>ERZ780198.3031-NODE-3031-length-11907-cov-2.620148_pt1 | contig 11907 bp, 9 predicted proteins | sample MGYA00510979_ERZ780198 | MGnify/ENA primary metagenome ERZ780198 (study PRJEB29588, sample SAMEA2158039) | human gut metagenome | biome: human gut; feature: human-associated habitat; material: faeces | place: Denmark | collected 2008/2010 ...
CAGACCGGCGGGACGCTCCGGATCGAATCCGAAACCGGGGAAAACCACGGCACGGTCGTGACGGCCAATTTTCAGACCCGTCATATCGACTGCACGCCCGTCGGCGACACGGCCGCCACACTGGTCACGCTGGTGCAGGGGCATCCGGCGGTGGATTTCTGTTTCTTACACGAAACGCCGCGGGGCGCCGTATTCCTTGACACTGCCGAGATCCGGGCGGTGCTGGGGGCGGATATCCCGCTTTCCGATCCGCAGATTTTAGCCTTTATCGGCGCGGAACTGACGCGCCAGTACAACGAAATGAAATAAAACAATCGGAGGATAGATAAATGAAAGCACTTTCCATCAAAGAGCTGACCGAGATCCGCGACCGGATGAAGAACCAGGTCACGGTGCGGGAAGGCGGCAACCGTTTCCGCGTGGTGGTCGGCATGGCAACCTGCGGCATCGCGGCCGGCGCGCGTCCTGTCCTTGCTTCTTTTGTCGAAAATGTTGAAAAAAGCGGCCTGTCCGGCGAGGTTGTCGTCAGCCAGACCGGGTGCATCGGCATTTGCCAGTACGAGCCTGTCGTCGAGGTCTTCGAGGCCGGTAAGGAAAAAGTCACCTATGTGAAAATGACCGCGCAAAAGGCGGCCGAAGTGGTGAAAAAGCACCTTGTAGGCGGACAGATCGTTGAAGAATATACCATTGACACCGGCCGGTGATACCGGGAAAACGAGGAAAGGATAAGAATAAAATGATTCGTACCCATGTTCTGATCTGCGGCGGCACCGGTTGTACCTCTTCCGGTAGCACGGCGCTCAAAACGGCACTGGAAAAAGAACTGGCCGAGAGGGGCCTGACCGAAGAAATCAAGATCGTTGTCACCGGCTGTTTCGGCCTTTGCGCCCTTGGCCCTGTGATGATCGTCTATCCGGACGGCACCTTCTACAGCCAGGTAAAACCGGAGGACATTCCCGAGATTGTGGAGGAGCACCTCCTCAAAGGCCGCCCGGTTGTGCGGCTGGAATATCACGAGAAGAGCGGCGACCATCATGCCGTGACCTCGCTTTCGGAGACTGTGTTTTACAAAAAACAGCACCGTGTGGCGCTGCGCAACTGCGGCGTGATCAATCCGGAAGATATCAATGAATACATCGGTGTGGACGGCTATCAGGCGCTGGCCAAGGTGCTGACCGAAATGACCCCGGATGAGGTCATCGAGACCGTGCTGGCCTCCGGGCTTCGCGGCCGCGGCGGCGCAGGCTTCCCCACCGGACTGAAATGGAAATTCGCTTCGGGCAACCGGGGAAATGTGCAGAAATATGTCTGCTGCAACGCCGATGAGGGCGACCCGGGCGCTTTCATGGATCGTTCCGTGCTGGAAGGCGACCCGCACTCGGTGCTGGAAGCCATGGCCATTGCCGGCTATGCCATCGGCGCGGATCAGGGCTATATTTATGTGCGTGCCGAGTATCCCATCGCCATTCACCGCCTCCAGATCGCCATCGATCAGGCGCGTGAACTGGGGCTGCTGGGCGAACATATTTTCGGCACCGATTTCAATTTTGATATTCAGCTTCGTTTCGGCGCCGGCGCGTTTGTGTGCGGCGAGGAAACGGCGCTGATGACCTCGATTGAGGGTAAGCGCGGCGAGCCGCGGCCCCGTCCGCCTTTCCCGGCAATCAAGGGCCTTTTCGGCAAACCGACCATCCTCAACAATGTCGAAACGCTGGCCAACATTGCCCAGATCATTCTCAAGGGGCCGGAATGGTTTGCTTCCATGGGCACCGAGAATTCCAAGGGCACCAAGGTCTTTGCACTGGGTGGCAAGATCACCAACACCGGCCTTATCGAGATCCCCATGGGTACCACCCTACGGGAGATCATCGAGGACATCGGCGGCGGCATTCCGAACGGCAAGAAATTCAAAGCGGCGCAGACCGGCGGCCCTTCCGGCGGATGTATTCCGGCCTCTCTCATCGATACGCCGATTGACTATGACAACCTCAAGGCCATCGGCTCGATGATGGGTTCCGGCGGCCTGATCGTCATGGACGAGGACACCTGCATGGTGGATATCGCCCGCTTCTTCCTGGAGTTTACGGTGGATGAGTCCTGCGGCAAGTGCACGCCCTGCCGCGTGGGTACGCGCCGTCTGCTGGAGATTTTACATAAGATTATCGACGGAAAAGGCGAAATGGAAGACCTGGACCGGCTGGAAGAGTTGGCCCAGTATATCAAGTCGGCTTCTCTGTGCGGCCTTGGACAGACCGCGCCGAACCCCGTTCTTTCCACCCTGCGCTATTTCCGGGATGAGTACATCGCCCACATTGTGGATAAGCGCTGTCCCGCCGGCGTATGCAAACACCTCCTGCGCTATAAGATTCTGGAGGACAAGTGCATTGGTTGCGGATTGTGCGCCAGACAGTGCCCGGCCGACGCGATCTCGCGTACCGACCATGTGGCGCCCGGCAAGAAACTGGCCGCAATGGCCATCAATCCCGAAAAGTGCCTGAAGTGCGGCGCTTGTCTGGGTGCCTGCAAGTTCAAGGCGATCATCAAGGAATGAGAAAGGGAAGCTGAGCATGGAAACTGTAAATATCAAGATCAACGGCATGGAAATCGCCGCGCCCAAAGGCAGCACGGTGCTGGAAGCCGCGCGCAAGGCGGGCATTGACATTCCCACGCTTTGTTATCTGAAAGAGACCAACGAGATCGGCGCCTGCCGCATCTGCCTTGTGGAGGTGCGTGAAGTGGGGCGCCAGGGACTTTCTCCCGCCCGCATGGTCACGGCCTGCGTGTATCCGATCACGGAAGGGATGGAAGTCGTCACCAATTCGCCCCGCATCACGGCCTCCCGCCGGATGAATCTGGAGCTCCTTCTTTCCAATCACAACAAAAACTGCCTGTCCTGCATCCGTTCCACCACCTGCGAGCTTCAGCGGCTCTGCCAGGAATACGGCGTTGATGAGGATCATTTCGGCGGCGAAAAGACCGAGAGCGTTGTAGACGATTCTTCTCCTGCCATCATCCGCGACAACAGTAAGTGCATCCTTTGCCGCCGTTGCGTGGCGGCCTGCCGGAATGTGCAGGGAATCGGCGTGATCGGCGCCAACCACCGCGGGTTTGACACCGCCATCGGTTGCGCCATGGACGGGAAACGGGCCGACACCTCCTGCATCAACTGCGGGCAGTGCGTGGTGGCCTGCCCGACCGGTGCGCTGCACGAGCGCGATGATACAGACAAGGTATTTGAGGCGCTGGCCGATCCCAAGAAAAAGGTCTATATCTGCGCCGCGCCCTCCGTGCGTGCGCAGATCGGCGAGTGCTTCGGTTACGAGCCCGGCACCGATTGCGAGGGCAAGATGGTGGCGGCACTCCGCCGGCTCGGCTTTGACGGTGTGTTCGATATGAATGTGACAGCCGACCTGACCATTGTGGAGGAGGCCACCGAGCTTCTTTCCCGCGTGGAAAAGGGCGGGCCGCTCCCGCTCATCACCTCCTGCTCACCCGGCTGGATCAAATATTGCGAGCATTATTTCCCGGAAATGACCGAGAATCTTTCCACTTGCAAATCGCCTCAGCAGATGTTCGGCGCGCTCATGAAGACCTATTTCGCCAAGAAAGAGGGCATTGATCCCGCCGACATCGTGATGGTTTCGGCCATCCCCTGTACCGCCAAGAAGTTCGAGGTCGGCAGACCCGATCAGAGCGCGGCGGGTGTGCCGGATGTGGATATCGCCGTGACGACCCGCGAGGTCGGCCGCATGATCAAGCGCGCGGGCATCAATTTCCGCGCCCTGCCGGATGAAAAATTCGATGCGCCGTTCTCCAAGGGTTCGGGTGCCGGTGTGATCTTCGGCGCGACCGGCGGCGTGATGGAAGCGGCGCTCAGAACCGTTGCGGATCTTTTGAACGGCACCAGTTCCGATGCCATCGACTATATGCAGGTGCGCGGTCTGGATGACGGTATCAAGGTGGCAGAGGTTGAAATTGCCGATCTGACGGTGCGCGCGGCGGTGGCACATGGGCTTGGCAACGCGCGCAAACTCATGGAGCGTGTGCAGGCAGGAGAGCATTTTGATTTTATCGAAATCATGGCCTGCCCGGGCGGCTGTATCAACGGCGGCGGACAGCCGCTGCAGGTTTCGGATGTACGCAACTGGGTAGATTTTAAGGAAAAACGCGCCAGCGCGCTCTACAAGGGTGACCGCGAAAAGTTTATCCGCAAAGCGCACAACAATCCGACCGTCAAGAAGCTCTACAAGGAATACCTCGGCATGGCGGGCGGCATGCGTTCCCATCAGCTGCTGCATACGCATTACACTGACCGGAGCGACGTGTAGCAAATGAAGCCCGCGTATGATGACGCGCGTGGCAATATGACAGGAATAAAAAGCGCAAGCGGGAATCTCAGATTTCAGCTTGCGCGCTTTTTTATTATATAGGAAATATCGCTATGTGATATTTCCGGAATAACGACAAAAGCACCTTTCGAAGCGGCGCTCATGGGTGAGCGCCATGTGCGCATAGAAATCTCTGATTTCGTTATGCGCACTTTTGTCCATACAGCTTTTTTGCGTAAAAGATGTCTTGACATCTTTTCGTGCTTTTTGTCCATTTGGGAACCTGACTTGCAGCAAGGCCACACGAAGAAAGAACGCTGACGCGCAGCGGTTGGTCGTGTTGCTGCGCGTCGGCGTTTCCCTGTCTTGAAGCGTTAGCTATCTGTCTGTATGCCTTCGAGAATCTTCTCCACGGAACGGGATTTCGGATCGACTCGTTTCTCTGCCAGGCCGACCAGGCGGGTCAGGAGGCCGGAGATCAGGAAGTAGATGATTGCCGTAAAGATCAAGGCGAAGAAGGCCTGATAGGTACGTGCTCGCACCAAATCGGAAATCTTTGTTAAATCCTGAATGGCGATATAGCCTGCGACCGAGGTTTCCTTGATCAGCGTGACAACCTCGCCTTTGTAGATCGGCAGGAAGTGTCTCGCCGCCTGCGGCAGCAGGATCTTGAAGAAGCTCTGGTTATTGCTGTAGCCCATCGCGGTGGCCGCCTCATACTGCCCGTTGCCGATGGCGCCGAAGCCTACCGCGAGCATATCGTACATCGCGCAGGCGAAGATCAGCGTGAAGCCGACGATCGCGACCAACGTGCCGCTCAGCCGGGTGGAGCCGAAGATGATATAGTAGAGGATCATCAAAAGCAAAACCGTCGGCATGCCTTGAATCAGCCAGAGCATGGCGTTTGTCGCGCCGTTGATAATCGGATTTCCTCTGCGGCAGAGCATGAACACCGCAAAGCCGATGATCGTGCCGAGGATGATGGAGCTCAGCGTGATCAGCAGGGTGATGCCTGCGCCAGAGGCAAAGAGCTTCCAGCGGCTCTCCTTGATGAAGGTGTTCTCGAAGTTATCCTTCATGCGTGCGAAGAAACCGAGCTTCTCGTCGTTTTCACCCGGTACCACCATGAAAATATCGCAGGTATAGTAAACGTCCGAGAGACAGGCATTGGCGTCACGCTCATCGCTGAGGATGATGTTCAGACCGACGTCATATTTGCCGGATTCCGCGCCGGGCGCGATGGATTCAAAGGCAACGCGCTGGATGTTCGGTGTGTAGCCGTACTCCCGGCAGAACCGGTACATAAAGTCCACGTCGTAACCGCAGTCGCCCTCCTCGTTGACATACGAAAAAGGCTCGTAGCCGCCCTCGCAGGCGATGATCAGTTCGCCGTTCTCACCGGTGAAGCCGCCCTGTTCGGTCTTGCTGGTTTCCGCATCGAAATCCTTGACCCAATAGTCGTACATTTCGTCGAGCATGCCGTCGCCGTTCGAACCATGCTTGGCGATGAATTCGTTCATCTGCGCCAGGAGTTTTTCCTGCTTTTCGTTGTTTCCGATGATGACAGCCGCCTCGCAGAGTCCGGCGCTTTCCGGCAGAACCGCAAGCTCCGGATGCGCCGCCGCTGTGGCATAATAGCCGACCTCTTCGATGAGGTAAGCATCGATCTTCTTTGAGTTCAGAGCCAAAATCATATCCTGCGGCATCGTGAAATACTGAATTTCCGCGTCCGGACACTCGTCCGCAATATGTGTTTCATAAAGGCATCCGGTTTGGACGCCGATCTTTTTGCCATTGAGATCGGAAATTTTTTGATATTCCGCAGCGCAGGCAGTCGAAAAAGCGCCGGCAAACAGCAGACCTGCCGCCAGGAGCGTCAGCAGGAGCGAAACGTGTTTTTTTGATTGTCTGATTTTTTTCATCCTACTGTGCCTCCTCCCATTTGAAATTGATTTGAATCAGGTTATTGTAAATGCCATAGGCCGGTTCGATGATCTGGTCGATGAGCTCGGTGGTCGGCTCCTCCAGCATTTCCAAAAACAGCTCGTTATCTGAATCCTTCGGATCGTGGTGATCGCCCTGATAACGAATACTGAGGGTGAGCAGGTCGAGCTTTTCGGAATAGTCAACGCGAACCAGCACCTGCGGATGCTCGGTGCTCTCCATGATATTGTTGACGACGATTTCTTCCAGCGCGATCTGCAGGTCACTGATACGCTCATTCTCAATCAGGAGCTTCTCCGCGTACTGCTGCAGCTCGTCGTAAGCCTCGGTAAAGTCGTAATCGACGGTTTCAATCTTATAGGTCAGCGAGGTGAGCCGCTTGATGAATTTGATGGTATTCGGCTTCTGCGGACGTTCAAAAATCTCTTTCGGCGTACCTTCCTCATAAATCCCGCCTTCATCCATGAAAAAGACACGATTGGAAATTTTCCTGGCAAAATCCATTTCGTGCGTGACGATCATCATGGTGATGCCGGACTTCGCCAGCATGCGGATAACCGACTGCACTTCTCCAATCATGCCGGGGTCTAAGGCACTGGTCGGCTCGTCAAAGAGAATGATATCCGGATCCATGGCGAGTGTCCTGGCGATGGCGATACGTTGCTGCTGTCCACCGGAAAGGTCGTCCGGATAATTCAGAGCCTTAGAGCTGAGCCCGACCGTATTGAGCAGATACATGGCCTTGTCGTAGGCTTCCTGGCGCGTGCGGTCAAGCAGGGTAATCTGCGGGTTCATGATGTTTTCGATGACCGTCAGATGGCCAAACAGATTGAAGGACTGGAAGACCATGCCCATTTTTTTTCGGATCTCATTGAGGTCGCATTTGCCGTCATTGATGACCTGTCCGTCTACAATGATCTCGCCGGAGGTCGGCGGCTCCAGCATATTGATGCACCGCAGCAGGGTGGACTTACCGGTGCCGGAAGGTCCGATTACAGAAATCACATCGCCGGAATGAATGGTGACATTGACGTCCTCCAGCGGCGTGACATCTTCGAATTCTTTTCTTAAGTGTCTGAGTTCAATCATTTCGCGTACATGGCTCCTTCCTGATGATTTAATTTCGATGTCTGCTGGGTCAGCGCATCACAAAAAGCCCGGAATCTGTCCGAGCTGTGGTTTTCGTTTTCATATTTTACCCAGGTCATAAAACCTTCAAGCGTCCCAACACAAAAGGACACCGCAGCGGAATTCCTCAGTCCCGCCTTGACCTTAAAGTATTCCTGTTCCATTTTAGAATTATCAACCCTCCTTTAGATGAACGCCCGCCGGAGCGGGACGGCAGATGTCCTCATGTGTTACGCTCTTAGACATCTCCCAAAGTTTCCATGTTCATTCAGTATACAACAAAAATGGACGCTTCGCAATGAGAAATATCAAAGGAAGACGGGGAATTTTAAAATTTTTTCTTGCTATTTTTTTAACTTGTGTGTTACAGTATAAGAAAGGCAAGGAAAGGCAAAGAAAGGCAGGGGGAGCCTATGACAGAAGATAAGGGAGTACAATCGATCGACAGAGCGTTGGATATCATCGAAGCAGTGGCAGAAGCGGGGCGTCCGATGGGACTGACAGAAATCGCAAACCAGGTCGGCCTGCATAAGAGCACAGCTTATCGCATCATCGAGACGCTGTTTCAGCGGGGCTACCTCGCCAAGACGGATGAGGGCAGCTATAAGATCGGACTGAAGCTGATCGACGCAGTCAGCTGCTATATCAATAGTCTGGAGCTGCAGACGGAAGCCAGACCGTATGTCGCCAAGCTTGCCGCCAGATTTGGTCTGACGGCACATCTGGGCGTTTTGGACGGAGAATATGTGGTCTACATAGAGAAAATGGACGTCTTTTCGACGGTGCGGATGTATTCGCAGATCGGGCTGCGGATGCATGCCTACTGTTCGTCTTTGGGAAAAGTTCTCCTCGCGGGACTGTCAAAGGCAGAACTTGAAGCAAGGTTAAAGGACTGCAGCTTCATCCGTTTCACGCCGCATACGATCGGAAGCCTGCAGGAGCTGGAGGAGGAGCTGCGCAAAGTACGAAGCCAAGGCTGGGCGATGGATCATGAGGAATATGAGATCGGGAATCGCTGCATCGCGGCGCCGATTTATGATTATTGCGGAGAAATCGTCGCCGCCATCAGCGCCAGCGGCAGCACCATTCAGATTCCTGATGAAAAAATTCCCGAAATCGCTGAGGGCGTCATGCAGATCGCCCATGAGATATCCAGAGGGCTGGGGTACACCGGATAAGCGGGCATACATGCACATAGCAAAAAACAGCGGTTGATGCAAAAAATCACACACAAACAGGTCATGTTTGTGTGTGATTTTTTTTTGCCCGGTGCTCTGGCATAGCGCCTTGGCCTATGCCGAGAGGCAACCGGGTTGTATTATTTTTTTCTTCGTGGTTTATAAACTTTCACGCCTGACCTAGCAGCTTGTCTGACCGAGCGCGCGTTTTCCCATGGCGTCTGCCTGCAGGATCGCGTCGTACAATTCGATCGGCTGGACATCGCCCGCGAGGTTGTGGATGGTTTCACCCGGTACGCAGGCATGCTCCGCGATGGAAGCAATCTGTTCCTTGGTGGTCACGCCGATTTCCGCCAGTGTGACAGGCAGCCCGACCTCCAGGCAGAAGTTCTGCACTTCATCAAATTCCTCCTTGGTCGCGCCCTCCAAAACGAGCTGTACCAAAGTACCGAAGGCGACACAGCAGCCGTGATCCGCATGCGCGATGCCGAGCGCGGTAACGCCGTTATAGAAGGAGTGCGCGGCAGCGCAGTTGACATTATCCGCGCCGACACCGGAGAGATAGACGTTCGCTTCCACGATGGCCTCCAGCGCAGGTGTGACAGCATGCACCTTGCAGGCCTCCACAGCCTGCTTGCCGTACGCGCGAAGCGTGTCATAGCAGAGCTTTGCCAGCGCTTGTCCTGCGCGTGTAATACCGGTTCCCTCCAGACTTGCCGATTCGGTTCGGATGGACGCGCGCCCCTCAAAGAAGGTGCCGAGCGCGTCTCCCATGCCGGCGATCAGGAATTTGACCGGGGCGTTGGCGATGACAACGGTGTCAACCAGAACTGCGTCCGGGTTCGTCGGGTAGAACAGGTATTTATCAAAGCTGTGGTCATCGTTGTAGATGACGGACAGACCGGTACATGGCGCATCGGTAGCGGCAACCGTCGGAATGATGACGATATGCTTGCCGGTATAGAAGGCAGTCGCTTTGGCGGTATCTACCGCGCTGCCGCCGCCAACCGCGACGACCGTATCAATCTTGTCTTCTTCTACGATGGCTTTCATCTTATCAATCTCGCTGTGGCTGGAGACACCGCCAAAAATTTCATAGCGGCGATAATCCTCACGCTGTCCAAAGCTTTCCTCCAGCTTATCATGGCAAGCCTTATAGCCGCTTTTGGAGCAAACGAACAGCCAGCGCGTTCCCATGTAGCCCATTTCTTCCTGAAATTTCAACAATGCGTTCCGACCCTGCACGTACTTCAGCGGTTCGCGCATGGCTCTTAATCTTCCCATCATAATAGATTTCCCCCTTTTCTGTGATGCAGGAAACATCGCGGCGCGATATTTCCGAAATCACGATACAATCATCTTGCTGCGCGCATGCCGCGCGGCAGGCGCGCGCGGCGATCTGTGTCTCGCTGCGCGCACATATCTCATGTTTCATGTTTAAAGTGCATTAAAGTACATTTTTGAGTACGATCGTCTTGACTCTTGTCATCTCATTAAATGTAGAGAGGACACCCTCGGTGCCGATGCCGCTGTGCTTCCAGCCGCCGAACGGCATTTCGAAGGATCTGAAGAAGCTTGCGCCGTTGATGACTGCGCCGCCGGCTTCCATCGCCGCTGCAACCTTGAAGGCACGCTTCTGGTCTCTGGAGAATACGCAGCTGGACAGACCGAAGACGGAGTTGTTCGCGATCTCGATGGCCTCTTCGTCGGTATCAAAGCCGATGATGGAGACGACCGGTCCGAAGATTTCCATATCCTTGGCGACATCCGCGGTCTTTGGAATATCCGTGATGACGGTCGGCTCGTAGTATGCACCGTTTCTCTTGCCGCCGAGCAGAAGCTTGCCACCCTGCTCCAATGTCAGCTGCACTTCCTTTTCTACCTTGATGGCAGCTTTTTCGCTGATCAGGCAGCCGATTTGCGTATCCTCTTTTTGCGGATCGCCGACCTTGAGCTGTTTGATACGGTCGATGACCTTCTTTGTAAATTCGTCTTTCAGCGAATTGTGGATCAGGAAACGCTTGCTTGCGCAGCATACCTGACCGGTATTGTACATACGGCCCCATACCATTTCTTCCACAGCCAGATCCACATCGCCGTCATCCAGTACGATGAACGCGTCATTACCGCCGAGTTCCAACGCGGTGTGAGTCAGATTGGCGGCTGCCAGCTTCGCGGTGCCGATACCGACTTCTGTGCTGCCGGTCAGAGTGACCAGATGTACGCGCGGATCCGTTACCGCAGCATCCTTGACAGCGCCCGGCGCGGTCAGACACTGGATGACACCGTTCGGTACACCGGCTTCAACCAGCATTTCAGTCAGCTTCATCAAAGTCAGCGGGTTGTCGGAGGACGGGAGTACAATTGCCGCGTTGCCCATCATCAGAGCCGGTGCGACTTTCTGATCGTATAAGTCGCAAGGGAAGTTAAACGGGATGATGCAGGCAACCACACCGATCGGTTCTCTGGTAACCAGCTGCAACGTTGTTTCCTGTCCGGCCTCGGTGCCCTGCGGGATCAGCGTGCCGTAAAAATGTTTCGCGTGCTCCGCGAAAGCAGGGAAAGCGATGCTGATGTTGCCGATCTCCGCTCTCGCCTCGGTAATCGGCTTGCCGTTTTCGGCGCAGAGGGTCTGCGCGAGCATTTCCTTGTTCTGTTCAACGATTTCCACAAAACGGTGCAGAATATCCGCTCTTTGCGTAACCGATGTCTTAGCCCATTCCTTCTGCCCTTTGACAGCGGCAGTGACCGCCAGATCGATATCTTCGGCCGTTGCTTTCGGAACGCTCTCAATGACCTTACCGGTTGCTGGATTGATTACGTCAAAGGTTTCTCCACTGAGACTGTCTACTTTTTTTCCATCAATAATCATCTTCATTGTGATACACTCCTTTTTAGTATGCATGATTTATGGATTACGATCCATCACGAATTACAAATACTCTTTTATCCTTGGTTTCAGATCAGCTTTCTGTCCGGCTTGATGATCTGCTGTCTGTGTTTCTCACATGCCGGATGCGCGGTTCACGCGGCGTTATTTACCAAACGCGGTGAAGGAAAGCATCAAGCCGCCGCAGGTGTTGCGTCCGTCATCTTCGTAGCCGTATTCACCAAAGGTATATTCCATGAGGAACGGAATGTCGCCGACTGCTGCTTTGACCTGATCGTAGACTTCGTTGATGCGGTCGCCGATGCCGGCTCTTCTGCCGCCGCAGTGTACGAGATGCAGACCCGCGATCGGCGCGCCGATCTTGGCTTCGAGCTCTTTTAAGGCTTTGTTTATTTCGGAGCGTTTCATAAGACGGATTCCTCCTATATTGTAAAATGAT
>ERZ780198.3034-NODE-3034-length-11890-cov-61.970511_pt1 | contig 11890 bp, 10 predicted proteins | sample MGYA00510979_ERZ780198 | MGnify/ENA primary metagenome ERZ780198 (study PRJEB29588, sample SAMEA2158039) | human gut metagenome | biome: human gut; feature: human-associated habitat; material: faeces | place: Denmark | collected 2008/2010 ...
TCGCTCCACACATCGCAGAAGAGTTGTGGGCAGCACTTGGCGAGCAGGGCAGCGTTTGCGATGCAGCATGGCCAAAGTATGATGAGCAGTATCTGAAGGAGAACGATATGCAGCTCACTATTTCCTTCAATGGTAAAGCTCGTTTCCAGATGACTTTCCCTGTGGATACTCCTAACGAGGAAATTCAGAAGCAGGTATTGGCAGACGAGAAGAGCCAGAAGTACTTGGAAGGATTCAACGTGTTGAAGGTGATCATCGTACCAAAGAAGATTGTCAACGTTGTGTTGAAAAAGTAATTTATAGATAATATACAGAAGGTCGTCTCATCTAAAAATGGGCGACCTTCTGTGCTTTAAAAATACGAGGAAAATATTATGCAAATAGCAATCAGTCAAACAATTAAGAATGAGTGCAAGGATTATTTCTACATTACTCTTGGACTCTTGCTTTACACATTTGGATGGACCATTTTTCTGCTTCCATACCAGATAGTAACGGGTGGCGTAACGGGTATCGCAGCCGTGATTTACTACGGCACGGGGATACCTATCTATTTGTCTTATTTTCTCATCAATGCCGCCTTGCTGCTTGCAGCGCTGAAGATACTGGGATTCAAATTCATGGTGAAGACCATCTATGCCATCATCATGCTCTCCCTATTCCTGGCTCTGGCGCAAGACTGGATGATAGGTGAAGATGGCAAGATGGTGCAGATATTGGGAGAGGGACAAGACTTCATGTCGCTCATCATCGGCTGTCTGTTTACGGGTTTATCACTCGCCATCGTCTTTCTGCATAATGGAAGTACAGGTGGAACGGATATCATTGCTGCCATCGTCAACAAATATCACAACATCTCGCTGGGCCGTGTGCTCATCTTCGTGGATCTCCTCATCGTGGGCAGTTCATTCTTCGTCTTCAATGCAAAACCAGAGTTTACCACGATAGACGCTGTTAGAAAGGTAGTATTCGGTCTCTGTACGATGGTGATAGAAAACCTGGTACTCGACTATGTGATGAATGCCAAGCGAGAGAGTGTACAGTTTATGATATTCAGCAAGAAATATCAGGAGATAGCCAATGCCATCGGTATGCAGATGGATCATGGCGTAACCATTCTCGATGGCCACGGCTGGTACACGGGCAACGAGATGAAAGTGCTCTGTATTCTGGCAAAGAAGAACGAGAGCGTCACCATCTTCCGTATCGTCAAGATCATCGACCCGAATGCCTTTGTAAGTCAGAGTTCCGTAATCGGTGTGTATGGCGAGGGATTTGATGAGATGAAGGTGAAAATCAAAGATAAAGACATTAAAACAATTAAAAGTTAAAAGTTTATAGCGGCTTCGCCGTATAGCAAGAAGCACTATTGCAAGAATGCCCTATAAACTATTAACTATAAATTATAAACTTATGAAAAGGATAGTATTTGCAACCAACAACCAGCATAAACTCCAGGAGATTCGCGACATCCTGGGCAGCGACTACGAGGTAGTATCGCTGAAGGAGATAGGATGCGATGTGGATATTCCTGAAACAGGCAACACATTGGAAGAGAATGCCTTGCAGAAGGCGCAGTATGTTTATGACCATTACCATGTAAGTTGCTTTGCCGATGATACCGGTCTGGAGGTAGAGGCACTTGATGGTGCCCCTGGCGTTCACAGTGCCCGCTATGCCGAGGGTACCGACCACGACAGTGAGGCTAACATGGCTAAGCTGTTGAGAGAACTGGATGGTAAGGAAAACCGTCAGGCCCGTTTCCGCACCGTTATCTGCTACATCGAGAAGCAGGATGTATGTCCTTGCGGCTGCACCAGCATCAAGAAAGTTCACCAGTTCGAAGGTATCGTAAACGGCTATATCGCCACCGAGAAGCATGGTACCGAAGGCTTCGGCTACGACCCAATCTTCGTTCCGGAAGGATATGACCAGAGTTTTGCTGAGCTGGGTGAGGAAATCAAGAACGGCATCAGTCACAGAGCCAGAGCCGTGGCTAAATTGGTAGAGTATTTGAAAAAGAAATAATATTCATTCTTGTTCAATACAGAATAGAATAACATTATAACAAAGAAAAGGCATCATGATCAGGACACTCAATTCCCTGCGATTCATTCTTATCCTAATGATTGTGATTTCGCATTCCACCCTACCCATATCCCAAGATTTAATCAATTACTTGGGCGAGTTTCCTGTTGCCATTTTCTTTGTTATCAGTGGTTTTGTACTCTCTTTAAGCAAAGGAGAAAAACTACAGAAAGAAGTATTGGGAAACAGAATTTTTTTCCTTTCCCGTATCATCAAACTCTATCCTCTTCATATTCTGATTCTCGCCATTCTCATATTAATGGATTGGCGATTAGGGCGTATATTACCATGGTATCAGATTCTATCCCATTCGCTGTTGATACAAACCTGGTATCCGGCACATGACTTTATGGCTCATCTCAATGCAGCTACATGGTTTATTTCTGATCTTATCTTCTTCTATCTTATATTTAAGTATTTATACGCTTGGATTATGCGACATTCCTGGTTATACTTATTAGCAACAATAAGTATATATATGACAGTTTATATCAGTATCTCGCTCTGTGCACAAGCAGATTATTCAGCCGGCTACATTTATGCCCACCCATTATTCAGAATGATAGATTTCATGATAGGTATCCTTTTATATAAAGTATGCAGATCAGAAAAAGGTAAAAAAATAGCAGATAAGATAACAAACTCAACTTCTTTCTGGCAAGTAAACCTATCGGATATGGGAGTGGTATTGCTGTTTATCGCAATGTATTTCCTATCAATCCATTGCAATCCGAACATTCGCTGTGCCATTATTTATTGGATACCATCAGCCATAACCGTGTTCTATTTTACAGCAAGAGATCAAGGTAAAGGTTGTTTTATTAGGATATTCCATAATAAACTCTTGCTATGGCTAGGCAGCATCAGTTTTGAAATATTTCTCTGTCATAATCTCTGCTTTCGCATCATACAGAGTATATTTCTTAAACGATATGGAGAAGGAAATCCACATCAAGAATTCCAATTCATCCTATCCCTCGCTTTTATTATCCTCACAGCATGGATAGCAAAGAAAGCCATCGTTTCACCCATCCAGCATCAACTTCAAAAATATCTATAAGTATCTGTTTATAAAAACAATAAATAGTTATATTTGCAGTTAATATAGTATTAGGCTTTTAAATAATAGCCAATGAAGACTATAACAATATTATTATATTCAGAACTTTATGAAGAAAACTTTTATATTTATCATAATATTTCTATTTTCGTACCTATCGAAGTTATCTGCTCAGATAGGTACATGGACTATGTATCGCAGTTATTATAATATTACAGAAATAGCTCCTGCTAAAGAAACTGCTTTTGCATTGGCATCAGGTAGTTTATTTTCATATAATATCAAAGATGGTAGTATAAAAACATATGACAAATCAAACTATTTATCAGACGTAGATATCAGTCATATCAGATATAATCCTACATGTAAAAAGCTAATTATCACATACAGCAATTCTAATATAGATTTGCTTGGGTTAGATTGTAATGTTGACAATATCTCTGACTTCTATCAGTATTCTACGACAGGTAATAAAAATATCAACCATATATACTGTTATGGGCAATATGCTTATCTTTCTACAGGTATAGGAATTATCAAAATAAATGTAAAAGATGGAAGTATCAGCAATAGTTATCTTTTAGATTTCGAAGTTAACTATTCATATATAGACGGCGATTATCTCTATGCAGCATCAGCGAGTGCAGGATTATTTCGTGGAAAACTGACAGATAATCTGCTAGACAAAAGAAATTGGATCAGAACAGGGGATTATATAAAGGTTACGGAAGATTATCTAAACGTATACGACTCAAACTCTAAATACTGGTGGACAACAACATCAGATGGTAAACTGACCTATTATACTGTAGATACAAACCAGGAACGCCAATATAAAACAGAAGGCGTACGTCCTGACGGACCTACATCAAACAGGTTCCACAAATTATATTTAAATAATGGTACTATATATGCAGTACCAGGAAGTTGGTCACAAGAAGGTGATTATAACAATCCTGGTGAAGTACATGTATGGAATGGTGATACCTGGAGTGAATTCGAACAGCCTACAAGTCAAATGATAGGTCATAATTACATAGACCTTCTCTGCATGGATTTTGATCCTAAAAAAGAAGGTCATGTTATGGTTGGTGCAAAAAGTGGACTATATGAATTTCAAAATCAGAAGTTTATAAAGAGTTACAATCGTAACAATTCCCCATTACAGTCTTGCGTAAATAGCGACGATTATCTACTGATAACAGGTATAAAATATGACAAAGAAGGTAACCTGTGGGTACTGAACAGTTCTTCAAATATAGATATCGATTATCCAATATGGAAATATACACAGAATAGTGATGAATGGACAGCATTCACTCATAATGAAATAACTGATGTATATAATGGAAATATGATTAACTTCTTTGATGTAAGTTATGACAATAGACTATGGTTTATTAATAACTGGTGGGAAAGTTGTAAACTCTATGCATTTGATCCAACTACGGATCAAATCACTCAGTATGGTCCAAACTTCATCAACGAGGATAAAACTGCCCTCAATCCAAGATTTGTACTTTGTGCCACAGAAGATAAAGTTGGTAATATCTGGTTAGGAACAACATTAGGCCCTATCTATCTTTCAAAAATGAACGTAGAAAATGAATCCAGTGAATTTACCCAGCATAAAATACCACGTAATGATGGTACAAATTATGCCGACTATTTACTCTCTAATGTAGAAGTAAGATGTATAGCCGTAGATGCAGGTAACAGAAAATGGATGGGTACCACTAATAATGGAGTATATGTTATCAGCGATGACTGTAATACAGAAGTGAAACACTTTACTACAGAGAATTCTCCATTACCATCCAATTTAATAAAAGACATCATCATCATGCCTAATGGTTTGGTTTATTTTGCAACAGATCAGGGATTATGCTCATATATGAGTGATGTTACAGCAACAAACGAAGAAATGACAAAGGATAATGTCTACGCTTATCCTAACCCTGTAAAACCAGATTATACAGGCTGTATTAATATTGTAGGACTAAGCTTTCATGCAGATATTAAGATAGTATCTGTTAATGGTACGCTCGTAAACCAAGGTAAAAGTACCGGTGGAAGTTATAGCTGGGATGGTTGCGACCTGAAGGGTAGAAAAGTAGCAAGTGGAATATATATGGTAGAAACTGCTACAGAAGAAGGAGAGAAAGGAACAGTTTGTAAAATAGCCATCATACGATGATAACAGTTTGTATAGCCACCTTTAATGGTGAGAAATATATCAGAGAGCAGTTGAATTCTATCTTATTTCAGCTGTCTCTCCAAGATGAAGTCATCGTTTCTGACGATGGCTCCACAGATAATACGATTTCTATTATCAAGAGTTTTAACGATAAAAGAATAAAAATCATAGATGGTGTCTATCGTCACTCACCAACTCTCAATTTTGAAAATGCATTAAAGGAAGCCAAAGGTGACTATATATTTCTAGCAGATCAAGACGATGTTTGGAAAGATGATAAAGTGAAAATCTGTCTGAAATGGCTACAACATTACGACTGCATCATCAGCGATGCAGAAGTAACAGATGAAAATCTGAAAATTACATCACCATCGCTCTATCAATTAATGAACATAAAAAGTGGAAGAGTATATAATATCCTCTATAAAAACGGATATACAGGGTGCTGCATGGCATTTACAAAACGAGTAAAAGAGGCAGCATTACCTTTTCCTAAAGATATTCCCATGCATGATATCTGGATAGGAAATGTGGCAGCCTTTCTATATAAGGTAAAATTCATAGATGATAAACTTATCTATTTCCGCCGTCATTCCTTAACCATTTCTTGTAATGGAAAAGGAAGTAGATATTCATTATACAAACGATTGATGTTCAGAGTATCTATAGTAAAGAACATTATTTTTCTTATACACAAAATAAAAGGATTAACAACTCATTAAACATGAATATAGTATACATCATAGAAGACTATTCTGAGAATGGAGGCGTAGAAAAAATCGTTTCTATGAAAGCTAATACATTCTATCAAGAATACCATCATCAGGTTACTGTAATTTCTGTGTATGAAGATAAACGGAAACAACAGTATATATTAGACGAAGGTATCCGGCTGATTCATCTTCATGTTCCTTTTGCCAAGAAGACAAGAAATAAAGTATATAAGCTATTAAGCAGAATAATTACATTATTATTAGCAGCTTACAGATTAAATAAAACAATAAAACAGATTAATCCCGACGTAGTATTCTTTACCACTACATTGGGAGCTTTGTTATTACCTCTTTGTCATACCAAGGCAAGAAGAATATACGAATCACATTTGGCACGTTCATTCAATCCTTTTCACTCACTATTCGGATTAATGGAAAGAAAAGCTGATGCCATAGTTTGTCTGACTCATGACGATGCTAAAGAATTTCAATCGGCAAAGAATGTATACGTTATCCCCAACTTTATCAACATACCTCACCAAAAGGTAAAAGACTACAGTTGCAAAAAAGCTATTGCTGTAGGAAGATTAGAACAACAGAAAGGATTTGACAGATTGATTACCTGTTGGAAAAATGTAGCCAAACAATATCCCGACTGGCAACTCGATATTTATGGAACCGGCTCACTTTACCATATATTACAAGAGCAAATTACAAATTTAGGATTGGAAAAACAGGTAAAATTGTGTGGCAGAGGAGAAAATATGATGGAAATATATCCCAACTATAGTCTACACATAATGTCTTCACATTATGAAGGTCAAGGTATTGTAATGTTAGAAGCTCAATCATGCGGACTACCATCTGTAACCTTTAACTTCAAATATGGAGCAAGTGATATTATTCAAAACGAATATAACGGACTTATCGTAACTCAAGATAATCAGAATGCTTTCACTGAGGCTATCACCAAACTGATTAGCAACTCTCATCTTAGAAAAGAGTTAGGGATACATGCCTTAGAAACAGGAGATAAATATGACAAATCAAACATTTTAAAGAAATGGGAAGATATATTAACAACAATACAACATCAATTAATTCTTTAAAAAGAATAGGATGGATAGATAATTTGCGAGGATTCTGTATGTTAGCTATTTTGCTAGACCATACAGAATCTTATTATCTGGATTATCATATCATTAACCAAAATCTGTATTTGACGGATGCATTGGTCTTTTTTTTCATTTTATCGGGTTATTTAATGTATAAGCCACAACAGCAATTCTGTATAGCTCATAAAATGAAATCTATAGGGAGAAGTTTGCTAATGCCATACTTTATTTTTACATCACTTCTAGCACTTCCAAAAGCAATTGTTCATGGAGCGAGTATAGATATTTTGAATATATTTCAATCCATTATCATGGGGAAAGCTTCTTGGTTTGTTGCAGCACTTATAGTAGCTGAAATTCTTTTTTCAATATCACTATGGATAACTCATGAGAAAGATAGGTATATTCTACCTATCTGCACTATCGCTTTTGGCATATCTGGATGGTTACCGCAAACTACAGACTGTTACTTTTGGCAATTAGATAACTCATTGCAAGCCATGTTTTTCTGTTGTATAGGATATATAATCCACAAACATGAGCAAAGCATTTATAAAAAAATAAAGACATCACAAATTATTCTGTTATTAATACTGTGGATAACGATTAAGATATATGTGGATAGAACATATGTTATGATGACTATATGGCGTATTAACATATAGGGTGTCCAGTTCCATGTTCTCGTTTTTGATTATGTTTTAGCAACTTAGCACACTGTAAATCAGTAAATTAAGCATAAAATATAAGACAAATTTAACTGTCAAAAAGTCTGATGTAGATTCGCACAAGATTATAGTTTATTTAGCGAATGATTATCAATGACTTAGATGGTTATTACATTGTTTTTGATACTAAAAACTGGAACACAGAACTGGACACCCTAATTAACATAACTAATTATCCCCTATTTATCTTAAATATTTTGATAGGTACTCTTGTCACCACAACTCTCTTTAAAAAGATTCCATCTTGTAAATGGTTAGAGTGGACTGGAAGACATTGTATCGTATACTATTTCCTATGTGGAGGCATTCCTTTCTGTATTGGAAAAATATGCAATCACCTACACCTTTCTTATTCAGGAAACTACTTATCAGTAATAGGCGTATTCTTGATTGTATATTTATGTACTACACTCGTTACATGGTTTATATATAGATATTTACCATTTATCACGGGACAAAAGAGAGTAACTTAGTTAGAACTGGCCAAAAGCTTTTCATAAAGTTTCACATAAGTGCTAGCCACAGAAGTATAATTATAATATTTCTTTACAAAATCTATACTTTGAGAAGATAGCTTAGCAAGATTATCCTTGACGAAGAAAGCCTGCTCAATGATTGCCACATTCTGAGATTCTGAATACTCAGGACTCACATTGATAATAGGGCGTAATTCTGGTTCGCCAATGAACTCATAATATTCTTCCTCTCCTCCACCGATAACCACAGTACCACGTGCCATGGCTGCCAACGAATTCATGGATGGAGTATAACTATAAAACTGATCTACCAGAACATCTGCTTCATCCAGCATCCGGCAATATTCATCATAAACTACTCCTTCTACATATTTGAGTTCTATCTTACCAGGATATTTCTTTGCCAGAATTTCCACAAAATGAGCTATCTTTAAAGCACCTTTCAGATACTCGCGCTTAGGTTGTAAACCTACAAGCACTTTGATAACCTCACCATTCCCTTTCTGCCTGTTTTCATCTATAGCAGGAATTATCATCGGGAGAGGAATATAGTAGAGTTTTTTATGAAATTCAGAAACATCGTAACAGAGGTAATATTCATAAAGACAGGCTATCAAAGCATCAGAATGATAAGATACAGTATGCCAGCACTTATCAAACTGAGGCATGAAATGAAAAGCCATACGCTCTTTATTCTCCTCGATATTCTGTAATTTACCATTCCAAAAAGTATCAGAATAAGCTGGAATACCCTTGGCCTGTTGTCTGAACAGATGTGGGTCATCGGCAAAACAGCCTTTAATGATTCGCTTATTGGTAAGCTTGAGAAACCAGAATATCAGCATGTTCCACCAACCCATCAAAGGCACAAACTGATAGTTATGCACCTGAACAATATCATTTCCACATATCTTATGAAGATTGCAAACAATTTTCCACAACACCATAAGCCCGCTCCATCTTCCATAACGCTCCATATTACGGCGCAAGTCGATGTCACGAGGAGAGTTGTGCCAATCATTGCCGTCGGACATCAGCGTTACCTGATGTCCAAGTTCTACTAATCCCTTTTTGAGAGTATTATGTAGCAAACTAGACTCACCTACCAACAGAATCTTCATAACTTTATATGATACTTATTTAAAAGATACTTGAATATCAGAAATCTTAAGACAATTCAATATACCTATTTTCTACAATATAATCAGATTTGCGCAGTCCCATGCTTACCACCAGTTTTATGGCCATTTTCTCCAGACAGAACTTCAATGGCATCCAGCGCTTTTCTTTTTCATCACGCCAAGGACTCATCGCTTTATACTTATCGAATTCTTTTTTCCATGGATGCTTGCAGTTCTTATACCATGGTTTAGGAATACCCGTAAAATGGATGATGGCCGGATGAGCCTGAGCTTCCAATATCTGTTCATCAAATTCCCAGGAGATAAGAGAATAACGCAAATCAAACCAATACTCATTCAGTACATTATATCTGATAGGTAATACCAACTTAGAATCCTTAAACAGATAGTTAAGTACATCCTGATCATGACATCTCAACCTTTCCGTATTAGATTTCACATAATCAAAGAATTTGAGAAGGACCTGCTTTTCACGCCAATATTTCAGATTGACAACTAACATACCTGCATTAAAATATCCCAAAGTTTGGGGATAACGCAAGCGATTATAGTGTTCTATCTTATTATTATAACTATCTGGAACAGCGGCAATTGCATAGTTTTCAACAGAAGTATTCCACAATTTAACAAGTTTATCCACAACCAGAATATCGCCATCTAGATAGATAACCTTATCAATATCAGCAGGCAGAATTTCCGTAAGATACAAACGATAATAAGTAGCAAACGAAGTTCCTACATGATCTAGTTGGAAATCCAAACCTATAGGAAAATGTTCGAAGATATCATCATTAATTAGATAGAAATGGATATTTTGCTGATAACTGGCAGCTATGGCTCTGATAGGATCCAATAATGCAGCAGAATCATGATCATGCAGGAGATGTACATTGACAACTTCTCCTCTGTTGCTCTCAAACAAAGAGAGCAACATGATACCGGTCGGCATGATATATTTACTATCTGTAGAACAAACTATTTCCATTTTTATGTTTTTTGTACTACTATTAATACGTAAATTAAATCTTTTTATTATCTTTGCAGTCATAAAAAAGAATAACTTATGCAGAAAGAATTAATATCAGAGATATCTTCACCATTGGTGAGTTTCATCATTACTACAAGCAACCATCAAAAGGAATATCTTGTAGAATGCATCAATAGTATCCTTCAGCTTTCGCTCAATGCCAAAGAGAGGGAAATAATTCTCGTTGATGATGGTAGCGATGAACTGGTAGCCAGCCAGATAAAAGATTTGCTGGATAACCTGCTCTATTTAAGATTACCAGGCTTAGGCAGCAGTATGGCACGCAACTATGGCATATACTTAGCCAAAGGAAAATACATCCAGTTTATAGAAGGAGATGATTATCTTCTTCAGCCAACCTATGAACATTGCCTTGACATCGTGAGATTCCATAATCCAGATATCGTTACATTCTGTTTCAGCAAGGATGATACAGGAGAACCGTCTTACGAACTCCCTACCCCAATCAGCGGCACAGAATACCTCAACAACAATACCCTTTTAGGCTCAGCCTGTTCCTATATATTCCGCCGCGCCATTGTGGGGAGCCTGCTGTTCTCACCAAACATCAGTTTTGGCGAGGACGAGGAATTTACACCACAACTCTTCTTACGGGCAGAACGAATATTCAAGACTCAGACCTCACCTTATTATAATAGAGTGGATAAATACGCGCCTGGCGAATTAGAAAATAAGGATAAGATAGATATCCACATGGACAATAAACTGGAGGTGATTCTACATCTTCAGAAGTTGCTCGATACGGTTCCTGTAGCAGAGCGCCAGGCACTCAACCGCCGTATAGCCCAGCTCTCGATGGATTATCTGGTTAACAATATCCGTTTGAAGCATTCATTGATATCCTTGAATCATGCGATCAGAGAATTAAGGAAACACGGATTATATCCTCTTCCGAACAAAGAATATACCAAGAAATATATGATGTTCAGAAAGATGATAAGTACATACGTAGGACGAATTGCACTTCTCTTTCTTATCAAGAAATAAATGAATGAAGGCATAAAGATTTCTCCCATCCGGATAAGCATACAGAGGAATAAGAGAAAATCCTATATAAACAAAAATAGAGCATTCAAATCACTTGAACGCTCTATCTTTATAATTAGATTAAATTTTCTAATATTATTTGTATAAGTAAAAGATGATGAAATGACGTTTCACAACGTCCGTTTGTTTTAACTGATGCAAAGATACGACGATTTTTGTCTATAAAGTCGTAAATTATACATTTTATGGTAGCGAAATATGATTTTTTCACCCATAAAAAACGGGGGTGTAATTTAAACTGTGTCAAGGCTTGTTCTTAACTTTTATTCCCACTCC
>ERZ780198.3045-NODE-3045-length-11848-cov-2.677945_pt1 | contig 11848 bp, 8 predicted proteins | sample MGYA00510979_ERZ780198 | MGnify/ENA primary metagenome ERZ780198 (study PRJEB29588, sample SAMEA2158039) | human gut metagenome | biome: human gut; feature: human-associated habitat; material: faeces | place: Denmark | collected 2008/2010 ...
CACGGAAACCGGGGCTGCCACCGGGGCGGAGGGAACCTGCCTGACAGCCAGTTGTTGCTGTTCGTGGGCCTTGTAGGCCCGTTCAAAGGTCACGTCCCTCCATTCTCCCGGCTTCAGGGAATGGTCTTCCTTTTTAGGTTCGGGGGCTTTTTGCGCCAGCGGTTCCACACGTTCCCGGATTTGGGAGGCATTTTCCAGCTTGGACGCTATCCAGGAGGGATTCCAGTCGGGAGAGGACTGTTTCAGGGCTTGCAGAAGCCGAGCCGCTTTTTCACTGCTTTCCAGAGCTCCCTTGAAGTCGCCCTCCTTTTCCAGGCGGCCGGCGCGCGTGAGCGTCAAGTTGGCTTCATAAAAGTCGTCTTCCGGCCCGGAAAAGCCGGGCATGGCTGTCATGAGCATGCACGCCAGCGTGCAGGGTAGTAAACGGGTTTTCATGATTATTGAGAATATAACACGTGTTTCCGGCTTGAAAAGACCTTTCTTCAGAGGAAGGCAGGAGAACTCTTTCGGAAAAGGAGATGCCATCCATGGGATTGCCTTTCCAAAACCGCAAACAAAAAGCCGGTTCATCTACAGGAAGTCCGCGGGGCGCAGGCAGTTTTCTGTGGAACAATTGACCTTTCCGGGAAGGGTTCAAAAAGCGCATCTGCCACAGCCGGAATCCCTGATGAATACTTAAATCCCGTTCCATTTCTTATTCATCGGCTCAACTTGACGGAAAGGCCGCAGTGCCGTATGCTGGCGCGGCTTGCTTATGACCCCTAATGCGCTATTATCCGCTCTTTCGACCGAGATAGAGGAAGACCCCAGATACCTGACTGAACAGATTGTAACTTACTTGGGAAACAAGCGTTCCCTGCTGAATTTCCTGGGACGCGGACTTAAATATGTGAAGGCCCGCCTGGGGAAGGAGCATCTCAAGGCCGGAGATTTGTTTTCCGGCAGCGGCATTGTGGCCCGCTTCCTGAAAAAACATTCGGAAGAACTGATCGTCAATGATCTGGAAGAATACAGCCGACTCGTCAACACCTGTTATCTGAGCAACTCCGGAGAAGTGGACGGCCTGGAGCTGGAAAGGCATTACAGGCGTCTGCTGCGGTATATGGAAACTCATGAATCCCCCGGTTTCATTACGGAGCTGTACGCTCCCCGGAATCCGGAACGCATCACGGCGGAAGACCGCGTTTTTTACACGCGCCGGAATGCCCTTTATCTGGATACGGCGCGCCAGACCATCAATCTGCTGCCGGAGGAAGTACGGCCGTACTTCATTGCCCCTTTGTTGGCGGAAGCCTCCATCCATGCCAATACGGCAGGCGTGTTCAAGGGATTTTACAAGGACAAGCAGGGAGTCGGAAAATTCGGCGGTTCGGGAGGAAACGCCTTGAGCCGCATTCTGGGGGACATTTCCCTGCAATTTCCCGTGTTCTCAAGGTTCGACTGCCGGTATTCCATCCATTGTCGGGACGCCAACGAGCTGGCGGAGGAATTGCCGGAGATGGACGTTGTGTACCTGGACCCCCCCTACAACCAGCATCCGTACGGTTCCAACTATTTCATGCTGAATTTGCTGTCCTCCTACAAGCGGCCGGAAAAAATCAGCCGCGTTTCCGGCATTCCGAAGGACTGGAAACGCTCCACGTACAACAGCCGGCATCAGGCCACGGAATCATTGTTCCATCTGCTGGAATCCTGTCCTGCCAAATTCATTCTGCTGTCCTACAGTTCGGAAGGTTTCATCGGTTATGAGGAAATGACGGCTTTCCTGGCCAGGCTGGGACACATCGCCACGCTGGAAACGCCTTACGCCACCTTCCGGGGAAGCCGGAATTTGAAGAACCGTCCCCAGAATGTGACGGAGTTCCTGTTTCTGGTGGAACGCTTTTAAAGACGGGACAAAGAAGGAGGATTCGGCATGCAGGCTCACATAGAACGTTTCATCCGCTTTCTGGCTGCGGAAAAAGGGCTGAGCGCCGCCTACCAGGTCTCTGTCAGGCAGACCCTGGAAGAGTTTTCCCGGTTTCTGGGGGAAGGGGATGCCGACCCTTCCCGGGTGGACATAGGCAGCCTGGCAGAATTTCTCCGGCACTTGCAGTCCCGCGGCATGGCGCGCAGTTCCATGCGCGTGGAAATGGTGCATCTGCGCATTTTTTTCCGCTGGCTGGCCGGAACGGGCATCCTGGAGAAGGATCCCTCCGCATTCATGGAGATGCCGCGGCAGGGGCTGACACTGCCTCACGTGCTGGATCAGCATACCGTTTCAAAACTGCTTGAAAGTATTGACATTCAGGATATTCCACTGGGATGCAGAGACCGGGCCCTGTTGGAGATGATTTATGCCTGCGGCATGCGCGTAAGCGAGATAATCAATTGTAAATTAGAAAGTTTTGACGCAGATGAAGCATTTGTCCGGGTACGGGGGAAGGGGGACAAGACCCGGCTCGTTCCCATCGGCACGTCCGCTTTGGACGCCCTAAAGGCGTATCTGGACCACGGAAGGCCCAAACTGGTCAAACCGGGAACGAAGAGCCACATCTTCCTGACCGTCCGCGGGCGTCCATTGACCAGGGAGCGGGTGCGCCAGATTCTTCAGGAACGCGCCAGAGCCGCCGGGATCGACCAGCATGTCTTTCCGCATATACTGCGCCATTCATTCGCCACGCATTTGCTGGAAAACGGCGCGGAAATATTTCGTGTGGAAGAGACGATCGACCGGATCTGTCATCATTTCGGCGTACAGTCAGAAAACGCCTTTGTACTCAGTAACGGCATTTTTCTGACGTCCGGAGATGAGCATGAAAAACGCTTTGCCCGGGTGGAGCATATTCCAGTTCGCGGTGCACAGCTTCATCGGGTTGCGGCGGTCAATCAGCTCTCACGGGAAATAGAAGAGGGAAAATATGCACTGCCGGAAATCCGGGAAAAGCTGGAACAGATCCGAAATGCGCCGGGCGCTTCCAAAAGGGCGCTGGTGCTGATGTCCGGTCTTGGCAGCGGCTGTTTTTGTCTGATGTTCGGCGGAATGTGGCAGGACTGTGTCGCAGCCTTTGTGATCGGGTGTCTGCTGTATCTGTATTTGCTTTGGTTAAACGGCAGATGCTCTAAAATTGTGGAAAATATCGGCGGCGGAATCATTATTACGGTGTGTAGTCTTTTGTTTATCCATATGCCGTTTGGAATGGATATGAGCCATATGATCAGCGGTTCCATCATGCCTCTCGTGCCGGGACTCGCATTTACGAACGGAATCCGGGACATTGCGGACGGCGATTACATTTCCGGGACCGTCCGCATGATCGACGCGGTGCTTGTTTTTTTGTCTGTGGCGGCAGGCGTCGGCTGTGTGCTGAGCATTTATCATCATCTGACGGGAGGTGTCATGCTGTGACGGATTTGCTTCAGATTCTTGCGGCTGGAATCGGCACGGTTGCGTTCGGTGCGTTATTTGGCGTGCCTTCCAAATATTATCCCTACTGCGGTCTGATCGGAGCGTCCGGCTGGGCGGTCTATGTTTTTTTGTGGATGCGGACGGGCTTTTGGTCGGAAGCGGTCGTTGTCTTTTTGGCGACAGTGCTGGTTATTCTGATGTCCCGTTTTTTTGCCGTGCGGGAACGTTGCCCGGTGACGATTTTTTTAATCTGCGGCATTTTACCGCTCGTGCCGGGAGCCGGAATATACTGGACGTGCTATTACCTGGTGACGGGACAGCTGGACGAAGCTTCTACCCGCGGATTTTCTGCCCTCAAGGCGGCGGTTGCGATTGTGCTTGGAATTGTGTTCGTATTTGAAATTCCGCAGCGTTTCTTCAAGGGAAAGGCGGTCAGAAAAAATGACAAACTGTGAAGCGTGCGCTTATTACAGCTATGATGAGGATTATGAATGTTATATCTGCGAAATGGATCTGGACGAGGACGAGATGCTGAAATTTTTGAGCAGCACGTTTGATGCCTGTCCCTATTACCGTTCCGGGGATGAATACAGCGTTGTGCGGCACCAGATGTGACGGCGCATGGGAAATATCGTTTTTTAAATCTGGACGTCACTCACTTTCATTAAATTTTTATATCCCAATTATAATCAATTTATAAAATTGGAGAATCCGCTTGACGGGTTCTCTTTTTTCGTGCTATCATCCAGACACATACAGAGCAGGAGCTCGGAAAGTTCGCCCCATGCAGAAATAGCAGGAGGCAATATCCTTTCGGAACGAAAACGTTCCATTTCTTTTGCAGATAGCCGATTGGGTCTGCAGTCTTTTTCAAACAATAGAAGATCCCCGGACGGGATGCTATTGTTTTCAGAAATTGATTTTCGTTTTTCAACGACAGTTTCCAAAGTTAAAAAATCAAACAGACAGTCAGATTTTGCTGTCAGACAGGAGGTTTATGCAAAAGCAGACACTCCTTGGACGCGCAAACCGGGTGAGGGACAAGCCTGAATTCTACCCTGTTGGTTCACGTCATTTCGTCCGGCTGTTTTCGACGTATCCTTCCGATACATCCGTCGGACGTCGTCTTGTGGGAGGAGAAAAATCCCATGCAATCAAACAATTCTAAAAAGACCTTTCGCCCTGAAACAGAGGAAAAAGGCAGAAAAAGAAATTCCCAGAAAAAACAGGCAGCTGCAGCGGGCGTTGCGATGACGGCGATTGCCGTGATTTTACTCGGTGCAGGAATCGGCTATTCCGTGCAGAGGGCGGGAAAGACCGAGAGCATTTCCCTGGAGGAAATGCAGAACAGTGTGAGCAGCGCACTGAAAGGAGAGATGGAATCGGCGGCAACGAGTCTGGAACAGTTAAACCAGAATATTGCCGACAATCAGAAAAAGCTTGACGAGGTCAATGCACAGCTTGCGCAGCGCGAGGAAAGTCTGCTGCAGGTAGAAACGATTCAGCACAGGCTGGAAGAAAATGCGTCCGGGATGACCGGAAAAGTGACCGATCTGGAAAAAACGACCCATACGAAGGTAAATGAAATCCGGACGGATATGGAGAGCATCCATACAGATGTCACAAAGACGTTGGAAGAAATTTCCAGAATCATGCAGGAAATGGATGCCCAGAAAAAACAGGACAATACCGATCACAAAGAATCCATAACGGAGATCAACAGAATCAACGAGTCGGTGCAGTCTGTCAATCAGACCGTGTCTAAGCTGGAGGACCGTCTGAACACTTCTTATGAGAACCTGAAAAATCTGGTGCAGGAAGTCCGCACAACAGAGGAGAAGAACCGGGAACTCTGGACGCAGGAACAGACCCAGCTGACCGAGCAGCAAAAGCAGCTGTTAAAAGAGGTTGAGGAAAGCAGACAGGAAACAATCAGAAGTCTGGCTTTAGTTGAGAGCAATTTAAAAAATATGCTGGAATCCGATATGGTGCAGATTACAGCCGCCTTTGGTTCGCTGACAGCAGAGCTGCAGACGAGAGTGCAGGAGCTTTCCACCCTTCTGGAAAACAGAATGAACCGGGTTGACCAGAATTTAAGCGGACTGGACAAAAACGTGACCGGGCTCGGCAACAATATTTTCGGTTTAAACGCGAATGTGAACGGCCTCGGCAACAATATTTCCGGTTTAAGCGAGAATGTGAACGGCCTGAATGAGAACGTTGACGGCGTTGGCAAAAATGTGGAAAGCTTGTTTACGAGAATCGGTGAGCTGGACAACGGGATGCAGACGAACCTGACGACGCTGCAGCAGACATTTGCCAAGCAGTTCGGAGATCTGAATGTATCTGCCGGACAGAATACGGAAGAGTTGAAATCCTATCTGGAGGAGTTAAACAACGGCCTGAAACAGGATATGAATCAGGTTTTTACATCTGTGAGTAATGGTAAGAAAAAGCTGGCGTCCGCATTGCTCACAAAAGGAGTTTCCACAAACGAGGACGCAACATTTGCCCAGCTGGCGGAAGCAATTTTAAACATTGATCAGAAGCTCGTCATTGGCGTGGAAGAGATTCCGGGTACGATCCGTTATCAGTATCATTATCATGTGGATGCTTCCGGCAACCAGCCGCACACGGAAAAGAGCGATACGGCAGGGGGCTGCTATACCGGGACACATGGCCACGTGCATAGCGTGGAGGATGGCTGTTACAAAGAAGAATCCTACCATGTTCACCGGGATGACTGCTCTGGCTATCCGGTCTGGGTGGACTGGGCTCCTGGCGTGGAACCTTACTGGGGGTTTATTTATACCTGCGGGGAGCCTGCAAATGCGACCAGAAGGGTGCTGATCTGCAGCAAGCAGGCGGGTTCAACCGATTACTATGTACCGTCCTGTGGTTTGGCAGATGGTCAGATCATCGGAGCGGAAATTGTGTACGATCAGGCGCATGCGCAGGTAAAAGCACAGGAGGAACAGCAGTGCAGAGATGAGCTTGTGAGACTTGCCCTTTCGATGCAGCCTGCCCTTGGAAGCAATACATCTGAAACAGAACAGATCGGAACGGACGCAGACAACATTCCGCCAGCACCGGAGCAGATCGCAGCCGAGGCGGAGCGGAAACGTCAGGAGGAAGCTGCGGCAGAAGCAGAGCGGCGGCAGGAAAGCGAGGGCGAAGCTGCAGCAGATGCAGACCGGCGCCAGGAAGCTGGAGGTGCATCGAAGTCAGACAGCAGCACAGACAATGTGGGCACATCCAAAGGGGCAGACGTAGATCGGCGGGAGGAGAGTGCAGACACACCGAAGTCAGACGGCAGCACAGAAAATGTGAATACAACCGCCACGTCCGCTACAGACAGTCAGAAAATATCTGAGGCATCCGAAAATTGATAAAAGAATTGCATAATGACTCTCTTTCTGCTAAAGTAAAGTTTAAACCAAAGTAAAGGGAGATCATAATATCATGGGAAGTAATGGAGTCATGCTGCTGATTATTATTATCTGTGTCATCCTGTCCGGATATTTTTCAGCAACAGAGACGGCTTTTTCAGCAATCAACAGAGTCAGAATCCGCAATCAGGCAGAAAAGGGAAACAAGAGGGCAGCACTGGTGCTGCAGCTCTCTGACAACTACGACAGCCTGTTGTCGACGATTCTGATCGGTAACAATATTGTCAATATCGGATGTTCTTCTCTGGCGACAATTTTATTTGTAAAGCTTCTTGGAGAAGAGATGGGCGCGGGAATTTCCACGCTGGTGATCACCGTTGTGGTATTGATTTTCGGTGAAATTTCGCCAAAGAGCATCGCAAAAGAATCCCCGGAAAAATTCGCTATGTTTTCCGCACCGATGATCAATGGGCTTCGGATCGTTCTGACACCGATCAACTGGATGTTCGGGCAGTGGAAGAAGCTGTTGTCCTGTCTGTTTAAAACGTCCGGCAGTCAGGGTATTACATCGGAAGAACTGTTTACGATCGTAGAGGAAGCGCAGGAAGAGGGAAGCATTGATAAAGAAGAAGGAAGTCTTCTGCGCAGCGCATTGAGCTTTGACGATCTGGAGGCGGGAGATATTCTGACCCCACGGATCGATATGGAAGGAATCCCTGTGGAAAGTACCCAGGAGGAAGCTGCAGAAGTATTTGCAAATACCGGCTATTCCAGACTTCCGGTTTATGAAGAAACATTGGATCATATCGTCGGCATTTTGTACCATAAGGATTTTTATAATCGGGTTTACGGGACAGATACGAGCATCCGGGAAGTGATGCGTCCGGCACTGTTTACGACAGCAAACCAGAAGATCGATGAGCTGATGCAGGAGCTTCAGAAAAAGAAACTGCATATCGCGATCGTTTTGGATGAATTCGGCGGGACGGTTGGCCTGATCACACTGGAGGATATCCTCGAAGAGCTGGTGGGCGAAATCTGGGACGAACACGACGAGGTCGTTCAGGAGATCGTGCAGATTTCTGAGCGCGAATATAAGTTCAGCGGACGGGCGAGCGTGAAGAAGCTTTTCGACCTGATGGATGAGGAGGATGAATCCGAGGCGGCGACCGTAGGCGGCTGGGTTATGGAACAGTTAAAGAAAATCCCTGCGGTTGGGGACAACTTCGACTATAAAGGTACCCATGTGGAAGTAACTGAGATGGAAGAAAAGCGAGTATTATCCGTGCACGTCATCCTGCCGGAAGAGGAGAAAACGGAGTAAACACGCGCTTCCTACAAAAAGAGACTTCCTGAAGGAGATTTTCTGACAGGGAGCGCTGTGCGCGGCAAAAAGAAGACAACAGGCATCCGGAACGCTGTTTGAAGCAGCGAACTTCCGGATGCCTGTTTTAACTTATAGAAAAACACTTTGTGCAGTCCTACACTTTTTTCTTATAACAGTGCTCTGCAAACTGCAGCAGCTGATAAAGCCCCATCGCAATGATACACAAAAGCAGGATGGATGTAATGAGCATATCCAGCTGCAGTACCTGGCTTCCGTAGATGATCAGATAGCCGAGCCCGCGTCTGGCAGCGAGAAATTCGCCGATAACGACGCCGACTAACGAAAGCCCGATATTGACTTTCATATTGCTTAAAATGACCGGAATGGAAGCGGGCAGGACAACCTTGAAAAAGCAGTCCCGTCTGGTGCCGCCGAGCGTTCGGATCAGGAGAAGCTTTTTGGGATCTGCCTGCAAAAATCCGGTATAAAGGTTGATGATTGCACCGAAGATGGCGACGGAAATGCCGGCGGCGATGATCGTATCCATGCCGGTGCCGAGCCAGACGATCAAAAGAGGAGCGAGCGCGGATTTCGGGAGACTGTTTAAAACGACGAGAAACGGCTCCAAAATTTCAGACAACCGGCGGCTGTACCATAAAAGCGTGGCGGCGGAAAGGCTTACGAGGGCGACGAGAAAAAAACTGATGACCGTTTCAGTCAACGTGATACCGATATGGGTAAACAGGGAACGCTCGGATACCATGCGGACAAAGCAGGCGACGACACGGGAGGGACTGGAGAAAAAGAAGCTGTCGATGATATGGAAGTCTGCGAATAACTCCCAGACTGTCAGGAAAAGAAGCAACATAAAAATCCGGGAAAAGTGGACGAAATGATGATGTCGTCTGTGGGCAAGCAGGAAAAGCTGCTGATCGGACAGTGTTTGGTCAGTTGTTTTCATTGGACAGTTCCTCCCAGATCTGATTAAAAAGCTGTCCGTATTCCGGCGCGCGCCGTGCGGCAAGCGGCGAATGGTCTGCGGCAGTCAGGTGAATGGGAAATTCTGCTTTGACACGGGCGGGGCGGGCAGACAGGATGAGAACGCGATCGGCGAGGCTGATAGCTTCTGCAAGATCGTGGGTGATGAGGATGACGGATTTTTCTGCCTTACGGATCATGGCAGCAATATCGGCGGAAACGGTCAGCCGGGTCTGGTAATCCAGCGCGGAAAATGGCTCATCGAGCAACAGGATATCGGGCTCGAGCGCCATCGTGCGGATGAGGGCAGCCCGTTGGCGCATGCCACCGGAAAGCTGAGACGGCTTTTTATATTGAAATTCCAGAAGCCCGTAGTCGGAGAGCATCCTGCGAACGCGTTCCAGGTTCCTGGCTGTATCCTTGTGGGCGATTTCCAGTCCGAGCGTAACATTTTGCCAGACGTTTCGCCATTCAAATAAAAGATCGTGCTGCAGCATGTAGCCGATGCCGGGCTGATGACCATTTTCCCCATAAAACGTGATGCCGCCGCTGCCCGGGGTGAGCAAGCCGGCGATCAGGGACAAAATCGTGGATTTGCCGCAGCCGCTGGGACCGACAATCGCCAGAAATTCTTTGCGGTAAAGGCAGAAGGAAACCCGATCCAGGGCGGGCGTTTCGCCGTTTAGGGTGTGGTAGGAATAGGACAGTTCCTGTGCTTTTAAAAGGACAGAGTCCATAAGCTTTTCCCTTCTTTCTGGCAGGATTGCCCTGAAACTGGGTTCTTTTGCAGGCTATCCTGACATGATCTGCTTTATCATATGCGGAAGCTGCTGCAATTGCGCATCGATGTTGCATAGCAATGACATAGCTGCCCTGTGGATTCGACAAAATATTTTTACTTTATTGCAATAAAGTAGAAAATATGATACTATCTGATATAAATCTGAAATGGAAACACAATTTCCAATCGGATGAATGGCAACAGCCATCAACCGGAGCAATCTGGATGAAAACAGGAGAGGAGAATTGAAAAAATGAGTGAGAAGCTGAAAGTTGGCATTCTGGGTGGAACTGGCATGGTAGGTCAGCGGTTTATTTCACTGCTGGAAAACCATCCCTGGTTCGAAGTGGCTGCCATTGCAGCAAGCCCCCGTTCCGCAGGCAAGACCTACGAAGAGGCAGTCGGCGGCAGATGGAAAATGGACACACCCATGCCGGAAGCGGTAAAGAACCTGATCGTATTAAACGTTAACGATGTGGAGCATGTAGCATCTCAGGTTGATTTTGTATTCAGCGCTGTCGATATGACAAAGGACGAGATCAAAAAGATCGAGGAAGCCTATGCAAAGACAGAAACACCTGTTGTTTCCAATAACTCCGCACACCGCTGGACACCGGATGTCCCGATGATGGTTCCGGAGATCAATCCGGAGCATGCGGCAGTTATCGAATCTCAGAAAAAAAGACTCGGTACCAAGAGAGGCTTCGTTGCTGTAAAACCGAACTGCTCGATTCAGAGCTATGCGCCTGTCCTGACTGCATGGAAAGAGTTTGAGCCCTATGAAGTGGTTGCTACGACCTATCAGGCGATTTCCGGCGCGGGTAAGACCTTTGCAGATTGGCCGGAGATGGTGGGAAATATCATCCCTTATATCGGCGGCGAGGAAGAGAAGAGCGAGCAGGAGCCGCTGAAGCTGTGGGGCCACATCGAGGGCGACCGGATCGTCAATGCCGAGAAGCCCGTCATCACCGCACAGTGCTTCCGTGTTCCCGTCTCCGACGGCCACACCGCTGCGGTCTTCGTGAGCTTTGACAAGAAGCCCACCAAGGAGCAGATCCTTGCAGCATGGGCTAACTTCCGCGGCCCTGCGCAGGAGCTGGAGCTGCCCAGCGCACCCAAGCAGTTCCTGCACTACTTCACCGAGAACGACCGTCCTCAGCCCAAGCTGGACCGCAACACCGAGCACGGCATGGCCGTCTGCCTGGGCCGTCTGCGGGAGGACACCCTGTTCGATTACAAGTTCGCCTGCATGAGCCACAACACCCTGCGCGGTGCGGCAGGCGGTGCGGTCCTGCTGGCAGAGCTGCTGGCCGCCAAGGGCTATTTTGACTGATCTGCGTTCCCAAACACAGCAAAAGGAGATCTTACACTATGAAAAATCCTGTCTTTACCGGCGCGGGCGTAGCGATCATCACTCCGATGTACGAGGATGGCAGCGTCAATTTTGACGAACTGGGCCGCATCATTGAGGACCAGATCGCGCGCGGCACCGATGCCATCGTCATTTGCGGAACCACCGGTGAGTGCTCCACCATGACCGATGAAGAGCAGCTGGCTGCCATCAAGTTCACCGTTGATACCGTCAACCACCGGGTGCCCGTCATCGCGGGTGCCGGTTCCAACGACACCGACCACGGCTGCGCACTGGCTGCAAAGTCTGCCGAGTGCGGTGCCGATGCTCTGCTGCTGGTCACCCCGTATTACAACAAGACCACCCAGGCAGGCCTGATCGCGCACTTCACCGCCATGGCCGATGCGGCTGGGATCCCGGTCATCCTCTACAACGTGCCCTCCCGTACCGGCCTGAACATTGCCCCGGAGACGGCTCTGGAGCTGAGCAAGCACCCGCTCATCAATGGCATCAAGGAAGCGTCCGGCAACATTTCACAGGTGGCGAAGATCGCGCAGCTGTGCGGTGACGAGCTGAACATCTACTCCGGCAACGACGACCAGGTGGTTCCCCTGCTGTCCCTCGGCGGCAAGGG
>ERZ780198.3048-NODE-3048-length-11836-cov-12.401749_pt1 | contig 11836 bp, 10 predicted proteins | sample MGYA00510979_ERZ780198 | MGnify/ENA primary metagenome ERZ780198 (study PRJEB29588, sample SAMEA2158039) | human gut metagenome | biome: human gut; feature: human-associated habitat; material: faeces | place: Denmark | collected 2008/2010 ...
ATCGCCACGAAAGGGAAATGCTCTCACGGGTCAGCACCGGGTTTTCCCACCGGTCATAGATGCCGTTGTAGAAATCGGTCTTTTTGTTTTTGCGGGCCAGGTAGGCATCCTGCAAAGCCTTCTGGCGCAGGTATTCGGGGTGGAGTTTAGACTGTGACATCGGGGTTCCTCCTTATCAGTTCCATGCACATTCTGCCGTTGTGGTAGGGGCACTTCCACGGCTCAAGGATGGGTTTGCGGCTGGACGGTTTTCCGTCTGCGTCCACCTCCCAGAACCATTCACTGCCGGGGCGTTTGTCTACCATCACGTTGCAGATGTAGTGGTAAATATCGGCGGCGGCATCGCGGTATTTTGCATCGCCGCTCTTGTTGTATTCGTTCACGAAGCCCAGCACGGACTCGGCCTGCACCCACCACACACGGGTGGTGTTCACCTTGCCGCGGTCGCACTCGTTGACCACCGAGTGGTCAATGTAAGCTTCCTTGTAGATGTGGGCGGCAAGGTCGGAGTTGATGGCGTGGATGCGCTTGGAAAGCGCTGCATCTCCCAGTAAATCGCAGCCCCAGTCGATGAGCCAGCTGGACTCGATATCGTGGCCGTAGCTGTACAAATCGATGATGGAGTTGTAGTGCTGGTCAAAGAACACCAGCTGCCGGTGCAGCTCCGGGCTGTAAATCTTGTGCTCGTAGATATCAAGGATGCGGCGCAGGGCTTTTTCCACCTCCGGGTCACGGCTTGCCTGATAAAGCCCGGCGTATCCCTCGAACACATGGAGCAGGGTGTTCATGGTCTTTGCCGCCATGACACCGTTTTCGGAGAGCTTTTCGTTGCTCTCCGGCTTCCAGTCGATGGTAAAGGCCTCCAGATAGCCCTCGCTGTCGGTGCAGTGCTGCTCGATGAGATGAAAGATCTTTTTTGCGTAGGTCAGCGCAACGGGGTCTTTGGTCAGCCGGTAGTAAGCGGAAAGGGCATAGATGGCAAAGCCCTGATTGTAGGTGTGCTTGGTGGTGTCCTGCGGCTTGCCGGTGTAATCGCAGCTCCAGTACACGCCGCCGTTTGCCTCGTCGTAGCAGTTTTTCAGGAAGAACTGGTAGGCGTGGCGGGCATCCTCGGCAAGGTCTGCCCGGCCGGTCAGCATGGCAGCCTCGGAGAAGAACCACAGAATGCGGCTGTTCAGGATGCAGCCCTTTTCGGCTTTTTTATCCAGCTTCAGGTCAAAATCCATGTAGCCGTAAAAGCCGCCGTTTTCCTCGTCCCGCAGCCCTTTCCAGAAGGGAATGATGGTTTGCAGCAGCATTTCTTCTGCTGCCTGTTTGATGGAAGACATAATACAGAACTTCCTTTCTGTACAAAGTAAAAACCCTCTCGGTCACGGCTTGCGCCGTGCCAGCGCCCGGTAGGGGACGTAAAATCTCTTTTTGCAGAGATGGCGATGCGAAGCATTGACAGAGAGGGTTGCGCTTGACGCTTAGCGGATGCCCACCTCGTGATCGGTGGGGCCTGCGTTATCGTGGGTCTTGATGTAATCCACCACCTCGTCTACGGTGGTGAAGGCCAGACCGACATAGCTGTCGGCGCAGCCATAGTACAGAGCGATGCGGCCGGTGTCGGCATCCTGCAGGGTGGCGCAGGGGAAGCAGACGTTGGGCACGAAGCCACGCTCCTCATACCACTTTTCCGGGGTCAGCAGGAAGTTGCCGCAGCGGTACAGTACCTTGCTGGGTTCGTCCTTATCCAGAATGGCACCGCCGATGGAGTAGACGAAGCCATTGCAGGTGCCGGTAACGCCGTGGTAGAACAGCAGCCAGCCCTCGCTGGTCTCAATGGGGGCAGCACCGCCGCCGATCTTCACGCTCTCCCACCAGTTGGAGCCCTTGCTCATCACATGGCGGTGACGGCCCCAGAACTCCATATCCGGGCTCTGGCTCAGGAAGATGTCACCAAAGGGGGTATGGCCGCTGTCAGACGGGCGGCTCAGCAGGGTGTACAGGCCGTTGATCTTGCGGGGGAACAGCACGGCGTTGCGGTTGAAGGGGATAAAGGGGTTCTCGATGCGGACAAAGGTCTTGAAGTCGGTGGTCTTGGCGATGCCGATGGACGCACCGTAGAAGTCCTGACACCAGATGATGTAGTAGGTGTCCTCCACCTTCACAAGACGGGGATCGTAGGCGTACACCGGCATAAACGGCTCGCCCTTTTCGTTGACGAAGGGGATCTTGTCCTTGTCAAAGTTCCAGTGGATGCCGTCCTCGCTGCGTCCCAGATAGATGTAGGGGATGCCGTCGATCTGCTCGCCACGGAACACGCCGATGAACTTGCCCTCGTAGGGCACCACGGCACTGTTGAAGATGCGTGCCACCCCTTCCACAGGGTTACGGTCGATGATGGGGTTCTCGTTGTACCGCCACACCGGGGCGGTAACATCGGCAGGCTTTTCCTGCCAGGGGATGTTGGGCAGTGCATCGCAGAACATTTTTACGTTGCTCATAAGATAAACTCCTGTAATAGAAGATTGTTTGTTTCCCTTCTGCTGTATTCTCCCGGCTCCTGCACAGAAACCGGGAGAAGCAGCAGATGATGAAGGAAAAATGTGGATGTCTTGAAAAGATCGTACTGGCCGAAAACGGCTTTCCTCTTGCGGTGCCCAGCGTCCACTTCGGCCCTTGGGCGGGCCTCGTGTCCTGCTGACCGCGGCGCCAAAAATTGCTCCCTGTTTCCGCCGCAGGCGGCGGTCGCAATTTTAGCCTTTGACAGCACCGGCAGCCATGCCGCTGTAGATCTGATCCTGACACAGCAGGAACACGATAAGGGCGGGGATGATGGTGATGATGACACCGGCGCAGATGTAGTTGTACTGGTTGCCCATGGGGCCGGAGAACACATACAGCGAGGTGGCAACCACCTGATACTTGGTCTTATCCTGCAGATACAGGTTTGCCATGTAGTATTCGTTGTAGGTGGACACACCCTTCAGGATGGCGCTGGTGACGATGGCGGGTTTCAGCAAGGGCAGCAGGATCTTGAAGAACACACCAAAGTAGGTGCAGCCATCCAGAATGGCGCTTTCGTCCAGCGTGGGAGAAAGGTTCTCGAAGAACTGCAAAAAGATATAGATGGTGATAACGTCTGTGCCCATCATCAGGATGATGTAGCCGGGCATGGAGTTCACCAGATGCAGAGCGGTCATGATCTGGTACACCGTGACCTGGGAGGCAATGCCGGGGATCAGGGTAGCAATGGTGAACAGGTTGCGGATCAGCTTATTGCCGGGGAACTTGAACCGGTTCAGCACATAAGCCAGCATGGCGCTGATCATAATGCTGCCCACCAGCACGCAGATCAGGATAATAAAGCTGTTGAGGAACGCCTTGCCCATGTTGGCCTTGTTCCATGCGATGATGAAGTTATCGAAGTTCAAAAAGTTCTTGGGCAGGGTGATGACGTTGGTGCTGGCATACTCTTCCTCCGTCTTAAAGGCGGTGAAGATACAGGACACGATGGGCACCAGTGCCACGAAAGCGGCAAAGATCAGCAGCACATACTTGCAGATATTGATGAGGATGCGCTTCATTTTGATTGCGTTCATACGTTCTGCCTCACTTTCACTTGGTTACGCCGCTGCTGCGGTTTTCCAGCCATTTTTCCACAGCCTTCTGGGCGTAGGTGACGATCACGATGAGCAGCAGCAGAACCACAGCCATGGCGGATGCAAGACCCACCTTCTGGTCGGTATGGGCGATCTTGTCCATGACCACGAAGTAGGTGGAGGTGTTGAAGCCGCCGCCGGTGACAACATAGGGCATCTCGAAGGCGGACAGTGCGCCAGACACCGAGATGATGAGGTTCAGCACCACGATGGTGCTGATGGAGGGCAGGATGATGTCCTTGAAGCGGTGCCATGCGTTGGCACCGTCGATCTCAGCAGCCTCGTACAGAACGGGGTCCACAGAAGCGATAGCGCCGATGAACATGACGATGTTCTGGCCGATGTATTTCCAGATAGAGCAGGCCACCAGCACGACGTTGTTGATGGACTCATCCCGGAGCCAGAAGGGCAGCTTATCCACGTTGAAGCCCACCCAGCTCAGCAGGGTATCCAGCACAAAGCCGTGGGTGAAGAAGAACTTGAAGATGAAGCCCACCGAGATGCCGCAGATGAGGCAGGGAAAGTACAGTGCACCACGGAAGAACTTGCTGCCCTTGCACTTGAAGCTCAGGATGGTGGCAAACAGCAGCGCCAGCGCCATCTGCACCACCGAGCCTACCATGTAGTAAAGGCTCAGGCTCAGAGCATGGAAGCAGTCTTTGCGGGTAAAGACCGAGATGTAGTTCTGCAGACCCACAAAGGTACGTCTGCCGATGTACTTCATTTTGAAGAAACTGAACTCCACCATTTTGAAGAAGGGCAGATAGGTGAACATGAACAGCAGCACCAGCGGAACGAACAGGAACACCAGCGTGACGATGAGCTGCTGGCCGCGCATACTGTGAAAGTATTCGCTGAAGCTCTTGCGCTTTTTAGGCGCGGATACGGTTGCGGAAGATGCCATGTAAAAGACCTCCTTTCACCAAAAGCAGGGCGGACACGGGCCCGCCCTGCTGATTTATAACGATAGATCGATTACTGCGGTGCGCAGGCATCCACAGCTGCGTCCCATGCAGCGTTCCAGTCGGCCACGATGTCGTCCAGAGTCTCGTCGCCGTTGATGCCAGCCTCCACCACACGCATGACGTGGGTCTGGTCGGCATTCAGCATCAGCTCAGCCTCCTGCTGCACCTCGGTGGCAAGGTCTGCCAGCTCTGCGGGGGCGGGAGCATCCTCGACCAGGTCGATGCCGTCGAATGCCTTCAGGGTATCGGGGTATTCCTGGCTCTTCAGCACCGGCACACCGCCCTGATCATAAGCAAAGTTGGAGCTTTCGGTCAGCCACTTGATGTAGAGCATGGCAGCCAGCTTTTTGTCATCGGTGGTGTTCTTGTTCACACCGTAGCAGTAGTCTGCACCTGCGCTGGCGTACTGGGTACCCTTGACGGTGATGGGGAACGGCATATAGCCAATGTCGTCGGCGTGGTCACCGGCGGCCTGCATCTGCACGATGGCCCAGCTGCCCAGAACCATGGCACCGATCTGGCCGTTATTGATGCGGGGCTTGGAGCCCTCCCAGTCGGTGGTGGTGGGGTCGGCCTCGGTCAGGCCGCGCTTCACTGCTTCGTACAGGATGTAGTACACAGCGTAGGGACCCATATCGTCCGCACCCAGAATGCCCTTCTGGAACGGATCCTTGGTCTGGGGCATGGTAATGTTCATCCAGTTCGGGTCGCCGGTTGCGCCGCCGCTGGTGTAAGCATCCCATGCGGTCATGGTCCAGCCGGCGGCGTAGTTGGTGTACAGGGGATCAATGGAAGGATCGTAGTCCTTGATCTTCTGCAGGTCATCCAGGAACTCGTCCGGGGTCTTGGGCAGGGTGGTGATGCCGGCAGCCTCAAAGACCTTCTTGTTGTAGATGATGCCCTGTGCATTGCCGGTGGAGGGGATGCCGTACACGCTGCCGTTATAAGCGCGGTTGGAAGCGAAGTTGTAATCGTTCTCAATGTCGCTCAGTGCGCACAGAGGCTCAAAGTAGTCGCCCAACTCGGTCAGGGGGATGTTGGTGGGGATCATGCACAGATCACCCCAGTCGTTGGAAGTCAGACGGGTGGTCATGTCGGTGGCATAGTCGGTGATGCCCTCGTACTTGATGGTGATGTTGGGATACAGCTTCTGGAATGCGGCAACGTAGCCGTCAAAGGTGCCGTCCTCGATGAGGTCGGTGCGGTGGCTGACGAACTTCAGATCGGCCTTCAGGTCGGTGTTGTCGGTGCCAACGGTCAGCTCATTGTAAGCCTTTGCACCGTCAGCGCCGGCAGCGGAACCGGCGGTGCTGCCGGTGGAGCCGGCGGTAGAAGTGCTGCTGCCGCCGCAGGCGGCAAGAGCAGAGGCTGCGGCCAACACACCAGTGACCTTCAGGAAGTTACGGCGATTGATCTTACGCATAGGAATGTCCTCCTTCTTTATGTGGAACCTTTTTCTGATTTGCGAAAGCTTCCGTTAGCTGGATTTAGCTAATTGATAACTCTCGCTTCCCGTGATTTGAGTATAGTCTTTTCACAGCGCACTGTCAATATCACCCAAAAGATTCGGTGTTTTGGTGGCAATTCGGCGATTTTCTTGTGAAAACTGACCTGCAAATCCGGGATACAACACGAAAATTAAACTTAAAATGTTTTATTAGCTAACAAAATAGAGAAAGTTAGCCTAAATAATGGCTAGCTTGAAGGTTTTTCAAAGGTTTTTATTGACGAAACTACCGAAAACTGTTATGCTAATTATAAAGTTAACCGGAATTTTATTTACCTCGTAATCAAGAAGAAAGCTGGTCAGGAACATGGCAAAAGCAGTACGCATGGCGGACATTGCACAGCGGCTGGGCATCAGCACCGTTTCCGTTTCCAAGGGTCTGGCAGGGAAGGAAGGCGTAAGCGCCGAGATGCGTGCCAAGATCCTTGCCACCGCCGAGGAGATGGGCTACCAGCCCCCCGCCCGGACCAACGCCCACCCCGGCGGTGAGAGCATCGGCATTCTGGTGGCAGACCGCTTTTTCAATGAGAATGCCTTTTATTCCAATCTGTACCGTGCCGTGTTGAAAGCTGCCACCGAGCAGGACATCTCGGTTCTGATGGAGATCGTTCTGCCGCAGGCAGAAAAAAGCTGCAATATGCCCACCTTCCTTGTAAACCGGAAGGTGGACGGCCTGATTTTTATGGGTGAGATCAGCCGCCGCTACCTTGCTACGGCGGTGCAGACCGGCGTGCCCTTTATGCTGCTGGACTTCTACGACGATGCCATTGCCGCCGACTGCGTGCTCAGCGACAACACCAGCGGCAGCTACACGATGACCGAGCACCTTATCTCCACCGGGCGGCGGAACATCGGTTTTGTTGGCAGCGTGCTGTCCACCAGTTCCATCATGGACCGGTATCTGGGCTATGTCAAGGCGATGCTCCGTGCCGGTCTGCCCATCCGGGATGACTGGCGGCTGGAGGACCGGGACGATCAGGGCAAGTTCATGCCGTTCTCTCTGCCCCACGAAATGCCGGACGCCTTTGTCTGCAACTGCGATGCGGTGGCCTATAATCTGGTGGAGATCCTCAAGCGCAACGGCTACCGGGTGCCGCAGGATGTGGCAGTGACCGGCTACGACGACTACCGCTATTCCACTCTTTGCAGCCCCCAGCTCACCAGCTACCGGGTGGACTTGGACGGCATGGCAAAAACGGTGGTGGCGCAACTGCGCCGCAAAATGGCGCATAAGCCTGCCATTGCTCCCACCGTCATCGTGCCCGGCGGCTTTGTAAGAAGAGAATCTACCTGATAAAAAGGGGCTGATGCACGAAGGTTTGTGCATCAGCCCCTTTAGCGGAAAATATAGATTATATTGGGGATGCCGGAGCGTCTGCGGACGCTCCGGCATCCCGTTTTCATTTTTACAGGATCGTTCTCAGAAAGGCGGTCAGGACCTTTGCCGCCTGCCGGTGGTTCTCTGCGCCGGGGTGCTGCCGGGCACCCACGGTTTCCGGCGTGGTGTTGGGCAGCTCCAGCAGATAGACAGAGCTATCTCCGGTAATGGCCTTGTACTGCTCCATGCCCTGCCGCAATACCGGCAGCAGCTCGCTGCCCAGCATCCCGATGCACCACACCAGCTTTGCCCCGGGGTTCTTCGCCCGGAGCAGAGTCAGAAAATGCTGTACACCATTTGCCACTTTTTGGGCGTCCGCAGGGTGGAAGTCCCCATTGGAGAGCCGCCGCAGCTGGTGGGGCTTGCCGGTGGCAGGGTCTTGCCACGGCGGGTTATCAAATGCGCCGGTGTCGTTGGTGCCCAGGTTGACGATGACAGCATCCGGTTTCCATGCAGCAAAATCGTTTTCCTGCTGTGCGCCAAGGGCGGCATTGCGCTGCCCCATCGCTACACCGCACACCTGTGTATAGTAGGGCGGCATCACATGGCGCACATCGTTGTCCCAGCCGGTCACGAGGCCCCAGCCACTTTGCGAGATGCAGCGGTATTCGGCTCCCAGTGCATCGGCGGTCAGGCGGCCGTAGTGGTTCTCCGCAGAGAAAAAGGTTCCCACCCAGTCCTCCTCCGGCTTAGCTCCGATGGCACCCTCGCCGCTGGTGATGCTGTCGCCCACAAACTCCAGCCGATATTTCGGCTCCGGCAGAGGCAGAAATTCGCCGCCTGCATATTCCAGCCCGGTGATCTGCAACAGATGCGCCGGGTCATCGTGCATGGCCTGCACATCCTTTAACAGCCGGAGGTGCTTTGCCTTGCCCGGTGTCATGCCCCGGAAAAGACAGATCCGGCTTTTGCCGGGGTTCACGGCAAACCGTGCCACCCATGCGCCGTTCAGCTCCACGCTGACCCACGGCTCTACCATCTCATAGTCGGCGAAAAGATCCACCCATAGTTCGCTGCCGGTAAATTCCAGCTCCATGCCGCTGGCCGTCCAGAACAGGGTCAACGGGTCACGCCCGGTGTGCCGCCCCAGTGCCCGCACCTGCGGCAGCTGGGTCAGCGTCGCAGTTGTAAGTTGCTCCATTTTCTGTTCCCTCCCGTTGGTTTTTGCCTGAAGCATAGCAGAACAGTGCGAAAACTGCAAGCTAAATGCGTAAGCTAACAAAAACCTAAAATTTAGTTTAGCCTTTGCACCTCCCGGTGCAGGGGCTTTTTTCGGGTCAGGTTGACCAGTGCTTTGCCCCTCTCCTTGTACCATACGCTGAAAATGAAACGGCATATTGACGGAACTTCTAAAACTGTCTTATACTTGTTGTGCAATCTGACGTTGATTTTTGAGAAAACGAGGAAGATGTCATGGAGCTGGAACATAACTTTTACGGGGTGAATTTTGCACCCTTTCCCCGACGGGGCGTGTTGAGCAGCGAGACTGCCCAACGCAGTATGGCAGCCATGGTGGAAGCCACCGCCGCCAACTGGGTCATCCTGTCGCCCTCTGGAATACAGTCTGGCCCTTACAGTGAGGAGATCGACTGGCGCACCGATGCCACCCCCACAGACGAGGAGCTGTGCGGTGCCATCCGCTTTGCCAAGCAGTTGGGCTTGCAGGTGGCGCTGAAGCCCACCGTCAACTGTGCCAACGGCGTGTGGCGGGCGCGCATCAGCTTTTTTGACCACGATGTGCCCTGCGAGACCCAGTGGAGCGGATGGTTTGCCAACTACACCGCCTTCCAGACCCACTACGCGGCTCTTGCCGAAGCCGAAGGCTGTGGGCTGTTCCTGACCGGCTGCGAAATGACCATGACCGAGCACCGGGAAGCGGAGTGGCGCGCCCTCATTGCCGCCGTGCGCCAGCAGTACCACGGCCCGGTGAGCTATAACTGCGATAAATACGGCGAGGACCATGTAAATTGGTGGGATGCCGTGGACTGCATCGCCTCCAGCGGCTACTACCCCCTGAAGGACTGGGAAAACCAGCTGGACCGCATCGAGGCGGTGAGCCGAAAATATAAAAAGCCCGTCCTCTTCAGCGAGGCAGGCTGCATGAACATCACTGGTTCTTCTGCCGTGCCCAACAACTGGGAGCTGAAGGGAACACGGAATGATCTGGAGCAGGCAGATTGGTATGAGGCAATGTTTTCCGCCTGTGCCAAGCGCCCGTGGGTCATGGGCTTTGGCGTGTGGGACTGGCCTGCCGACCCCGGAGCAGTCAGTGCCTACGCCGTGTCCGGCCGTCCGGCGGCAAAAATTATCCATAGTGCATATCAGGGAGGAGTTTTAGAATGAATACGTCCAATTTTGCTCGCTTGAAAGAACTGTTCCGCCGTGCCGCGGCAGGGCAGGAGTTGACCATTGCCTTTTTGGGCGGTTCCATCACCCAGGGCAGCCTTTCCACCCAGCCCGGTAATGCCTACGCTTTCCGGGTGTACCAGTGGTTCGTGGATACCTTTCCGCAGTCGAAGTTCCACTATGTCAACGGCGGCATCGGCGGCACCAGCTCCCACTATGGCGTTGCCCGTGCCGTGACCGATGTGCTGATGTACCAGCCGGATTTTGTGGCGGTGGATTTCAGCGTCAACGATCTGGAAGTCCCCTTCCGGCAGGAGACTTATGAGGGCGTTGTCCGCAAGCTGCTGACATGGCCCTCTCACCCGGCGGTGGTGCTGCTGAACAACATTTATTACGATACCGGCGAGACGTCACAGGACGAGCACAACGCCGTGGGCGACCACTACGGTGTGCCCCACGTCAGCATCCGGGACAGCATTTACAAGGATCTGCGTGCCGGTAAGTATGCCAGCCGCACCCTGCTCAGCCCTGATGGGCTGCACCCCAACGATTACGGCCACGGTCTGGTGGCAGGGGAGATCATCAAGCTGTTGGAGGCAGTCAACGCCCACCGGGAAGAACCAGAGCAGGAGCCTGCCTTCCCGGCACCGCTCACCGCCAACGCCTACGAGAACGCCCGGCGGCTGACCATCCGGGAGCTCTCCCCCAAGCTGGAGGGCTTCCGGGCAGACCCGGAGGAAAAGCTGGGGCATCTGGACCACTGGAAAAACGGCTGGATAGGCCAGAAGCCCGGGGATAAGATCACCTTTGAAGTGAATGCCTCCTGCATTGCAGTGCAGTACCGCAAGACCATCCGCCGCCCGGCGCTGCGGGCACAGCTGGTGCTGGACGGCGACACCGCCCACGCCGCTGTGCTGGACGGCAACTTCGATGAGGATTGGGGCGACTGCCTGTATCTCCAGCCCATCCTCCACCATGGTGAGCAGAAGAACCATACCGTGGAGATCACCATTCTGCCCACAGAAGATGAAACTCCCACGGAGTTCTACCTCATGGCACTGATCACGGCGTGATGCTGAATGCCCCTCTTGGACTTGATTATGGTGTGCGGTCGCGCAAACCAATGCCGTCAAGTCGGTAGGAAATAGGACAATTTTGGCTGTCGGAGAGTAAGTGCACGGTTTCTGCACGGATTTTGCACGGTTTCAAACCGTGCAGAGGGTGCTTTTCGCTGCAAAATCCGAACTTTTTTCCGATAGGAGAAAGGTTCGGTTTTTTTATATTCTTTGGAAAACAGAACGAATCCCTTGCTTCCATCGAAAAACGTCCTAGACCTTATCACAAAAAAGCACGACAGACCACGGTAAGAGTGCCGTAAGGCGGAAAGGACACAAACATGAAGTACGATGAAAGAGCCTGCGTCCACAAGGATGATATGGCAGACATCCTGCAAAAGATGATGGAACAGCAGGAGTTTCCATAAAAACAAAAACAGGGTGCGCCCCTGAATAGGACGCACCCTGCCATCGCAATTCACGATTTGATTTGTTGACAACAACTGTGAATTGCATAAAGACGCAAGTTGCTATAAAACGGCAAGGTCTCCCGCAATCAAGAAACCTTGCCGTTTTGTGCTATATGTTGGCTGAATCAGGCAGCCTTCTGCAAACTTACAGCGCCACGCTGACCGGCAGGACATACACGCCGTCGGCGGCGTAGAAGGTGATCTGAGTAATCGTCTTGCCGATGATGGATGCAAAGTAAGGATCATCGGCATTGAAGCCCAGCTTGGTACCATGCCAGATGTTGGTCACATGATGCAGGCCGTACTCACTGCCATCGGCGGTGGTCAGAACTACGCCGTAGACCTTGTTGGCCTTGTAGTCCAGATCAAAACCGGAGAGCTTCATCTCGTAGGTGGTGTGGTGACCGTTGGTATTCAGCTCCACAGTGGTGCCCTCTACGGTGGTCTCGGTGGCGTGGACCTTGCCAA
>ERZ780198.3060-NODE-3060-length-11807-cov-4.100919_pt1 | contig 11807 bp, 13 predicted proteins | sample MGYA00510979_ERZ780198 | MGnify/ENA primary metagenome ERZ780198 (study PRJEB29588, sample SAMEA2158039) | human gut metagenome | biome: human gut; feature: human-associated habitat; material: faeces | place: Denmark | collected 2008/2010 ...
CGGCAAGGCGGAAAAGACAGGGCCGCCGGAGGCAGGGCCAGCCTCCGAAACGGCCCATGTTTTCTATTCAAACATTCGTAAAATGATAGGAATGCCCCAGGTCGTAGGCCATTTTGTCGCTTTCGGAGATAAAGTCCATAAAGCGGTTCGCGGCAGAGGTCGGCGCGACATCGCGCAGCGTACACATACAGACCGAGCGCGGCGGGATCTCAAAGTCGGTGCGCAGCGGCAGGATGACGCCCCGTCCAAGGCCGGACTGCGAAAACTCCTCCGTCACGCAGGCCACGCCAAGGCCGATGCGGGCCAGCGAAATGAGCAGATTGTGCGAACCCAATTCGATCTCCGGCTTGATGCTCACGCCATGCTGCTGAAAAAACTGCTCGACATAGATGCGGGAGCTTGCCTTGCGCTCCAGCAGGATCAGCGGGAATGCCGCGATTTCTTCCATGGAATGTACGTGGTCAAAATCGCAGTCATAATTCGGCGCGGCGACAAAGAGCTGGTGTGTGTCGAAGCAGTGCCGGACGGAATACGCGTCCTTGTCCTTCGGCTCGCTGGCAAACGCGATGTCGACCTGACCGGCGTGCAGATAGTCGAGCACCATCTGGCTCGTACCGTTCAGGATCCGGATCTGGATGGCGGGATAGTTCTGGTGGAATGCCTCAAGGCGCGAAACCAGATAGGTCTTTGTGACCGTATCGCTTGCACCGATGATCAGCTCACCCGTGAGCAGCTGGCGCGACTGCGCAAGCTTTTCCTCGCCGCACTGGATAAGCCCCAATCCGTGCGAGACATAGTCCAGCAAAAGCTTTCCCTCGCTGGTCAGGACGACGCCGCGCGTGCTGCGCGAAAACAGCCGGACCTGCAGCTGCTCCTCCAGCTGCTTGATGGACTGGCTGACTGCCGACTGGGATATAAACAGGTTCTGCGCCGCAGCGGAGATATTGCCCATGCGGGCGACCTCCTGAAAGACGCGGTAAAGCTCTAATTTAACAGCCATGGTTGCCTCCTGCCATTACTTATATTTATAGCGCTAATAGCAATGATTAAAAACATCTATTTTACTTATTGCCTGATTCCGATTATAATAGCCAAAACTGAAATTGTCCAGCACGAAGTTTATATCGTTGCCAATATAGTTCCGGATGTACGGCCCGGATGTCTCTACCGCAGCGCCAAAGCTGCGACTATTGGAAGTTCGCTCACGCAGGGCTTTGCGGTCCTGCGCGCGGCTTTTTATCATTGGCAGCAGGTTTTATCCCCGCTGTCTATTTTTATTATGTTTTTGGAGGAAGCTATGCAGGAGCTGAAGGATCGCATCGTCAAGGAGGGCAAGATTCTGCCCGGAAACATTGTAAAGGTCGACGGGTTTCTCAATCACCGCGTCGACTGTGCGTTTATGGGACGCATCGCAGATGAATTCAAAAAATATTTTGATCTCGACAACGTAGATCTCATTCTGACCGCAGAGGCCAGCGGCATTGCCCTTTCCGCGATTTGCGCGTACCGGTACGGCAAGCCCATGGTCTATGCGAAAAAGGCCAAGAGCGACAACATCGAAGGCGGCCTGTATCAGAGTGAGATTTTTTCCTATACTTACAAGAAAAAGGTCACGCTGCTCGTCTCCAAGGAGTGGATCCATCCCGGCGACCGCGTGCTCGTGATCGACGATTTTCTGGCGCGCGGCGAAGCGCTGCGCGGTCTGTGCGAGATCGTGCAGGCTGCGGGGGCTGAGCTGGTCGGTATCGGCTGCGCGGTCGAAAAGGGCTTCCAGGGCGGCGGCGACAAGCTGCGCGCGGCGGGCGTGAACCTGCACTCTCTCGCCATCATCGAAAGCGCGGAGCCGGGCAACATCGTATTCCGGGAGGAAGCATAATGGAAACTGTTCTGATTCTGGACTTTGGCGCGCAGTACAGCCAATTGATCGCCCGCCGTGTGCGCGAGCAGAACGTGTACTGCGAGGTCAAGCCCTGCTCCATCTCCCCTGCCGAGATCGAAAAAATTGCCCCCATCGGCATCATTCTCTCCGGCGGCCCGCAGAGCGTTTATGAATCTGTTTCCCCGCACGTGGACCCGGCGCTTTTTGCGCTCGGCATCCCCGTTCTTGGCATCTGCTATGGATGCCAGCTCATGGCATATTCGCTGGGCGGCACCGTTGCAGCAGCGACGGAAGCGACCGCCCGCGAATATGGCAAGACGCTGACCGAGTTCGATACAGACTGTTCGATTTTCCGGGGCCTTCCCGCATCCAGCGTGACGTGGATGAGCCATGGCGACTATATTTCCCAGGTGCCGGACGGCTTTGCCGTCACGGCAAAAACCGCTGTCTGCCCGACTGCAGCAATGGCCTGCCCGGAGAAAAAGCTCTATGGCGTGCAGTTCCACCCGGAAGTGCAGCACACCGTAGAGGGCAGCGAAATGCTCCGCCGGTTCCTCTATACCGTCTGCGGCGCGTCCGGCGATTGGACGATGGCAGACTACCGGCAGACCGCGATCCGCTCTATTCGGGAAAAGGTCGGTTCTGGCCGCGCGCTGCTGGCGCTGTCCGGCGGCGTAGATTCCTCTGTCGCTGCAGCGCTTATGGCGGAGGCTATCGGCAGCCAGCTCACCTGTGTATTTGTTGACCACGGCCTGATGCGCAAAAATGAGGGCGACGAAGTAGAAGCTGCGTTCAGCAAGTGGGATATCCATTTTGTCCGCGTCAACGCGGAAGACCGCTTCCTTTCGAAGCTTGCGGGCGTTTCCGACCCGGAGACGAAGCGCAAGATCATCGGTGAAGAATTCATCCGTGTTTTTGAGACAGAAGCCAAGAAGATCGGCGCGGTCGACTATCTTGTGCAGGGTACGATCTACCCGGACGTGATCGAATCCGGCCTCGGCAAGTCCGCTGTCATCAAGAGCCACCACAATGTTGGCGGATTGCCGGATTATGTCGACTTCAAGGAGATCATCGAGCCGCTGCGCCTGCTCTTTAAGGACGAAGTGCGTCAGCTCGGCCGCGAGCTGGGGCTTCCCGAATACCTCGTCTCCCGCCAGCCGTTCCCCGGCCCGGGCCTTGCCATCCGCATCATGGGCGAGATCACGAAGGAAAAGGCCGACACGCTGCGCCTTGCCGACGCGATCTACCGCGAGGAGCTGGAAAAGGCCGGCGAAAACAAGAAGATGAACCAGTACTTCGCCGTCCTGACCGACACGCGCACCGTCGGCGTCATGGGCGATGGCCGCAGCTACGACCGCGTGCTTGCGCTGCGCGCTGTGACGACCGAGGACTTCATGACCGCCGACTGGGCCCGCATCCCCTACGAGCTGCTCGACAAGATCAGCGGCCGCATCGTCAACGAGGTCAAGGGCATCAACAGAATTGTCTACGACATCACCAGCAAACCCCCCGCAACGGTGGAGTGGGAGTGAGTTTTTGAAACTCCGAACCCGTTGCGGCACAACGATTTTGCGGTTTTATATCTCTCTTTTGATAACGATTTGATAACGCTCCCCATAGGCCGTATCATTCTGTATCCCCAGTGGATTGCGGGTAAAGAATGTTCTTTTGCGGCTTATAAGTGAGGACAACCATATTAGAAAGCCCTTACCGATGGCAACGTCGGTAAGGGCTTTTGCTGTCTATTCATCAGTATCGGGGCTATCTTTGAGTGCATCCACCAGGAAATCACTCAATTCCTGTGAGGGAACTTTTGCCCACCGCAGGGTGGTGTCGTACTTGGGGTAGTTGTACCGCCAGCGGTCATAGTCCTCCCTGGTGATCTCCCCGGCCTCCAGCTTCTTGGCCTGCTCCGCCCAGGCGGACAGCATATCAAGCATATTGGCATAGGTCTTGCCTTTGGATTTGTCCAGACGCAGACAAACCTCGCCGTCAATCTCCCCAATAGTCAGCCCCCGAATATCCTCCAAAGCAAAGAGGGTGTGCATCAGGCCGATGTCGGTATCTATGTCAGGGACGGTCAGGGCATCAGGGGAAATATCAAAGAAGTCAGCCAGGGTCTTTGTCAGGTCGGCCTTGGGGGTGCGGCTCCCGGTTTCATACTGTGCCATACGCACATCGGCGGAGCGTTCCGGGAAACCCACCACCATGCCAAGATACTTCTGTGTGATGCCCTTCATGTTGCGGAAGAAACGAATACGTTCACCAATCGCCATAACTGCCAACTCCAATCTATGTAATGGGGACACTTGAAGTATAACAGATATGTTTAGACCAGTCAAGAGAAAAATAAATAAATTTGTTTATATTTTCTCGTTGGAAGGTCTTGACATAACGGAATAGAGTTAGTATAATAGGACTACGTTAAGCAAATAGCGTTAAATCAAAAGAAAGGAGGAATCCATATGGAGAACAGATTCATCCGGGCGGAAGAAGTTGCGGACGAGCTGGGTGTATCGAAGCCCTACGCCTATAAACTCATCCGGCAGCTCAACGAAGAATTGAAGGACAAGGGCTTCATCACCATCGCAGGGCGGGTCAACCGCCAGTATTTCAACGAACGGCTCTACGGGGCCAGAAAGGAAGGGAACTAAATGCCAGTCTTTAAGGACGAAGCAAGAGGAACATGGTACGTCATGGTGCGGTATCAGGACTGGACGGGGGAGCGCAAACAGAAGTGCAAGCGTGGCTTTGCCACCAAACGGGAGGCCCAGGAGTGGGAGCGCAGTTTCCAGATGCAGACCTCCGGCGACCTGGATATGACCTTTGAAGCCTTTACCGAGCTTTACACCAAGGATATGAAACCCCGGCTCAAGGAGAACACCTGGCTGACCAAGGAGAACATCATCCAGAAGAAAATTCTGCCCTACTTTGGCAAGCGGAAGATTAGCGAGATCACCACCAAGGACGTGATCGCATGGCAGAACGAGTTGCTGGCCTACCGGGACGAGAAGCGCAAGCCCTACTCGGCTACCTACCTCAAAACCCTGCACAACCAGCTTAGCGCCATCTTCAATCACGCTGTCCGCTTCTATGAGCTGCGCTCCAATCCCGCCGCCAAGGCTGGGAACATGGGGTCAGAGGAACGGAAGGAAATGCTGTTCTGGACGAAAGCGGAGTACCAGAAGTTTGCAGATGCCATGATGGACAAGCCCGTTTCCTACTACGCCTTTGAAATGCTCTACTGGTGTGGTATTCGGGAGGGGGAACTGCTGGCCCTGACCCCGGCAGACTTTGACTTTGAGGCCGGGACGGTGAAAATCAGCAAGTCCTATCAGCGGCTCCACGGCAAGGACGTCATTACCACGCCAAAGACGAAGAAAAGCAACCGCACCATTAAAATGCCCAACTTCCTCTGTGACGAGATGAAGGATTACCTGGGGATGCTCTACGGTATCAAGAAGAAGGAGCGCATTTTCACCATCACGAAAAGCTATCTCCACCATGAGATGGACAGAGGGGCGAAGTCGGCAGGGGTCAAGCGTATCAGAATCCACGACCTCCGGCATTCGCACATCTCACTTCTGATTGACATGGGCTTCTCCGCTGTGGCGATTGCTGACCGTGTGGGGCATGAGAGTATCGAGATCACCTATCGCTATGCCCACCTGTTTCCGTCCAAGCAGACGGAAATGGCAGACAAATTGGACTTTGAAAGGATGGGAGCGTAATGTCAGCTAAGAATTTGGACACTCACAACCGCTGGAGGAACAAGACCGTGGCCTTCCGGGTATCCCCGGAGGAAAACAAGCAGATTGACGCCGCTGTGCGGCTCTCTGGCCTGACGAAGCAGGACTACATCACCCGGCGGCTCTTAGACCGGGCCGTGGTGGTGCAGGGCAATCCCAGGGTCTACAAGGCCCTGCGTGACCAACTCGCCGCCGTCCTGGGGGAACTGCGGCGCATTGAGGCCGGGGGCGACGTGGGGGATGAACTTCTCGCCACCATTGACCTTATCTCAGTGACGCTGGGCGGCATGAAGGAGGATTGATAGATTGATGGATTCCAGAGAAACGAAAAGGACTGTCCCGGTTCCGTCTGTTGGCGCAGACGGGGAACAGCCCAATTCTCAAACAACTACCCAAAGTATAGCAGAGGAAACGGCTGAAAACAACCCCCAAGAGAAAGATTTAGAGGAAATGCTCCGGGATATGCGGCGCATGAACGACCCAGCCTACCTCCACACAGTTTCCATGAACGACCTTTACCAGAACATCTACCAGAGCAGACCGCCCGTAATAGACGGTCTGCTCTACCCTGGGACGTACCTCTTTGCGGGAGCGCCCAAGGTGGGCAAGTTCTTCCTGATGGCCCAGCTTGCCTACCATGTCAGCATGGGCCTCCCCCTGTGGGGCTACCCTGTCCACAAGGGGACTGTCCTCTATCTGGCGTTGGAGGACGACCACCGCCGCTTGCAGGGGCGGCTATACCGAATGTTCGGCACAGAGGGCACCGACAATCTGCTCTTTGCGGTCTACGCCAAACAGCTTGGCGTTGGCCTGGAGGAACAGCTAAAGAAGTTCGTCCGGGAACACCCGAACACCAAGCTGATTATCATTGACACCCTCCAGAAAATCCGGGAGGCTGGTGGGGATAAGTACAGCTACGCCAACGATTACGAGGTGGTGGGTAAGCTGAAACGCCTTGCCGATGATTGCGGCGTCTGCCTCCTGCTGGTACACCACACTCGAAAGCAACAGGCAGATGACAAATTCGATATGATCTCCGGCACCAACGGTCTGCTGGGAGCGGCGGACGGGGCCTTTCTTCTTCAAAAGGAGAAGCGGACAGACGGCAGCGCCGTTCTGGACGTGGCCGGGCGTGACCAGCAAGACCAGCGATTCTATCTTACCAGGGACAAGGAACGGCTGATATGGACGCTGGAGCGTACGGAAACGGAGGCATGGACAGAGCCGCCCGACCCGGTGCTGGAGGCCATAGCCGCCCTTGTGACGGCGGAGAAGCCGACCTGGGGTGGTACGGCCACCGAGCTGGTAGCGGCGCTCCAGACCGACATGAAGCCCAACGCCCTGGCGATGCGGCTAAACGTCCGGGCCGGGAAGCTGCTGATAGACTACCACATCCGCTATGAGAACAGCAGGAGCCACGCCGGGAGAAGTATCAGCCTGACGCTGGAACCGTCCCAGGCGTGACGACCGTGACGGCTGTGACGGCTTTTTTGAGAGTGGCGGCGGTGTCTGAAACATCGTCACGGTCGTCACGGCTGTCACGGGGAGCAGCAAAGTTTAGGCGGGGTGCAGGGTGCCCTTTTCAAAGGGCGGCCCTGCTGGGGGAGGCAACCGCAGTTGCCGGGGCAACGCCCCACTGAGCGTGGCATTGTGCTGCGCTCAGTCTCCCCCTCGGAGAGCGCAAACAGCATCTTTTGATGGCCGCAGGCTGTCAAAAGTGCTTTTGCGTTACTCTTGACAAGAGTAACAGAACCCCGGCTGCGGCCGGAGGAGTGAAAGGAAGTGAGATTTTATGAAGAGAACGATCAGCGCCGAGGTCGGTAAAGGCTCTGTCAACCATAACAGCCGCAAATTTCGGGCAGAGAATGTGGACGGAAGCCGCACACACCTGAACATTGACTACTGCAATGAGCGCATTCAGACTGTGTACCACCAGCTTTTTGATGAAGCTCTGAAACGCTACAACGAAAAGCAAACCCGAAGTGACCGGCGTATTCCGAACTACTACGAGAAGATTCGCTCCGGCAATCAGGAGAAACCCTTCCACGAGATCATCCTACAAATCGGAAACAAGGAGGATATGAGCGCCACCGGCGAATATGCGGAATTGGCTCGGCGGGTACTGGACGAATATTATCAGGGCTTTCAGGAACGCAATCCAAGCCTCCGGGTGTTCTCGGCACATCTCCATATGGACGAAGCTACACCCCATATCCACATTGACTTTGTGCCGTTCACCACCGGGAGCAAGCGAGGGCTTGATACCCGTGTATCGCTGAAACAGGCGCTGGCAGCGCAGGGCTTCAAGGGTGGCACACGGGGTGCAACGGAATGGGCGCAGTGGGTACAGTCCGAAAAGGAGCAGCTTGCCGCCGTGATGGAGCGGTATGATATTCAGTGGGAGCAGAAAGGTACCCACGAAAAGCACCTCTCTGTTATGGACTACAAGAAGCAAGAGCGAGAAAAAGAGATTGCTGCACTGGACAGCACGCTTGCCGAAAAGCAGGACGAGCTGGAAAAAGTGCAGAGTCGGATCGACAACTTCAATCAGGGTGTGCAGTCTATTGAAAAGTTGGAGCAGCGGATTGAGTCGGATGCAGAGTTTCAACTCCCCGATCCCCCCACTCTAATGACCGCCAAGACCTATAAACAGCGGTTTGTTGACCCACTCATTAAGAAATTGAAAGAGGTTATCCGAGAGGTGTTCTACCACTATTACAAGGCTCTGGACAGCTATCACCGGCTGAACACCACCAACGGTCGGCTCTATCGGGAGAACGAGCATCTGAGCACCGCCAATGACCGGCTCAAGGGAGAAAATGATGCCCTGCGTTCGGAGCTGAAGGATTTTCGTTTCCTGCGGAAGGTTCTCGGTAGTCGGCAGATCGATAATCTGATTGCACAGGCGAAAGATATGGAGCAGCAGCGAAAGCAAACCCAGCGCACAAGGCGCAGAAATACAAATTATGAAAGGTAGGAACAGACAATGGCAAAAACAATTTTTGAGGAAATGGGCGGTACTTACACACAGGTTGGGGATTACCTTCTCCCCAATTTGGAACTGCCCGAAGAAGAGCAGCAGCCCATCGGCGTGTGGGGACAACGCCACCGGCGCTACCTAAAGGAGCACCGTCAGGCCGCTTATGCAACCCTGCTCACCAGTGAAAAACTGAACAGCTACCTTGCCGACATTGACCGTCAGGCAGAGGAAATGTTTCTTCGGCTGGTAAAGCAGATGGCCGAGGCGGAAGGCGTCACGGAGAAGCTGAAAGCCGCCGACCCAATGGAGTGGGTCAGAAGGATGAATAATATCCGAAATAGGGCTATGGAGATTGTAAATAGCGAGTTGATCTACGCCAGAGAGCCAGCAGCCCGTATTTCCACTTCTGAAACCTTGGAGCCGCCCAAAGTGTTTTGGAAATACTACGATTTGTACCGGCGCAAGAGAATTTCGCTGAGTGAATATGCTGCCGCTACGGGATTATCGGCTTTTGCAATCCGGCATTTTTTGAAGAATGTTGTTGAGAAAAGTCCAAAAGCCATTGAAAAGCTTAAGCAAATATGATATACTATATTTCGTATAAGTATCTGGAGGTGCCGAAATGCAGATTGCTGATTATATAGACGCCGATCTTTTAGATAAATTTGAGTTCCACAACTATAACCACGCTATTGAAATCATTACTCAAGCTTTTCCTGAGGAGTGGCGTGAGGTCGTTGAGTGCCTAAGAAAACTCGACATTACCACAGATGACCTGCGTGAAGCAGGCGGAAACGAGACTAAGATTCCTAAGAAATTTGATGATGTTCTCTACCCGTATGGGTGGAGAGAAATCCGGATTTCAGGTGACTTACACATCAAGTTTTATCCAAGACAAGCCGATCAGAGGGGACGCTTTTCCAGCGTTCCTTTTGAGGAGCGTGTGACGGAGAACTACATCGACGGTCATAATATTGATTTTTTGAAGGGTCGAATTGCATTTGACCTCGAATGGAACAGTAAAGATCAGACCTTTGACAGAGATCTGCTTGCAATGCGGACATACTATGATTGCGACATTGTAAGCGCCGGTATTATTGTCACCCGTTCGCAAGACCTGAACGACGTGTTCAAAACCGTGTATGACTATGATAAGAATTCCCGCACTTGGAAGCCCATTATGCGTAAATACGGCGCAAGCACTACTTGGATGGGAAAGCTACTATATCGCTTAGAGTCACGCCGCAATGGTGGATGCCCCGTTTTGGCTATTGGCATTAAGAAAACTTGTGTTTCAGATTGGGAGGGGGGATACATAGATGAGCACGCTTCAGGAAACATCTGAAAACCTTCTCTCCTTCTGCGGTGATAAGCGCTATTCAACGATTTATGCTGATCCGCCTTGGCGCTTTCAAAACCGCACCGGAAAAGTCGCTCCAGAAAATAAGAAGCTGAATAGATATGAGACAATGTCATTAGCGGACATAATGGCGTTACCCGTTGAACAGGTCGCTGCCGCAAAAAGCCATTTGTACCTTTGGGTTCCCAACGCTCTTCTGCCAGATGGTCTGGCTGTTATGAAAGCGTGGGGATTTGAGTATAAGGGAAATATCATTTGGGAAAAGGTGCGGAAGGATGGTGGCCCGGACGGGCGAGGAGTCGGCTTCTATTTCCGTAATGTGACTGAAATTCTGCTTTTCGGGGTCAGAGGTGACAATTTTAGGACGCTGGCTCCGGCCCGCTCTCAGGTCAACCTCATTCGGACGCAAAAGCGTGAACACTCACGGAAGCCTGATGAGATTATCCCGATTATTGAAAGCTGCTCTCCGGGACCGTTCCTTGAGTTATTTGCTCGTGGTGACCGTGAAGGCTGGGATATGTGGGGAAACCAAGCGACCGCAGATTACGAGCCTACGTGGAGTACTTACAGCAATCATACCACAAAGCAAGTATCAAGCGTGTGATTGCCGTAATGCTTTTTGCTTGCGTTAAAGCCTATACGACAGTAGGTTGTCATTGATAATTGAGGAGGATAGTATGGAAAGATCAAAAGTTTTTGTAATTATGCCCTTTTCAGATGATTTTTTTGAATCATACGAAATGCTCAAAGAGCATTTTCAAGATGACTTTGAGTTTTCACATGCAGGTGATGAAGATAATCAGCAAAACATTCTTGCTGACATCATTTCTCCAATATATGCCGCGGATGTTATTTTAGCAGATCTTACTGGGCTAAATCCAAATGTTATGTATGAGTTGGGCCTCGCACATAGTTTCAATAAGAAGACAATTATTATTACGAGAGATGATCTTGGAAAGCTGCCATTCGATCTAAAACAATATCGTGCCAAGGATTATTCCACCCATTTTAAGAAATTTTTTGATCTTATTGAATATCTAGAAAAGAATCTTAGAGGCGCTGTTAATGGAACGGTCGTTTTTAGTAATCCTGTAAGCGATTTCCTTGATAAAAATCGAATTCAGCTGAAAAGTTTATTTGTTTCAGATGACTATTCGTTGGAGATTCCTGAAGGGGAAAAGGGATTCTTAGATTTTTTAGCGGATATTGAGGAAGATACCAGCCAGATGAATGATGAGATTACAGCTATATCCGCAGGCATGGAAACGATGAGTTCTGGAATAAACGAATGTACTGAAGAAATCAACCGTGTTCAAAAAAGTGGCGGCAATGGTACGGCGGCGTTTGTGAGAAAGCAATCTAAAAAGGCTGCCAGCTATATTTCCGAATTTAGCAAGCAACTAAAGCAACATACAGAATCGATACAATCGCTTTGGGCTAAAATTGAAAAGAACACTTTAGGCTTGTTAGAAAATGAGTATGCGACCAAGCCTGAAAACAAAGAGTCATTGACCGATTATATAAAGGCCTTGCATAAGATGATGCTTTCAATAAAAGAAGCTAATCAGTCGGTGACTGTAATGAAGGAAACCTCTCTTAACAACCTCGGCATAGAGCGGAGCATGAATCAGTCTATTCGCTTTCTGGATCAAGATCTCTCAGAATATCTTGATATGACCGAGCAAATGGTGAAGTCCATTGAAAGAATCATTGGAAAAAGTAGGTTTATTATTGGCGATGTTCCACTTGAGTAAAAGTATTCACCAGAATTTATCAAAGCGTCCGACAACACAATGACAACAGGAATTATGATACACCGTAATTCTTGGATAATCTAAG
>ERZ780198.3062-NODE-3062-length-11803-cov-36.674413_pt1 | contig 11803 bp, 15 predicted proteins | sample MGYA00510979_ERZ780198 | MGnify/ENA primary metagenome ERZ780198 (study PRJEB29588, sample SAMEA2158039) | human gut metagenome | biome: human gut; feature: human-associated habitat; material: faeces | place: Denmark | collected 2008/2010 ...
GAGGTTTCCACGAAACCCATGTGTATGTGGTGGACTTGTTGAGAAGATTGAAAGCCATCCTTGGTGAGTATCACCAAGCAAGTTCTAAACCGAAGCCAAGCGGTAAGGAAAGAAAGGAGGATACCACATGATAGGCAAGCTAAAGAAAGGCAGCTCATTTGCTGGTTGCATCCGCTATGTTACAGGCAAGGACGAGGCGAAAATCCTTGCCTCTGATGGTGTGTTACTCGGCACGAATACCGAGATGACGCAAAGTTTCGAGCTACAAAGGCAACTAAATCCAAGGATTAAGAAGCCTGTGGGGCACATAGCTTTGAGCTTCAAGCCCGAGGACAAGCCACGTTTGACGGATGAATTCATGGCTAAGATAGCCCTTGAATACATGCAGATGATGGGGATAAAAGATACTCAATTCATCATCGTAAGGCATCACAACACCGACAATCCACATTGTCATATCGTGTATAACCGCATCAATAACGAGGGCAAGCTCATATCAGACAGGAATGATTACAGGCGTAATGAGCAAGTGACCAAGGCTCTTAAATCCAAGTATGGATTTACCTACGGAACGGACAAGGGCAATACTAATACTCGTAAGTTACGCAATGCAGAGCGTGCCAAATACGAGATTCACAATGTTGTCAAGGATGTCTTGAAAGCCGCAGGTAGTTGGCAGAAGTTCAAGAATGAGCTTGCAAAGCGAGGTGTTCTCTTGGAGTTTGTCTATAAGGATAAGGAGCGAACCAAGGTTCAAGGCATCCGTTTCTGTAAGGACGGATATAGTTTCAAGGGTACGCAGATTAGCCGAGACTATAGCTTTGGCAAACTGAATGCGAGATTAGAGGGAACGGAGAACCTTTTATCAACAAGTGCCAACTCTGCTCAGCAATACGAGCAAGGCAATCACAAGAACAACCAGGAGCCATCCATATCGGAGAGCAGTCAAGACCCTTGGGACGGTATTTCTTCCATAGGACTTTTTGCTCCTGCCAATGCACAGACCTTTGAGCAATTCCCAGAGGATGAATCATCCAAGAAAAAAAAGAAGAAACGCAGAAGAGGCTTTAGCCTTTGATGCAAGTCATAAACTTAAAATTAGAATCGAACATGAAAGAAGAAATGTTAGAAGCCATCTACGGCACAGTTGAGAGATTGGAGCAAAAAGTCGATGAACTTTCTGCCTCACCAAAGAATACAGAGGCGGAAAGCACTCCGGTCTCTGTAAGTGTTGATACAAGCAAACTTGAAAAAGCTATTCTTGCTATGGCTGTAAAAGAAGGGGACGCTATTGACAAATTGGTAAGATTAAGAGAGGCTATCTGTATCTTTACCGACCTTACCAAGAAAGAAGCAAGCAAAGATGAACAGCGAAGCAAACTCTTGTTTGATACCATTAATCAGGTGAAACAAGAGCTGAATGCCACATCAAAAAATGTGCAGGACAAACTTCACGCAATGGATAACACACCTCTGAAGAAAGTAGTGACTCATCGCTTCGAGCCAACTTCAAAGTATGTTTTTCTTTTCATTGGAGGCTTGGCTCTATCTCTTGTCATCTCCATTTGGGGCAATCTAACCCAATGGCGAGAGCATCAAGCTTGGGAGGTAGCAGACTTGAAATATCGGGCATTGAAGATGGTTCTTCCATCTGACGACCCCAATGTTCGATACATCGAAAAGCATTTTTCTGTTTGCCGAGATGAGAAAGTTATAGATGATGTAAGAAATCGTGTTGCTGCCTACGAGGATTCTATACGCCATCATCATGAAATGGTTGAAATGGCTACTTATAAAGATAGTATAGCCAATAAGCTTTTGCAAGAATCAAATCGCATAAAACGTGCTATGAAAAGCTCAAAATAAAGTTTCTGGAAACTAACTATACTAAATGAGAGGGAAATAAACTTAATACATTCCCCTCTCATTTATATAGTGTAATTTTGGAATATAATCTTTATCCCTTTATAATAAGGACATTGGGAGGATTGTCCGATTTTGAGGTAACGAATTGCCAACCGTTCTTGTTGCTGCATTCTGTTTTGATATGCTTTCTTGGCATCTCGTCTATGCTACAAAGGAATATATTTCTTTCAAATCATATTAAATTCTCAATATGATTTCAAAGATTATAAACCCCGAATTTTCTACCACTGCTTCATTTTCTGTTTTTTGGAATTAGCGTTATTGATTCAAGTTTGGCAACATTGGCCGAGATAGGTTTGATTGTCAGCCTTACATCGTACTGTTCAGGGAGTAGCTTTACATTTGGGTATTGGTTGAGATTGTAACTTCTCCTAAATGGAGTTTCGTTATAACGGAAACATACCTCAACTATTCTACTTGTTGAATATCCCCTCAGCTGAGTTGTCAATGTTGTCGGTTTGATAGACTCCGCTTTTACATTCCAATAGACAAAAAGCACAAGAAAAGTAGAAAGACCGCCAACAGTAGCAAATTTCAAATACTTGCCATATTGGGATTTTTGGGAAATGATAAAACAACCGACAGCAACAAGCCATACGACAATCATCAAGAAATCATATACACGGTTGGAGATAAGAAACCCTCTTGAAAGCCATAAAACTGCACCCATAAGCGCAATAATCGCCAATAAAAAATAGTCAATCGACCGTGAACGTATCGACTGATATATCCATTTGCCTATGCCATAAGCAATAGCGATTCCGACTATATAGCGCAGCATGATTTCCATACTCATTTTCCATATTTCTTTTTCAGATATTCACGCAGTTTGGGAGAATCCTTGCCTTCATATATTCGGTTGCGGTCGAACACCGTCCAACTGTCGCCGTCCGGGAATGTCATCTTCTCAAAACTTCCGGGGTCAGCACCTTGAATGATGGAGTCGTTCCAAAACACATGTTTGTCATCTTTCCCATAGTTGAAATCTCCCCCGAAACCTCCCGCGGGAACAGGCTGGAAAGTTTTGGGATTTGCCCCGGCAACTAATTTGGAACTCCACCAGACATGCGATTTATCCTTGTACCAGTTGTCGGAAATATGCTCGAAAGTCGCGACATCGGCTTTAGGAAGGATATTAAAATGGGAATCGTAGATATTCGTTCCGTCGGAATACATCAAACGGCCTACTTCGGTGAGTTTGGAATAATCTTTTATTTGGGTTGGAATCCCTTTATTGTAAGCCCTGTGCTTGTCTTGCCCTATATAGAAGTCCACTTCCTTGAACGTCGCAGGGTCAGCACCGGGAACCTCCTTGTCCATGAAAAACACTTTGTGCTTGTCAGCGGCATAGTCTCCTGATTGGAGAGGAATCTTTGCTTCAATCGGGTGGAAAGTCTCGTAATCGATATCTGTAATCACACCTCCTGCAAGGTAGTATCCATTGTATTTGTCTTTTGCCCAATGAGTTTCCCAAGAATCTGAACTGCCTAAGATTTTGAATGTCGATTTATCTCTTACGTTCAATGCTTTCCCATCCCAATAAAAATCGTTGGCATCTTCTGCAAAATAGTAGGAATGCACTTTGAATGTTGCCGGATGCGCCTTTTTAATCAATTCACCGGAAACATATACATGCGTATTGTCTGCTGCATACGATTTGGTAAGCACACGGAACGAGCCGCCATCGGCACCATTGATAATATCGCCCTCGTAGAATGCGTGTTTCTTGTCTCGACCATAATCATCATTCAGTATTTCAAAAGTCTTTGGGTCTGCATCAACATGACTTGAAGTATAACCGGTTCCTTCATTCCACGTATTCCATGTTACCTCCTTACCATCGTTTTTATATCCGACAGAACATGAAACCAGGGTCATCAATACCAAAAGTATTGATGTAATGAATATAGATTTCTTAGGAGTTTGCGAACCTAACTTACTTTGTGCTGTTGCTCCGAATGCTATAAGCAGGGAGCAAAATATTAACATAAATCCCTTCATAGCTACATTATAATTTGATTACTTGAATTTCTCCCAATCAAGATTGAAAGAATCGTTGTTTTGTGAAAGCCATATAAGGTATTGTCGGTCTGTTTTGTAAACCTCCTCGATGGACTTTCCTTTATATTTCCCGAAGCTCATTATATCATTAGGACCAAGTGTTGGTCTATTCTCCATATGATATTCCAATACCTTATCGACATCGGTATATAAGTGTTGGGAATCTATAATCGCCCATTTGACATACTGCCAATCCTTAATGATGACCTCTTTCAAAGTCATATCCTTATATTTACCAAAGCCAATCTTGTCATCAAGACCAAGAACTTTAACAGATTCTGTAGTCTTCTCACCTATGATGTCCAATAACATCCATGAGCCACACCCACAACATGGTATTGGTTGCGGTTCAGTATCATTCTTGGTGCACCAACTGTGTTCTGGGTCATTCTCATAGGCATCCGCTCTTTCGCCATTACGGTAATAAAAGCCAAATACATTTCCAAACTTACCACCTCTTCCATGTGGTTCTACTCGTACAACCTCCACATACTGATTACGATACCAGTCTGAAACTCTTCCGTCAGGGAATCTTTGGGCAGTAAAAGGCAATGCTCTACCTATATTGTAGTAAATCTCCGTTAGGTTCTGATGTGGATACTTGCAATTCACCGCATCAACCAACGTTTTCTTTTCTTCTTCTGTCATAGCTTCACTTCTTTAGTTTCTGATATTCCGTCTTAGTCATAATTCCTTCTCTGGCTTTATCCATATTTTCGGCATCTTTGTAGAAAATCCAATGTATTATAGGCTTTCCGCCATAAGCAGAAGAATAGGCTTGTTGGAATTTCCACCCCTTATCAACCATGTAATTTGCGGCATCGACCATGCTGTTAAATTTGATTTCTTCACCATTTTCGTCCACAAATTTCAATTTACTGCTGAGATCTCCCCAAATGTTATATGATGCCTTTGTGCCGAAATCGAATATGATTTTTAGACCAGAAGAAAGGTCTTTCTCAATACCCTTTACCTCGCAATAATAACGATGTTGTGCAAACACATTGCCAACGCTACAAATAAGGCATAAAGCCAATAAATATTTCATAATAGTCTTGCTCATTTCTTTCTTGTTTTATAGTCCTTGTGATACTTTGCTATACACTTGTTGGAAAACTCTTTCATTGATGGCATTCTGGAAACTCTTGTTGTCAAGTTGTTCTTTCATCTGTATAACTGCATCCTTTGTCGGTTCAAGCAGCACGTCAATGCGGCGCAACACCAACATGGGCAGAATGACCTTCTTGTAATCGCCTTTGTTGAAAGCGTTCACAAGTACATCATTGGCTATGTTCCAGATGAACGAGAACAAAAAGTTATATTGTGACTGTTCCATTATGTCTTGTCTTTTATTTAGTACTACGTTCTTTCGCGTCTGAGATAAGTTCCTTCATATCCACAGACAATATCTGTGCAATTTCAAGAAGCGTTGTAAGGTTGGGTTGGGTACGATTGCACACATAGGCATTGACCGTACTAAAACTCTTGCCCATTTTCTTGGAAAGCCAAGTTTGGCTTATTCCTTTCTCCTCTAAAACTGCCTTTATGCGATTTAACTTCATATTTTTATCGTTTTTACGCTACAAAAAATAATATTTTATCGTGATAATCCATCCAAATCCCTTGAATATCTGCTGTATTCCGTCGTAATTTAGACAAAATAGAAATATAATCTGCAAAAATGGAACTAAGCAATTGATTTTCCAACACGGAAAGATGCATGTTTGCAATGAATATATGTTCTTTTGCCATACTCTTGAAATGACAAAACCGGATAATTGCACAGAGTTGTGGAAAATAACAATGCTGTTATGCAGATTATATCCAACCTACACAACAAATAGCATAAAACTTCCGAAATCTGTACCACCATAAGGATATAAAACCATTATATCTTTTTTATGCTGGCATACTGAGGCCATAGATATAATTACGTCTTGATTTTCCCCATACCTATTCTTTATGGGAAGCAAAGCCCTTTCCAAGAGGTTCACAATCTCGCTTTTTGCAAAGGTACTACCATGTTGTATTAGGAAGTTTTGGGAATCATATATTCCTGAAAACAAGAATCTAATTGCAGTCTTTAAATCTTCAAAAGTTTCTATTTCTATAACGCCCAAGAACACGATGGTATTGTTGCTTATGGGAACACTCCAAGTTTGGATTTCTTCACTGAAATAAAATCCAGTCAAATCAAAATGAAAAGTTTTTCTTACCAACAAACTGTCTTTAAGTTCATTGGAATGCGTAACCAATATGTAATGAGCATTAGGATTTGCCTTATATAATTTCTCTGCAAAAGAGGTGTAATCATCATCTTTTGCATCTCCTATATAATCATAGTCTATCAAGCGAACGTCAATTTGTGGGTTTATGCCAAACAATGCCTTTATTTGGGAGGGCATAATGACAGTAGCGTCCTCTCCTATGGATCTAAATTTCGTAGAAAGCAAAATATCGTTGTTCATGATTTCTTACTTGGTTTATTCTTCGTTTTGAACAATTATTTTGGAATGAATAGGAACTGGTGGATTTTGGTTATTGAAATAGTTTTCAAATAACTTTTGCTCATCATCATCATTGACGACACCCCTATAATTAGTTCCTTGGGATTCACAAAGCTACGTCCTATGTATATGAGGACATCAGGATATTCTTTGCCGATGCGCAATCTGGCATTTTCTATCCAGTCCTCAATCTTCATGATTATCTGTCCGTCTTTGCTACATACCCATTCGAAGTCTTCTGCAATTTCTTTAACTTCGGATTTAAGTTCATCATAAAGCATAGGGCCTAAATTGCTTTTGTTATTTTTCACAAAATGCTTTAGTCGCTTCGCATCATCCTTATTGCTTACTTTTGAAATGCAGCTCAGTTCTTTCCACAATTTCACGTTTACATTTTGGATGTCAGACAAAATATATTCACTGATGGAATCCTTCAGCATTTGTCTTAGGGGAAACTGTATTGTGTTTTCCCTCTCTATTTTGAATCTATTGAGTTGTTGGATATTATGCTCTGCCATAAATCTTTATTTAGCGTAAATGTTGTTTTGATATATTCTTGAACTTGCGGATAATCCGCAGAAAGCAAATCATTGCACTAATTCAACTCCAAATTTACTTCATCCTTATAGTTCTGAATTTCGTATTTTTATCAAATCCCATTACAAGCAAGTTGTATTCTTCGGGATAATAAACTGTGTTATTATGCACGATATATGGCATTGGGGCGTTTGTCGGCAACGAGACACTTCTCTTATTAACGGTATCTTCGATTTGAATACCAACGACCCAAGGACCAATATTCCTTTCGGTAAACTTGCAGTTGCCCGAAAAGTCTATCATTGCCTGTGGAGCATAGTCTTCCTCCAAAACCTTTCGGCTTACAGACAGCAATGAGTCTTGCACCTCTTTGTCCAATTCACAGAACAAAGTTTCCTTGCCGCTTCCTTTCGTGCTGGAACACGCTCCAACAAGAAGAACACAGAAAATAAAACATAGATATTTCATAAGCGTTTGTTTATTTGAGCCTTGCGGATAATCCACAGAAAGTGATTAATCATCCCAATAATACGTAGGTCTGTTGAAAGAAGGATACCAATCCAAGTATAGCACTTGTACCCTGGTGCCAATCTTGCGATAATCACCTTCCTCCACAAGCGAATTTCCATCATAAGTTTTATCTCCGACTTGAAACTCATACAGATAACAGTTCGTAGTATAGCGATGGAGCCAAGACGAAGTATTAGGTGTAATGACGGCTTCTGTTTTCACACCATGCTTTTTCAGCATACCTAATAGTATAGGTACACCAATAACGGCATAAGCAAAAACACAAATACAAATACCAAAGTAAATCTTCCCTATTGTTTCCTTTACTGAGCTAAAATCAATGTTTCTCATTTGATGTTCTTTTTAGTCTCTGCGGACTTGCAATCCGCAGGAAGTACAACTTTATCTTCTTTCAATCAATTCCCCATCCCATTTTACAAGGTTCGGACGATGGCATCCATGCCATTTCTCGAAGTAAGCATCAATATCGCAAACTCTTGACATCACTTTCTCTTTTAATTTCTCAACTTGATTGTTGTAACCAATTTCCGTGAAGTAACGCCCTACCTTCAACTCTCCAGACCAAAACTCCTTGGATAGAGCAGGCATTCCCTTTATAAAATCAGAGTCAAGCCTCATTTCCTTTTCACTGTTTGGAAGTATGACGTATTTCAGACCTTCCGTCTCTTTAAGTGAAGAAAGAGAGCCAAGTTGAGGGGTGACCTCAAAGGCATTTATAAATATCTTTATGTATCTGTCGCCTTGTGTTATCCTTACCGACACAAAATCCAAGAACTTGCCCTGTCTAAGACGGCACATATCATAAATATAACCAAAGCCATTCCATCCAAAGTTTGATGTCTTGAAAGGTTTCTCAACAAACCCTTTTTCTTTTAGGATGGGAAGGGCATCTTTGAGAAAAATATCTTTCCTTACTTTTAGAATATCTTTCCTTGTCGCTTGGTATTTCCGAACCTCTGGGCATTTCCATAACAGTAAAGAGAAAGCAAACAGCACAAAAAAGAACACGATATGCCTCATACATAGATAATCTTTCTCAAAAACCGTGTCATGCTGCATATCATAGAAGAACTCGGCTTGCCCAATATTTTTGCAAATTTCTCTGCTTACACCTACATAATAGTCCTTACCAGCGTATGCGATTTTAACCGTTGAGTGCATTCTGTGCCCTCTACAATTTACCTCCAGGATGGAGTAATTTGTAATCGGCTGTTCACATGAAACAATATAGTTTTGCTGCTGATATGTCGTGGCAACATATAGAGCAAAGCATAATACCCCAATGTTTATCGCTAAGACTATAGGAATCCATTTGTTTATTCTCATACCATAGTTGTTTTACCTCCCATAATCGCTCTAATCATTACGCTCCTTTTCGTCCGTGATAAGCTCTTTCATATCCACAGACAATAGCTGCGCGATTTCAAGAAGTGTGGTAAGATTGGGTTGAGTGCGGTTGCATACGTATGCATTGACCGTACTGAAACTCCTTTCCAACTTCTTTGCAAGCCATGTTTGGCTTATCCCTTTGTCCTCTAAAACTGCTCTTATGCGATTTAACTTCATATTTTTATTGTTTTTACGCTACAAAAATAATATTTTATCGTGATAATCCATCCAAATTCCTTGAATATCTGCTGTATTCCGTCGTAATTTAGACAAAATAGAAATATAATCTGCAAAAATGGAACTAAGCAATTGATTTCCCAATATGGCAAGATACATATATGCGTTTATGAATATGTTCTTTTTGCCATACTCTTAAAATGACGTTACATGAAAATTACTGTTGGTAACTACTCTTTTACCTTTGCAAAGACTAATCTTAATATTTTGTAAAATCACAGCATAAAATGTTGTTTTTCAGAAATTAGATTTAACTTTGCACTCGAAATCAAAGCGTTCTTTGTATATTGCAAAGTTGAGAAAGAAAAAGAATATAGCTCGTTTCTAAATCGTTAGCAGTCACATTCTTTAATGTACTCAATTCGTTGATATTCAATTAATAAAAGATTTTGTTGTGACTCCTCATGTGGTAGGTCAAATCCTTTTCTATGCCAGCCTTTTCTTTAAGTCTTCTTACATATTTCGATACGTTGTCTGACTTCTTGACAAGGTGAAACACAAGACTTTCCGGATTGTCATCCGTCCGAGGTGGCAACAACGATTGCGCCATTTCATTGAGCGGAATAATGGCAGGACGCTTTGTCTTTCGCTGTATGATGCTGATTGTCGGCACGCCATCTATCATTTTAATATCACACCACCTTAGATGCTGCATATCGCCAAGGCGAAGGGCTGTCATGGATGATAACCCAAATGCCAGTTGTACGGTTCGTTCATTCTCACATTCAGCTTCCACCGCCAGGAAACGTGTGAGTTCTTCGGGCGTAAGATACTCTCTGTGTTTGTCAGGAGCATGGAAGCGTTCCAACTTGTTTAGACTGTGTACAGGATTGAATTTTACAAGTCCTTCACGCATAGCCTTGTTAAATATCGCTTTGATAGTTTCCTCAAACAACAGTAATGAGTAATCAGCCAACCGTCCTCCGTTGGTCTTGATTTGGCGTTTGTTGCGATACTTGTTGCGCATATAATCAAAAAGACCGCAAATTTCATCTTTACTGACATCTTTCAGCAGGATGTCTTTCTTGTCTACTCTTCGCAGATAAGTGGCGATACGCTTGCGGACAACATTCTTATGACCTATCATCTTCTTGCAGTTGCCACAATCAACAGACCATTTGATATAGTCATCGCACCATTGTAGCCAAGTCAAGCCGTTGCCTTGTTCTTCGCTTTTGGCATTCTCTTTCTCCAATACAGGAGGGGTGAGGATGCGCTCTGCTCGTATCTCCATAGCCTTGTTGTATGTAAGCCGATTGTGCTTTGCTGCACCAACGGCATCATCGGGCAAGAGATAGAGATGCAAGTTTTCTCTCTTGCGGAAGCCAGTCTCGTAGTATTCCAGATATAAGGCTCTTTTGCCTTCCGTCAGCTTACGTTCCTTGATTTCTATCTTCATTGTATTACTGGTATTTGGTCAAACATTCCGTTCACGAGGTTCACGGTCTCCAACTTCTTCTTGTCAACAATCTTGGCGTAAATCTCTGTCATCTTGATGCTCTTGTGTCCGAGTATCTTGCTTACTACATAGATACTTGCACCAAGGGTCAGAAGCATCGTAGCCGCCGTATGCCGTGAGCAATGGTAGGTTATATGCTTGGTTATACCTGCTGCCTCCATCCATTCTTTCAGAACCACTTCTACAGTTGTAGATGTGATTGTCAAGTTGTGGAAGATGTTGTCTATGCCTTCTTCTCTTTTAGGCATCCACTTCTTTGTTTCTTCCGACAAGGGGATGGTTACTCTATCCTTGGTCTTGACTTGGATATGGTCAATGTATTCCGTCTTGCCGTCAGCAGCCTTGTGGATTTCACTCCAGTTCAAGGCTTTCATGTCGCTATATCGCAGACCTGTGAAACAGGAGAACAGAAAGGCTTTCTTCACCAATTCATAACGGCATGGTGTGTTCATCACCTTCTTTATTTCCTCTATCGTCAGAAACTCACGCTCAGCCACTCGCTTCTGTGGCTTCTCCTTTGCCTCCAACAGCAAGAATGGATTTTGCTCAATCAGTCCGTCCCTTACTGCCTTTGCCAATGACGAGCCGAAATAGTTGACGAACATACGGCAAGTGGTGGTGCTGAGTTGTTTCTTTCCATCATTGTAGGTGCATGTCTTCAAAAAAGTAATGAAGCCTTTGCAAAACTCCTTATCCACGTCTTTCAACAGAAACTCTGGCTTGCCTATATGTAATAGGTATTGGTCAATGCGAGCATGAGTGTTTCGCTTGGTCTTCATGGAAGACTCAGACAACTCGGCATTGTACTTCACAAAGTCATCCATCCACTTGGTAAGTGTCATGCGTGACTTCTTCACCTTGTCCCAATCCACAAGACCCTCTCTCTGGATGTCAAGAATGCGCTGCGCCTTGATTTGCTCTGCCAACTTTCTTGTATTGGCGTTTTGTAACTTGGTTGCAGCGTTGATTTCTGGCACAAGATAGAGTTTCAACGTCTCTTTCTTTCTCAATCCCTTTTGGTAAATGTCAAGATAGAGGCTGATGTTGCCACCTGCTATCTTCTTTTCTCGGATGCGCACAGGCTCCTTCAAACGGATTTCTTTCTTCTTTCGTCCCATTTTATTTCCTTTCTTTTCTGATGTTAATATATTCTTTT
>ERZ780198.3064-NODE-3064-length-11795-cov-3.102385_pt1 | contig 11795 bp, 7 predicted proteins | sample MGYA00510979_ERZ780198 | MGnify/ENA primary metagenome ERZ780198 (study PRJEB29588, sample SAMEA2158039) | human gut metagenome | biome: human gut; feature: human-associated habitat; material: faeces | place: Denmark | collected 2008/2010 ...
GAAGATGAATGAAAATATTATGGGGATACCACATCATTCTGTGTGGGAAATTTGAGTAATTATTCTATTCGAGTCCTTCTTTTGCCAATTTCCTGCGGCAAAGGAAGAACGCCGGTATTAAAAATGCATCTGCAAAGATCCATGCCAATGTATTGGCCATGCAGATTCCAAAATATCCACTAACAGCTACCAGGAGTGTCCCCGCCAGAGTTCTCGCTGCCATTTCAAACACTCCTGCAAGAATGGCAATTCCGGAAAATCCCATTCCCTGAATGGTGAACCTCACTGTATTAACAAGCGTCAGCAGACAATATCCGGCCGCTGTGACTGTCATATACTGATATGCATATCCCATCGCCTCAACCTCATTCGCATCAAGAAACAGGACGGACATTCTGCGTCCAAAAAGAACGACGATCGCCAAAAGCACTGCTGACACACAAAAGCCCATCAGTGATGCCGCTTTTAACCCCTTTCCTACCCGGTCCAGTTTTCCGGCTCCCACATTCTGACCAACATATGGTGCCATGGTCTGTCCAAGTGCTTCTATTGGACAGGAAAGGAAATTTCCCAAACGTCCCGCTGCGGTCACTCCTGCCATAACAGTGGCTCCAAATCCATTGACTGCCGCCTGGATCACAAGAGTTCCGATCGCTGTGATAGAATACTGCAGTCCCATAGGAATCCCGATTGTACATAGACGTACCATATATCTGGGCTGTGCCTTCCACTCGCTTCGGCTGCCATGCAGGATTGGAAATGTCTTCCCCACATACCACAAACAGCATATACCGGAGATTCCCTGTGAAAGCACTGTTGCAAGTGCAGCCCCGATCACTCCCCAACGGAACAATAAAATAAACAGCAAATCAAGTCCAATATTCAGGACAGACGAAATTGCCAGAAAAACAACCGGTGTTCTGCTGTCTCCCAAAGAACGGATCAATGCCGCAAGAAAATTATATAAAAAGGTACATGGAATTCCCAGAAATATGATCAGCATATACCAATAGGCATACTGAAATACATCCTCCGGCGTCCGCAAAAAAAGCAGAATATCCCTGCAAAAAACAGACGATGCCAGTGTCATCACGACCGCAAAACCGACACAAAGCCATGTGGCGTTTGCTACAAAACGACGTAAAGCACTTTCATCCTTCGCGCCAAATTTTTGTGCAACCGGTATGGCAAAACCATTACACACACCGATGCAGAAGCCGATGACCATAAAGTTAAGAGATCCCGTAGACCCTACCCCCGCCAACGGTTTTAATCCCAAAAACTTTCCCACGATCATCGTGTCCACCATACTGTAAAACTGCTGAAACAGCATTCCCAAAAACATAGGAATTGCGAAGCCGATGATCAGCTTGGCCGGAGAACCTTCCGTCAGATTTTTCATTTTACTTTTTTTTGCAGACATTTTCTTTCCCTCCATTGCAATATTCCAAAAAGCGAAATTATTATACAAAACGGTTATCGGAAATACAATGAATAATCCATTAATAATATGTTTCTTTTTCTTTAACAAAGATACCTCCGGAAATAAATTCCGGAGGTATCTTCAGATCACTTGCTTATACTGCAATTACGTTATTATTTTACTTCTTTACGATTATCTTACACTTTGCTGTTGCGCCGCTCTTCATAATAACCTTGATCGTAACTTTTCCCTTTTTCTTTGCTGCGACAACACCCTTTGCATTGACCCGGACAATCTTTTTCCTGCCAATCACTTTATATCGCTTCACCTTATCGCCGGATGCTTTTACCTTAATAACAATACGTTTTTTCTTTCCACGCTTGATCGTTAATGTTTTCTTTGCTAAACGAAGTGTTATTTTCTCTCCATCCTCTGTCAGATCCTCGTCCTCTGTAGATGGAGATTGTGCCGTACTGCCGGAAGGTACTGTTGTCGTCTTGCCGCCACCGGATGTCGTAGATCCATCCTGGCTCTTTGTCGGTGTTGGAGAAGTTCCCGGTTTTGATGATGTATCCGGTACCGGCGTCCCGGAGCTTCCCGGTACTGGTCCTACAGACTCTCCGGGTACCGGTGCCTCAGAACTCCCCGGTGCCGGTCCTGCAGACTCTCCGGGTTTCTGCGATTCTCCGGGTACCGGTGTCTTATCCGTTGCTGGATTGGAACTGACCTCTGGGTTGCTGCCTGGATCTGTCCCCGGTTTCGCACTGGCACTTGTTGACGGTTTCTCACTTGAACTTGTACCCGGCTTTGCGCTGGCACTTGTTGACGGCTTCTCACTTGAACTTGTACCCGGCTTTGCGCTGGCACTTGTTGACGGCTTTGGTGTCACCTTGGTATCGATTCCCTCTTCAATATCCTGATGTGCACGATATGTATTGACGAGCCAGATTCCTGTAGTCGCAAGATCTGAAGCTACATATCCTCCTGTGGTCTTACTGCAGGAAGTACTCAAATAAGATGCTGATTCACCTTTATTGCAAAAACTCCAGCAGGCATAACTAATATTATAAGAATCACACAGTTTAATCCACGCATCTGCATTGGCTGTATCAAAGCCACCATTTCCTGAAGCATCACAAATACCAAACTCGGTCACAAAGATCGGAGTGCCATCTGCTGTGGCTGTCTTTACTTTTGCCATTTTATCTGCATAGTGACTTCCGGAATAAAAATGAAACGTATAAAGAATATCTTCAAATCCATCGTCCTTTAACGGCTTCTTTGCAACATCCTCCACATCCTGAGACCATGTATTGGTTCCGCAGACGATCAATGCATCACTACCGCAATCACGAATAATACCGGCAATCTCTTTACAATAGCTGTACAGATCATTACCACCGCCTGTATACCACTGTACATTTGTCGGCTCATTACAGATCTCAAAAATCACATTATCATAATCTTTATATTTCGTTGCATATTTCTTAAAGAAATCCTTTGCCCAGGATTTCGTCGTATGAGGATTCTCTGCGTGAATATGCCAGTCTACGATCACATACATTCCCAGCTCTTTCGCTGCCTGAACACCCTCCTCGATCTTCTGATCCATTCTGCTCTGGGCTCCTACCGTATAACCATCCTGTGTTACATAGCATGCCATGCGGAACAGATTGACACCCCACTCGTCACGAAGACTTTGCATAGCTCCTTTATTGACATAATTATATCCAACTTCCCACTGAATACCATGGGAACTTGCCCCCCGCAGCTGATATGGATTGTCGTTCTTATCCACGATAACCGGGGCATTTCCGTAGCCTGCCACCTTCTTCAGATGAAGCTTGCCATGCTTTCCAACCGGCGTCTGTGAAAATGGGATATCCTTTGTGGTTCCGGTCAATTTATAATTTAATTTGCCGGATTCTGTGGTTTCCCCTGATGGCGGATTGCAGTTTACCGCACGCACATAAGCTGAACTAACCGTGACAGAGGTAGGATCAAAGCCGATCTTTCCATTAATATTAACTGTGGCTCCTGCTGCAATCTCCCCGGCATAATAAACGATCACACCGCCAACCGTCGCATTATATACCGCATTGATCGATTCAAAAGATTTATTATCCAAAGTTCTTCCCCTCCATCATTAAAAATCAAATCCGTCGTCGTCCTCATCTTCGCTGCCGTCAAAGTCGGCATCGTCATAGGAATCGCTGTCCTCATCGGGGTTTTCCATGGTGTAGTTGTCCTCGATCTCGGAATCCACGGCTACATCGCTTTCATCGTAGTAGTCGCTGGCCATGGGCATGTTCTCGTCCTCATCGTAGGTCTGCTTGATGTCGATCTCCTCGTTGTCCTTATCCAGAACCTTGATGTCGAGGCCGAGTGCCTGCAGTTCCTTGATAAGAACGCGGAAGGATTCCGGAATGCCCGGCTTCGGAATATTTTCACCCTTGACGATTGCCTCGTAGGTCTTGACACGTCCCACGATGTCGTCGGACTTGACGGTCAGGATCTCCTGCAGAGTATACGCCGCGCCGTAGGCTTCGAGCGCCCAAACCTCCATTTCACCGAAACGCTGTCCGCCGAACTGCGCTTTACCGCCCAGCGGCTGCTGTGTAACCAGAGAGTACGGACCCGTACTTCTCGCGTGAATCTTATCGTCTACCAGATGGTGGAGCTTCAGCATATACATGTAGCCAACGGTGACAGGGTTGTCAAAATACTCACCGGTTCTGCCGTCTCTGAGTCTGAGCTTGCCGGTCTCCGGATAGCCGCACTCTTCCAGCAGGGACATGATATCTTTTTCGTTCGCGCCGTCGAATACCGGTGTGGAGATATACCAGCCTTTCTTCTTAGCAGCCAAACCCAGATGTACCTCCAGTACCTGACCGACGTTCATACGAGACGGTACGCCCAGCGGGTTCAGCATAACCTGCAGCGGCTGTCCGTTTTCCATGAACGGCATATCTTCTTCCGGCAAAATACGGGAGATAACACCCTTGTTTCCGTGGCGTCCCGCCATCTTATCGCCGACGTTGATCTTTCTCTTGGTCGCGATATAGCAGCGTACCAGTTTGTTGACGCCCGGCGGCAGTTCATCGCCGTTTTCTCTGCAAAAGACCTTGACGTCTACCACGATACCGGTTTCTCCATGCGGCACACGCAGAGAGGTATCTCTGACTTCTCTTGCCTTTTCTCCGAAGATGGCGCGCAGCAGTCTTTCTTCCGCGGTCAGCTCGGTTTCGCCCTTTGGCGTTACCTTGCCGACCAGAATATCGGAGGAGTTGACTTCCGCACCGATGCGGATGATACCTTCCTCGTCCAGATCCTTGAGCGCGTCATCGCCGACGTTCGGGATGTCGCGGGTAATCTCTTCCGGTCCGAGCTTGGTATCACGGGCTTCGGATTCATATTCCTCAATGTGGAGCGATGTCAGCACATCGTCCATCAAAAGTCTTTCGTTTAAGATGATCGCGTCCTCGTAGTTGTAACCTTCCCAGGTCATGAAGCCGATCAGCAGGTTCTTGCCGAGCGCGATTTCGCCGAGATCCGTGGAAGGTCCGTCAGCGATGACTTCGCCGGCCTCCACGTGCTCGCCGTGCGCGACGATCGGGCGCTGGTTGATGCAGGTACCCTGATTGGAGCGTTTGAACTTGAGCAGGTGATAGGAATCTTTGCCGTTGTTGTCATCTCTGCGAATCACGATGGTGTCCGCGTCCACGAATTCAATGGTTCCGGCATGCTTCGCCAGAATCACGACGCCGGAGTCACGCGCAGCCTTGTATTCCATACCGGTACCGACGATCGGCGCCTCCGTTACCAACAGCGGTACAGCCTGACGCTGCATGTTGGAGCCCATCAATGCGCGGTTCGCGTCGTCGTTTTCGAGGAACGGGATCATCGCGGTCGCAACTGATACTACCTGCTTCGGAGAAACGTCCATATAGTCGATTTTTTCTCTCGGCATCAGTGCGATTTCTCCATGTTCGCCTCTGGACGCGACCTTCGCGTTGACAAAGTGTCCGTCTTCGGTCAGCGGTTCGTTCGCTTGCGCGACGACCATCATTTCTTCTTCGTCTGCCGTCAGATAGTGAATCTCGTCGGTGACTCTGTGTGTTTCTTTATCTACCACTCTGTATGGCGTTTCGATGAAGCCGTACTGGTTGATGACGCCATAAGTGGTCAGCGAGCCGATCAGACCGATGTTCGGACCTTCCGGCGTCTCGATCGGACACATTCTGCCGTAGTGGGAATGGTGCACGTCACGCACCTCGAAGCCGGCTCTTTCTCTCGAAAGTCCGCCCGGTCCGAGTGCCGAAAGTCTTCTCTTGTGCGTCAGCTCGGCCAGCGGATTGTTCTGGTCCATGAACTGCGAAAGCTGTGAGCTTCCGAAGAATTCCTTGATTGCCGCGGTTACCGGTCTGATGTTCATCAGCGCCTGCGGTGTGGTCACCTCGATATCCTGCGTGGTCATTCTTTCCTTGACGACACGTTCCATTCTGGCGAGACCGATACGGAACTGGTTTTGGAGAAGTTCTCCGACTGTTCTCAGTCTGCGGTTGCCCAGATGGTCGATATCGTCTACGGTTCCGATGCCGTAATTCAAGTTGAGAATATAGCTGATGGAAGCGATGATATCTTCTATGATAATGTGTTTCGGAGAAAGGTCGTTCTTTCTCGCCGTAAGTTTTTCTTTTAATTCGTCCTCAGAGGCTGCCTCCGCGAGGATTTCCTTGAGAACCGGATAAAAGACCTTGTCCGCGACCTTCAGTTCCGACACGTCAAAATTGACGTATTGCTGCAGATCGACAAAGCGATTGCCGATAACCTTGGTTACCTGCCCTTCCTTTTCCTTATCCGTGCTGTATACGTAAATATATTCTACACCGGCATTCTCGATTTCAAATGCCAGATTTCTATCGATATGCTGTCCCTTTTCCGCGAGGATTTCTCCTGTTTCCGGATGGATGACGTCTTCTGCTGCCACAGCGCCCGCAATTCTGTTGGATAACCCTAACTTCTTATTATATTTATATCTTCCGACCTTCGCCAGATCATAACGCTTGGCGTCGAAGAAGAGCGAGTTCAAAAGCGCTTTGGCACTCTCGACAGTCGGCGGCTCTGCAGGACGCAGCTTCTTGTAGATTTCCTTCAGGCCTTCCTCGTAGTTGGCCGCGGAATCTTTCTCCAGCGTCTTCATCAGTCTCGGGTCCTCACCGAAGATGTCGATAATCTCCTGGTCGCTGCCGAAGCCGAGCGCTCTGAGAAGCGTCGTTACCGGCTGCTTACGGGTACGGTCCACTCTGACGGAAATAATCTCATTGGAATCTGTTTCATATTCCAGCCACGCGCCGCGGTTCGGGATGATGGTGGTGGAAAACAGTTTATTGTTCGACTTATCGGTAGTCACATCGTAGTAAGGTCCCGGGGAACGTACCAGCTGTGTAACAACGACTCTTTCGGCGCCGTTGTAAATGAACGTTCCTTTTTCGGTCATCAGCGGGAAATCGCCCATGAAAATTTCCTGTTCCTTGACTTCGCCTGTTTCCTTATTGATCAGTCTGACTTTTACTTTAAGCGGAGCAGCGTAGGTTACGTCTCTTTCCTTACACTCTTCCTGCTCATATTTCGGAGCATCGGTAAGGGAATAGTCGATGAATTCCAAAATCAAATTGTCCGCGTAGTCCTTAATCGGGGAGCTGTCTTCAAAGACTTCCCGAAGCCCCTCTTTGATGAACCAGTTGTATGAGTCCGTCTGGATTTCGATCAAGTTTGGCATTTCGCACACTTCATTGATTTTCGCAAATGTCATTCGCTCTTTTCGACCTACTTGTATAGGTTTTGGCATCTTCATCACTCCTTAAATTCTTAAACAGATTACTTTGTGTGGCAGTCTAATATTATATAACAGATTTGTCAAATATGCAAGCCCTAATTTCCGATTTCTTCCGAATCGCCATATTTTTTTGCACGCCCTCCTGCGCACGCATACAAAAACAAGCCAAAAACCCGCGAAAGATGTCACATCTTCGTACCTCGGCCTCAGCTTGTTGTCATTGCTTTCCTTATTATATAGTCAACTGCGCGTTTTTTCATGGGATTACGCCGCAGCATTTGGACACATGCCTGCCATTCATGGCAGACGCTCCGTAAGGTGCTTTTGTCGTTATGCAGGAAATATCGCGCAGCGATATTTCCTGCATAATAAGCAAAGAGCTACGCGCGAAGCATGGCGCCCAAAAATGCCTTAAGTCTATCGCTTTTCGGCGCGTCAAAGATCTCCTGCGGCGTTCCTTCCTCCACGATGACACCACGATCCATAAAAAGCACGCGGTCGGCGACTTCCTTGGCAAATCCCATTTCATGCGTCACCACGATCATCGTCGTGTGCTCGTCAGCCAGTTTTTTCATAACATTCAAAACCTCGCCGGTAATCTCCGGATCCAGCGCGCTGGTTGCCTCGTCGAAGAGCATCAAATCCGGATACATCGCCAGCGCGCGGGCAATCGCGACCCGCTGCTTCTGACCGCCGGACAGCATCGCCGGATAAACATCTGCCTTGCTTTCCAGTCCGACCATCTTGAGCAGCTCTCGTCCATGGCGCAGTGCCTCCTCCTTCGGCTGTTTTTTGACCTTGATTGGCGCATAGGTGATATTCTCCATACAGGTCATGTGCGGGAACAGATTGAAGTGCTGAAACACCATGCCGGTCTCGCCCTTGAGGATCACTTCGCCGGAGGTCGGCTTGTTCAGGCCGTTGATGCAGCGCAGCAAGGTGCTTTTGCCGGAGCCGGACGGTCCGATGATGGCAACGATCTCGCCCTTTTCCATCGAAAAATCGACATGATCGACAGCCCGAAAATCCCCAAAGTCCTTGACGATGTCCTTCATTTCCAAAATCTTTTCCATCAATACTCCTCCTTCCGGTCATATCGCGCGAAGTACTTCTCCAGCCTGCCCGCGAACATGGTCAGGACCAGATTGATGAGCAGATACAGCAGCGCCGCGAAAAGCATCGGTGTGATATCCGTCATGCGGTTGACCGCGCTGTTGGTCGCTTTCATCAGTTCCACCATCGGCAGTGCGGACGCCAGCGCGGTATCCTTGACCAGTGTGATCGCCTCGTTGACGATCGGTGGCAGCACCGCTTTCATCGTCTGCGGCAAGATGATGTCAAGCATGGTCTGCTTTTTGCTCAGTCCCAGCGCGAACGCCGCCTCATGCTGTCCCTTGTCCACGCTGTTGATGCCGCCTCGGTAAATTTCAGCCAGATACGCCGCGTAGTTCAGCACGAAGGTCAGAATGACCGTTACAAACACGCTCATTTTCATGTGCAGTACCAGCGGGAAGAAAAAATAAAAGAAAAAAAGCTGCAGCATCAGCGGGGTGCCGCGAAAAATCAAAACATAAAATCTGCACAGCCACGCGAGCGGTTTCACGCGGCTGTTGCTGCCGAGCGCGATCGGCAGACCGAGCGGCAGCGCGATCGCCAGCGTCAAAACGAAAATTTCCAGCGTCATGATTGTTGACTGCAACATATAGGGCAGGAATTTCGCTAAATATTCCATCATCTTGTATTACCTCATTTTTACTGACAAGAAGAAACCGAACAAAGCTGTGTTCTCTTCATCCGGTTCCTGTTCTTACTTAACTCTCCCTCCGTTTGGGAGGGGCTTTTTTTTACGCGATCGGTTCAAAGACTACAATATCTTTACCAAACCATTTGCTGCTGATCTCCGCTGCCTTCCCGTTGTCGATGAGAGCCTTGATGGCATCGTTGACCTTGTCTCTCAGCTCTGTATTGCTCTTTTCAAAACCGATGACATAGTAGTCGTCGCCCAAGGAATAGGTGCATTCCTTCATTTCGCCGCCGAGGTTATTGTTGGTGTATTCCCCGAGTACCTGGTCAACCGCGATCACATCGACACGCCCCGCCTTGAGATCCATGATGGCGGTATCATAAGTTTCGTATTCACTGATGTTGTCTTTGAAGCTTTCATATGCTTCATTCGCCATCAGCATCTGCAGCGCGGAAGAGTCTACCTGTGTGCCGATCTTCAGATCTGCCAGCTCCTTCGCGGAAGTAACGTCGATATCGGAATCCGCCAGCGCCATCAGCACGATCTTGTTGTTTAAGTACTTGTTGGTCAGCGCCATGTTCTCCTGACGCTCCGGTGTGATGGACATTCCGTTCCATACGCAGTCGATCGTGCCGGCCTTGAGTTCCATCTCCTTTGCGTTCCAGTCGATCGGTTTAAATTCTACCTGCATGCCGAGTTCATCAGCCACCGCAGTCGCAAGATCGATGTCAAATCCGACCAGATTGCCCTGCTCATCGCGGAAGCCCATCGGGGCGAAGGCGTCATCAAGGCCTACCACCAAGGTCTCTTTTGCTGCATCCTGTCCGTCTGCATCAGCGTCGCCGTCCTGCGCGTCATTATTGCCGCAGCCTGTCATCAGTGCCAGCGATGCCAGCAACGCGAGCAGCAGCACGCAAAGCACAAATTTATTCTTCTTCTGATTCTGTAACAACTTTTTCATTTTTTTCCTCCTACACTCTATGGTTCTTTGTTTCTTTGTTTCTTTGTTTTTGTTTTATGCTTTGGAAAATATTTTTCCCCGGTTTGCTTTCATGTTTTAACGCTTTATCTAATTAAATCATTAAACAAATCATGACCTAAGCATACACAAAAAAAGAGAGCTTGTCAAGCCCCTTTTTTCTTTTTTATTATGCGCTATGAATCAAATGTGATCATGTCTTCGTATAACGAGGGCCTCTCCCCCGCGCAAAAAATGTTTCATAGAGTAGTCAAAACGTATTGACAAAGATTGTTGTCAATGCTATGATATATTTGACAAGGAAAGTTGTCATCTTCTCAGGGTATGCGCAGAAAGGAGGGGTTGGTATTGCCTTTATTAAATCGACTAAAAGACTATCGCTCCAGGTTAGGGATCAATCAAACCGAACTTGGTAAACGTGCAGGTGTATCCAGACAAACCATCAGCTTGATCGAGCGAGGTGATTACTCCCCATCTGTAACACTTGCACTAAAACTAGCAAAAATATGCAATGCAGCGGTTGAAGATTTGTTTGAATATAAGGAGGGTGAAATCGAATGATGCGAATAAAAAAGACGAAAACAACAGAAGAAAAGACTCGCGGCATACGCGATCTTTTCTTCAAAATGCTCGTTAGCGCTGTCATCGGCGGGATATTGGGGCTTCTCATCGGATATCTTCATTTCTCACAGCAGGGAGACCTCCCGGCCTTCACCCCGCGCTGGCTAGCGCTCATACAAGGCTTGATTTTACCGGGGCTTCTCATCATCACATTGCTGTCCATCATACTGCAGGAATCCATTTTCAGAAAGCTGAAAGAAGTTTCCGGTCTCTTGGAAGCAGCCGAGGACGAAGATTTCCACAGGCTTGACTATGAAGAGGAGCGCATCGGCGCTCTCCTCGTGGGCGCCAATGTTATGTCACAGGTTCTGTGCATTGTTTTGTTTTCTTTCGGCTATTCCTTTGACTATCTGAAGGATCTTCCCGCGCTTAGCTCCTGTCTTGTGTTTATCATCTGCTTCGTATACTGCGGATGCATGCAGGCCCGCTATATCCAACTGACACAAGCAGTGCACCCAGAAAAGAAAGGCAACGTTGCTTCCCGTAAGTTCCGGCAGCAATGGCTGGAAAGCTGCGATGAAGCTGAAAAGGAGATTATCTATCAGAGCGCGTATAAGGCCTACGCCCTTGCGAACACGCTCCTCGGAATTTTGCTCTTTGTGACACTGGTTGCCAACCTGCTTTTTCATACCGGCATTCTTGCGATCATCGTCGTCGGGATTGTTTATTTGGCTCAGACTCTGACCTACTGCAGATCCTGCGTTCAACTGAAAAAAATAAAAATTAATCGATAAGACTATCTGTTCACGCCGCGGGTTTCTTGCAAAGAATCCTTGACCTAAAGCGAAACTTGTGAAAGGAAATCGCCGGCGGAAACAGTTTCCAAAATGCCGCGCTGCTGCCTTACAAGCTTCAGGCACGGCAGGCAAAGCAGCGATATCAGAATTATTTGCCTCAAAAGCTTTTTTGTATTTTCCCTACCAAATTCCGCGCAATCTGTTGTATCATAGTTTCTATAGAGATTTCTCCTCTTGTTAGTGTTTTTCCAAATTCTATTTTAACATATTGGAGCTAATCTCTATTTTCTTTTCTCTAAAAATCTCACCGCTATTTTACACCATCTAAATTATCTAAGTAACGCTTGCTTCCTGCGTTGGTTTGTCGAATTTTGTCGGAAAATTTTCTCTATATTTCCCATATTATCCCTTGCATTTTCTCCTTGTTTGTTTTAGAATAGTTTTACAGAATC
>ERZ780198.3065-NODE-3065-length-11792-cov-3.236687_pt1 | contig 11792 bp, 9 predicted proteins | sample MGYA00510979_ERZ780198 | MGnify/ENA primary metagenome ERZ780198 (study PRJEB29588, sample SAMEA2158039) | human gut metagenome | biome: human gut; feature: human-associated habitat; material: faeces | place: Denmark | collected 2008/2010 ...
CACAGTGGTTGCCAACAACAATATTCCCGGTCCCATAGAGTCGCGCTGCCGCGACATGCACAAGGTGAAACGAAAAGAAACCGTATTCAGCATCAGCCGCGAATACGGCATCAGCGAAGCCGAGCTGATTGCCGCCAATCCGGAGCTGAAAGGCGAGAACAAAATAAAGAAGGGAACCTTCCTCTGCATCCCCTACCCCAAGGCACAGACGGAGCAGAGCGCGCAGTTGCAGGCCACGCCTACCAACAGCGAGCTGTTCCGCGAAAACAGAAAAGAGACAGAGCGTTTCAGCACCATCAAGGCTGCCGTCATCCTCCCCTTTTTGGACGGGGTATCGAAGAGTGAGTCCTCCCGTATGGTGGAATACTACGAAGGCCTGCTGATGGCCGTAGACAGCCTAAAACGTACCGGCACTTCCATTGACTTGTACACTTACAATTCGGGCCCCGAAAGTGCCTCGCTGAACTCCATTCTGGGCAAAAGCGAGATGAAGGACATGGACATCATATTCGGGCCTCTGTACCAACAGCACATCGAGCCGCTGGCCGAATTTGCCAAGAAACAAGACACACGTCTGGTGATACCATTCACATCGAAAGACAACACGGTATTCCAGAATCCGGCGGTCTATCAGATAAATACTCCCCAATCCTATCTGTACTCCGAGGTGTACGACCACTTTGTGCGCCAGTTCCCCAACGCCAACGTCATCTTCATTGAAGCCAGCCAGGGCGCCAAGGACAAGGCAGAATTCATCAAGGGACTGAAAGACGAACTGCGCAACCGTTCCATCCCGATGAAGAGCCTGAAAGAGGATGTCACTGTAGAATCCCTGAAAACAGTATTACGCACGGACCGTGAGAATATCTTCATCCCCACATCCGGCAGTAACCTAACATTGATTAAGATACTTCCCCAATTGACCTTATTGGTGCGCGAGCAACCCGAAAGCCGTATCCATCTGTTCGGCTATCCGGAATGGCAAACCTACACCAAAGACCACTTGGAAGCCTTCTTTGAACTGGACACCTATTTCTATTCCTCTTTCTACACCAACAACCTGCTGCCTGCCGCCATCAACTTTACCAAAAACTACCGCAGATGGTATGGTAAGGAGATGGACGAGCGCTATCCCAAATTCGGAATGCTGGGCTTCGATACCGGCTATTTCTTCCTGAAAGGACTTGCGCGCTATGGCTCTTCTTTCGAGAAGAACATGCAGGGACTGGACCTGGTGCCCATCCAGACCGGCTTCAAGTTCCAACGGGTAAACAACTGGGGGGGCTTCATCAACAAGAAAGTGTTTTTTGTGCACTTCACCAAGAATTTTGAGCTGGTGAAGCTGGACTTTGATTAATGATTAGGGATTAATGATTAATCATCTGATAATCCACTATATAACTATTAACTCGTAGCTTGTAGCTTGTAACTTGTAACTTATAGCATGAACCTGAGAACAATCATCATATTCGCCCTGCTGATGTGTGCATGTATATTGCCCCTGCATGCGCAGGTGGGCGAGCAACGCCACAACTTCGCTGTGGGCGTCAATGGAGGCATCAATCTGAATAGCGTAAGCTTCTCTCCCTCTATCAAGCAGAAGAATCTGATGGGCATCAACGGTGGTGTGACAGCCCGATATATCTCCGAGAAATATTTCAGCATGATTTGCGGTGCACAAATCGAGCTGAACTTCTCGCAGCACGGTTGGGACGAGTACTATGAAGACTATCCCACACTGAGCTACACACGCACCATGAACTATGTAGAAATACCCTTCCTGGCACATCTGGCCTTCGGCAAGGACCGCGGTCTGCAATTCTTCATCCATGCCGGTCCGCAGATAGGCTTCCTGCTTGGCGACAGCGAAAAGATAGACGGCGACTGGGACGACACTGTAGCAGACTCCTACACCAACATCACCGTGGAACAGCACGGCAAAGCCATAGACAACAAATTCGACTACGGCATTGCAGGTGGAGCAGGCATAGAACTACGCACCAAGGCAGGCAATTTCATTGTAGAAGGAAGATACTACTATGCTTTGTCCGATTTCTATGGCAGCACCAAGAAGGACTTTTTCTCGCGCTCCGCACACGGAGTCATTACGGCCAAGGTAACTTATCTCTTTGACTTGAAGAAGTAATGCTTGTAGGGAAACACCCGTTTCACTCGTAGGAACGACTATCTCCTCTAATGGGAACAGTATAATGGGAACGGCTGAACCCCAAGCAGAAACGATAAAAAAGGCAGACCACGTATCCCGAATGAAATACGTGGTCTGCCTTTTGTTATTATCAAGTAGATAAACCTTCTTATCTTCTTAAACGGTCTGCAGCCTTCACCATCACCTCATCTTTGTAGATGGCACGGAAGGCCAGATAGTTGAGGATGATGGCTACCACCGGAAGGCAAAGCGCCCATCCAAGCTGGAAAGCCGTGGCATCCAAATCGCCCTTCAAAATAAACATAAATACGCAGAAGGCTATGTAGTAACCTATCAGCAGGATGCTGCTGAAAATCGTCATGCGTATTTGTAACATACGGTTACGGAAAAGGAATATCGTACAGAAGGCAACCAGTGCACTGAGCAGCAATATTCCGAACAAGCCCCAAGTAGACTGAAATCCTCCGTCGGCCAAAGCCACTCCCAGAGGCTTGAAAACATGCGCCGTCACTCCGTCCGCTCCGATGAACTGTCCTACGGGCATGCAGATGGCCACAACCAGCAGGACGGTTACCAACAACAAATAAACAGATTGAATACGCTGTATCATTACTGCAATTTTTCTTTTTCCTTAGCCGGATTGCGATAATAAATCTTACCTTCCACATACTCTTGTGTTGCAATCAATGTCGGCTTCGGCAGTTTTTCGTAATAGCGGGAAATCTCAATCTGTTCCCGGTTTTCGAACACTTCTTCCAGATTGTCATTGTAAGAGGCAAACTCAGCAAGCTTTTTGGAAAGGTCGTTCTTGATTTCCACACTAATCTGGTTGGCACGTTTTCCGATAATCGCTACGCTTTCGTATACATTACCGGTATCCTCACACAACTCCATCATATCACGGGTCACCGTAGTAGTAGGAGCATTTGTCTTTCTGTAATCCATAAATTTATCTATAGTATTAATTACAAATTATTAATTACTAATTACTCTTGTTCTTCGCCTCCCTCGCCCAGCATTTTCTGTGACTCCTTGAAGATTCGGTCGGCTTCCTTCGTATACTTGCTTTCAGGGAATTCGTTTTTAAAGGCATAACATTCATCCACCGCTTCACGGTAACGTTCGGCTCTTCTATCTTCCACACTATACACAGCCAACTCATACTTGGCACGCAAGATAAGAATGGATAAATCTTCACGTAGGTTGGTATAGGGATAATCCTTCAAAGCATTCTGCGCAGTGATAACGCAAGCCTGATAGTTGTTGCCCAGATAATTACCCATATTATAATAAAGTTTTGCAGACAGATACTCCTTCATCACCAGCTTGTCCTGCAAGGCAAATATCATGTTCTGCGCTTCTTCTTTCTTGGAACTTTGCGGGAAGTATTCCATAAACATCTGCAACTGCTGGATGGCACTATACGTACCGGATTGGTCCAAACGCGGCTCCGGAGTATCCAAATATAGAGCTTTACCGGCATGGAAACGTGCCAGTTCAGTGAATGTGCCGCGGGGATAAACGTTGTAGTATTGAATGAAAGTCTGCGCAGCAGTCTGATAATCCTTTTGGTTATAGTAACTCATGCCCAACATATAGAGGGATTCCTCTGCCTTATCAGTACCTTTGAGAATGGCAATCAATTCGTTGAGCAAAGTGGCAGCACGGTTGTACTGGCCTTTTGCGAAGTAATTTTTTGCCGCTTCGTACTTGTATTCGTAATCTGTGCTTTTCAGCAATTTGTTGTATTCTCCACACGAGGAGAGCAGCAATGCTGCAAGCAGAGTTATTAGGATGTTCTTCTTCATTACTTTTGTTCAAATAATGCGCAAAGATAGGGGTTCGCATCGAATAAAGCAACGATACGAGCCTTAATTTTTCAAAAACCAGACGAACGGGCAGGAATTAGGGATGAATGGTGAAAGATTAAGGATGAGGACTATGCAGGTTGATAGCACAGTCACTAATCACTAATCACTAATCCCTAATCCTTCCTCCCTAATCCTTCGTTTTCACAGTTTATAGAGTTCGCTTGCCGCCAGCAAATCGACCTTTTTTTCTGTCAATACACGGATACAGTTATCCATGTCGTTGGGACGAATGATGACATTGGCCGTTTCACCATTGGCAAAGGAATACATGTACTCGATGAACACGCCTTCATCGGAGAGGAAACGGAGTACTTTCGCCAATGAACCGGGGATATTGGGACAACTGATGCCTACTACATCCGTTACGTTCACTGCGAAGTGATTATCTTTCAAAGCCTTATATGCTTTATCCGGTTCGGAAACAATGCCACGAAGGATACCGAAATCGGCATTCTCTGCAATACATAGAGCAGAAAGGTTGACACCTTCTTTTGCAAGAACTTCAGTCACCTCTGTGAGGCGACCGGACTTGTTCTCCAGAAAAATGGAAAGTTGTTTTGCTACCATAGGTTTATTTACGATTTGACAATTTACGATTTACCATGTACAATGTACAATTTGGCGATTTACAATTTGCGGTTGTCGATAACGCGCTTGGCTTTACCTACGCTGCGCTCAATACTGCGTGGTTCTACCAAACGGACATCTACGCCGAGACCGAGTACGCTCTGCAGGCGGGCCACAAGCTTCTTCTTCAGAGCCAGCATCTTGTTGATTTCATCGGAATAGTATTCGGGACGAACCTCAACCTGCAACTCCATGGTGTCGGTATTGTTCTTGCGGTCTACCAGCAAAAGGTAGTGAGGCTCGAACTCCGGCATTTCGAGGATAACGGACTCTATCTGCGTGGGGAACACGTTGACACCACGGATAATCAGCATGTCATCACTACGTCCCAAGATGCGGTCCATACGAACCAGTGTACGTCCGCAGGAGCACTTATCGTAGTGCAGGGCGGTGAGGTCCTTGGTACGGTAGCGCAACAGCGGCATCCCCTCTTTGGTAAGGTGAGTGAACACCAATTCGCCGGTTTCTCCAGGGGCAACCGGTTCGAGGGTCTTCGGGTCTACAATCTCGGGGAAGTAATGGTCTTCATTGAGGTGGGTACCGTGCTGGCACTCGCATTCGTAACCTACACCGGGACCGGCAATCTCACTAAGCCCATAAATATCAAATGCCTTGATACCCAGCTTGATTTCAATATCCCGACGCATACTTTCGGTCCATGGCTCGGCGCCGAAGGCTCCCACTTTCAACTTAAACTCTTCACGGGGAAGACCGGAGTCTTTGATGGCATCTGCCAGATAGAGGGCGTATGAGGGCGTGCAGCAAAGTACGGTAGAACCGAAATCATGCATCAGTGTAATCTGCTTCTCCGTATTGCCGCTGGACATCGGGATGACGGAAGCGCCGATATTCTCGGCACCGGCATGCGCACCCAGTCCGCCGGTAAAAAGTCCGTAACCGTAGGACACCTGGAAAATATCCGAGCTACCGGCACCATAGGCGGTAAAGGCCCGTGAAAGGCATTCGGACCATGCTGAAAGGTCTTTTCGGGTATAGCCTACCACAGTGGGTTTTCCGGTTGTGCCGGAAGAGGCATGAATACGCACAATCTGGCTCATAGGTACGGCACAGAGGCCGAAGGGATAATTGTCCCGCAAGTCGTATTTGGTAGTAAAAGGCAGTTTTACAATATCATCTATACTGTTTATGTCATCGGGAGTAACTCCCAGTTCCTGCATTTTCTTACGATAAAAAGGAGTGTCATGATACACACGCTCCACAGTCTTTTTGAGACGAATGCTCTGGATTTTACGAAGGCTTTCGCGATCCATGCATTCGATGCTTTCATTCCAAATCATGTTCTTCGTTGTATTACAATTATTAATGGTTGTTATCAATATAGCTGCAAAGTAAACAAAAAAATTTTGTTTATCTCAAAGATTTTACCGAATATTGCCGCTTCTAAGAAGAGAAAATGAACAAATTCGAACTGACATCCGCCTACCAACCTACCGGTGACCAGCCGGAAGCCATCGCACAGCTGACCGAGGGCGTGCATGAGGGACTTCCTGCACAAACATTACTCGGTGTCACCGGGTCCGGAAAGACATTCACCATAGCCAACGTCATTGCCAACATCAACAAGCCAACGCTGATATTGAGCCACAACAAGACGCTGGCTGCCCAGTTGTACAGCGAGTTCAAGGGATTCTTCCCGAACAATGCCGTAGAATACTATGTGTCCTACTACGACTACTATCAGCCCGAAGCCTACCTGCCATCATCGGACACCTATATAGAAAAAGACCTCGCCATCAACGACGAGATAGACAAGTTGCGCCTTGCCGCCACCTCTGCCCTGCTTTCGGGCAGAAAAGATGTAGTGGTGGTATCCTCCGTTTCGTGCATATACGGCATGGGGAATCCGGCAGACTTCTACAACAACGTCATCGAAGTACAGCAAGGCAAAAATTTCAGTCGCAATGTCTTCCTGCGACGCCTGGTGGACAGTCTTTACGTACGCAACGACATTGACCTGAACCGCGGCAATTTCCGCGTGAAAGGCGATACGGTGGACATTTATCTGGCTTACGCCGACAACTTGCTGCGCGTCACCTTTTGGGGAGACGAGGTAGACAGTATTGAGGAAGTGGACCCTATGAGCGGCGTTACCGTCGCCAAGTTCGATGCCTACAAGATTTATCCCGCCAACCTCTTCATGACCACCAAGGAAGCCACGTTGCGTGCCATCCACGAAATAGAGGACGACCTTCACAAGCAGGTGCAATGGTTTGAAAACGAAGGTCGCCCATTCGAAGCCAAACGCTTGCAGGAACGGGTGACCTACGATATGGAAATGATACGCGAATTGGGACATTGCTCCGGCATTGAGAATTATTCGCGCTACTTTGACGGACGTGCTGCCGGTACCCGCCCCTACTGCCTGCTGGACTTCTTCCCCGAAGATTTCCTGATAGTCATTGACGAAAGCCATGTCAGCGTCCCGCAGATACGTGCCATGTATGGAGGTGACCGCGCCCGCAAGATAAACCTGGTGGAGTACGGGTTCCGCTTGCCGGCAGCCATGGACAACCGCCCGCTGAAATTCGATGAATTCGAAGAGATGGCCAAACAAGTGATTTACGTCAGCGCCACACCGGCAGACTATGAGCTGATGAAATCCGAAGGCATCGTAGTAGAACAAGTCATCCGCCCGACGGGACTGTTAGACCCCATTATTGAGGTGCGTCCCAGCCACAACCAAATAGACGACCTGATGGAAGAAATCCAAGTACGCATCGAGAAGAACGAGCGTACCCTCGTCACCACCCTCACCAAACGAATGGCTGAAGAACTGACGGAATATCTGCTGAACAACAACGTGAAGTGTAATTATATCCACAGCGACGTAGACACTTTGGAACGTGTGAAGATTATGGGTGACTTGCGCGAGGGCATTTACGATGTACTTGTCGGTGTCAATCTGCTGCGTGAAGGACTCGACCTGCCCGAAGTCTCTCTCGTTGCCATCCTCGATGCAGACAAGGAAGGTTTCCTTCGTTCCCACCGCTCACTGACACAGACAGCCGGACGTGCCGCCCGTAACGTGAACGGCATGGTCATCATGTATGCCGACAAGATAACGGACAGCATGCAACTGACCATCGACGAGACCAACCGCCGTCGCGAGAAGCAGTTGAAGTACAACGAAGAGCACGGCATCACACCACAGCAAATCAAGAAAGCCAAGAACCTCAATGTGTTTGCCACCAACGAGGCTTCCGGCGAAGCCGTCCTCAGCAGCGAGAAGTTCACTTCCAGCACTCCCCGCCCCTATGTGGAACAAGAAAGTACATCTACGATGGCTGCCGACCCTATAGTACAGTACATGAGCCGCAAGCAACTGGAAAAGAGTATCGAACGTACCAAGAAGCTTATGCAGGAGGCTGCCAAGAAACTCGATTTTATCGAAGCCGCACAGTATCGGGACGAGGTGTTGAAGATGGAGGAATTGCTGAAAGAAAAAGACGAGTAAGGGATTTCACCTCTTTTTCTCAAACTATACTCCCCTCCTTTTGTTATTCTATGAAACAGAGTATTAATTCATAAAGACAAAAGCGAGATGAATAAACCAATAAAGACAATAGCTGTTGCACTGGCTGCCATAGCCGCCATAAGTGTGCAACAAACAGAAGCGTGTACCCGAGCCACCTACATCGGTCCTGACAATACAGTCATTACAGGACGTACGATGGACTGGAAAGAAGACCTTATGAGTAACATCTATGTATTCCCAAGAGGCATGCAAAGGGCAGGCTACAACAAAGGGAATACAGTGAACTGGACTTCCAAGTACGGTAGCGTCATTGCCGCCGGTTATGACATAGGTACCTGCGACGGTATGAACGAGAAAGGTCTGGTTGCCAGCCTGCTCTTCCTTCCGGAGTCCGTTTACCACCGCCCGGGAGACAACCGCCCGATTATGGGCATCAGTATCTGGACGCAATACGTACTCGACAATTTTGCAACCGTACGCGAAGCTGTGGATGAACTGAAAAAAGAATCCTTCCGCATTGATGCACCAGACCTGCCCAACGGAGCCGCTTCCACCCTGCATCTGGCCATCACAGATGAAACCGGAAACACGGCTATCCTGGAATACATAGACGGAAACCTTGAGATACATGAAGGCAAGCAGTATCAAGTAATGACCAACTCTCCCAAATATGAACTCCAGCTGGCTATCAACGACTATTGGAAAGAGGTAGGCGGACTGAATATGTTGCCGGGAACCAACCGCTCCAGTGACCGCTTTGTACGCGCATCGTTCTACATCAATGCCATTCCGCAAACAGCGGATGCAAAGATTGCTGTACCCAGTGTATTGAGCGTAATGCGCAATGTTTCTGTACCGTTCGGTATCACCACACCGGACAAGCCCCATATCTCCTCCACCCGTTGGCGTTCTGTATCCGACCAGAAGAACAAAGTATATTATTTTGAGTCCACACTGACCCCTAACTTGTTCTGGCTCGACCTGAAGAAAATCGATTTTAGCCCGAATGCAGGAATCAAGAAACTCTCACTGACAAACGGAGAAATCTATGCCGGAGATGCCATAAAGGATTTGAAAGACAGCAAAGGATTTGTATTTCTTTTCCAGACGCCGGTAATGTAGCACAGCCCCTACACATAGCCCCTCAATAATGGATGCTTCCCACTTCTTTCTATAAGAGAAAGCAGGGAAGCATTTATTTTTCTCATTATTTTTGTGTACGTTTGCAGATACATACTCAATGCAGCAATTTACATGGAATTATTAGTATACAAAGCCTCTGCCGGCTCAGGCAAGACCTTTACGCTGGCTGTGGAATACATCAAGCATTTGATAATCAATCCACGCGCCTACCGGCAGATACTTGCCGTAACCTTCACCAATAAAGCGGCCGGCGAGATGCGAGAACGTGTCGAGAAGCTGGTCGGCCGATGCCCGGGCATGTGGATCATGACTTTTCATGCCATGAGCCTGCGTATCCTGCGTGAGCATTGTGAGAGAATCGGCTATCAGCACAACTTCGTCGTGTACGATACGATCGATCAAAAAACGCTGATAAAAACCATCATGAAGGAGCAAAATATTGACGCGAAGCTCTATCCGCAGGCCTACCTTTCCGCAGCAATCAGCAAGCAGAAGGAGCATGACGTCAGCCCGCGGGAATACCTCGAGACCGAGGCGGACAACTTCCGCAGCAAGGTGATCGGCAGTGTCTACCGGGCCTATCAGGAGCAGCTCAAACGGAACAACGCCATGGACTTTGATGACCTTTTGGTCAACGCCCTGCATGTGCTGCGTGACAATCCGGATATCCTCGCGGACTATCAGCACCGTTTCCGTTACATCCTCGTGGACGAATATCAGGATACCAACCACATCCAATACGAGATTATCTGCCTGCTGGCCAAGGCACGTCAGAACCTTTGTGTGGTCGGCGATGATGACCAGTGTATCTACCAGTGGCGCGGCGCGGACATCAGCAACATCCTCAACTTTGAAAAAGATTTTCCGCAGGCGCGTGTGATCAAGCTCGAACAGAACTATCGCTCCTACGGCAATATTCTGGCGGCGGCGCATTCTGTCATTCGGAACAACCGCGGCCGCAAGGCAAAAAAACTCTGGACGGACAAGGAGGCCGGGGATAAGATCGTCTACCGGCGATGCGACAGCGACAAGGAAGAAGCCTATTACATCGCGCAGGAGATCGATTTGCTCAAGAACGGACAGCGAACCTATGACGATTTCGCGATTCTCTACCGCACGAACGCGCAATCCAGACTCTTTGAGGACGCGTTGAAGCGGCGCGGGATTCCGTACCAGATACTGTCCGGCTTCAGCTTTTATGAGCGCAAGGAAACCAAGGATATGATCTGCTATATGCGGCTGGTCGTCAATCCTGCCGATGATTTGGCGCTCAAACGCGTCATCAACGAACCGAAGCGCGGCATCGGCGCAGTAACCCTCGGTAAGCTGGAAGCGCTGGCGCGCGTACATGGGCTGTCGCTTCTGGATATTTTGTCTCAGGACGAGATCAGCTACAGCCTGCCTGCCAAGGCGCAGAAGGCTGTCGGAGAAATGGTTCGCATTATCCGGCTTTGCGCGCAGGAAAAAGAGAACTTGCGCGTGTCTGATATTTATGACCAGCTTCTGGTCAAAAGCGGTTATCTCAAGGCTTTGGAAGCGGAGGATACCCAGGAGGCCGCGAGCCGTATCGAAAACCTCATGGATTTCAAATCGTTCATCTACGATTATGAAAAAGAGAAGGAGGACACCGGCGAAAAAGCGACACTCGAGGAATTCCTCGAGAAGGTCGCGACGAACGGTGACGCGGACAAGATGGAGGAAGGCACGGGCAAGGTCACGCTGATGACGATGCACAGCGCGAAGGGTCTGGAATTTCCGATCGTGTTCCTGCCGGGTATGGAGGACGGACTGTTTCCGGGGCATCGGGCGCTCGACAATGAGAACGGGATGGAGGAAGAACGCCGTCTGTGCTATGTCGGCATGACGCGTGCCAGAGAAAAGCTTTTTCTTACCGGCGCCTCCTATCGCGTGTTGTACACGGCGAGTATACGCGGGAATCCACTTTCCTCAGAGAACTGGACAAGTCCCTGCTCGACGAGGCCGGCGATACTGTATTTACAGCCGGCCGCAGGACAAATAACTTTTTGGGCGTGGATACCGGAAGTCCGGATGGCTTCAGCGAGCCGGCTTTTCGCCCGTATCCGGCTTATGATCCGCTTAAGTACGCAAGGCAGGCGGTCAGAGAGAATACCCGCTCCGCGGGCAGAAGCTTTACAGCCGGTGAACGGGTGCGCCATGGCAAGTTTGGAGAAGGAATGGTGTTGGAGGTTGACGATAAAACCGTTACCGTTATATTCGACAGCGTGGGGCGCAAAAAACTGGCCAAGGACATCGCGCCGATTGAGAAACTATAAGACAGGAGAGTACTTTAAGCAATCAAAAAAATATTGTAAATGGTGATTAAATGTGTAAAATATACTCATGGAAGGCATTGGCATGAACCTATCTAATATCACGAATTACAAACCAAAAGATTTTGCTGAATTATTGGGCGTCTCAGTCAAAACGTTACAACGTTGGGATAGAGAGGGGATTCTAAAAGCAAATC
>ERZ780198.3069-NODE-3069-length-11779-cov-37.451296_pt1 | contig 11779 bp, 9 predicted proteins | sample MGYA00510979_ERZ780198 | MGnify/ENA primary metagenome ERZ780198 (study PRJEB29588, sample SAMEA2158039) | human gut metagenome | biome: human gut; feature: human-associated habitat; material: faeces | place: Denmark | collected 2008/2010 ...
TGAATATGATAGCGAAGGCGCAGGCGGATTCCGTCTGCGCCTTTTTCGGCAATGTTTGAAATAAATTTCACATTGCGCTCGGTTTTCACTAATTTGCCTGACGGCGAATTTAGGATGCACCTCGGCAATGTTTGAAATAAATTTCACATTGCGCTCGGTTTTCACTAATTTGCCTGACGGCGAATTTAGGATGCACCTCGGCAATGTTTGAAATAAATTTCACATTGCGCTCGGTTTTCACTAAATTTGTAAGTTTACAAATGATAACGATATGGGATTGTTTGACAGAGGTGTGAAGAAGACGAAAGAGGGCTTCTTACAGAGGCTTTCAAGGTCGATAATCGGCAAGTCCAAGGTGGACGACAGCGTTCTCGATGCCATCGAGGAAGCGCTAGTCGCGTCGGATATGGGCGTGGACACCACGCTCAAGATCGTTGACAGCCTTGAGGAAAGGGTCAGCAAGGACAGGTACATGTCCTTCGACGAACTGGTGGACATGCTTCGTGACGAGATTGGAACGCTTCTGGATATTGATGGAGAGGAATCTCCTAAGGAACCGTTCGACTTGACGAAGAAACCTCTTGTCGTGATGGTTGTCGGAGTGAACGGTGTGGGCAAGACCACGACCATCGGAAAACTTGCCGCCCGCTACAAGGCGATGGGCAAGAAAGTGATGATCGGAGCCGCCGACACGTTCAGGGCTGCCGCCGTTGACCAGCTCCAGATCTGGGCCGAAAGGGCAGACGTGGAGATTGTAAAGCAGGGCATGGGCGCTGATCCGGCCTCTGTGGCTTTCGACACTGTAAAGTCTGCGGTGGCCAAGGGTGCTGACGTTGTACTGATCGACACCGCCGGAAGGCTCCACAACAGAATCGACTTGATGAACGAGCTGACAAAAATCCGTAACGTGATGCGTAAGGTCATCCCGGACGCTCCGCATGAGGTGCTTCTCGTGCTGGATGCATCGACAGGTCAGAACGCCTACCAGCAGGCCAAGGAATTCTCACGGGCGACAGACATAACATCACTGGCTATCACCAAGCTGGACGGCACGGCGAAAGGCGGGGTCGTCATCGGAATCGTTGACCAGTTGAAGGTTCCGGTCAAGTTCATCGGGATCGGCGAGGGCATTGATGACCTGAAAGTGTTTGACAAGAAGGAGTTCGTGGGCTCACTGTTCTCCAGAGAGGATATTGACAAATAAAACATCAGAAATATGAAGCTTTCTTACAATTGGCTAAAGGATTATCTTGAATCCGATCTTACTCCGCAGCAGATCGCGGACGCTATGACAGCTATAGGAATCGAGGTCGATGGTGTCGAGGAACAGGAAGAGGTCCCTGGTGGACTTGCCGGAGTCGTTGTCGCCGAGGTGCTTGAGTGCGAGGCGCATCCTGACTCTGACCATCTTCATGTCACGAAAGTCAACGATGGCACCGGCGACCCTCTGACCGTTGTCTGCGGCGCTCCTAACGTGGCCGCCGGCCAGAAAGTTCTCTTCGCCCGCATCGGAGCCGTGCTCCCGGGAGACTTCAAGATCAAGAAGTCCAAGATTCGTGGCGTAGAGTCTTTCGGAATGATCTGCGCCGAGGACGAGCTCGGAATCGGCAACGACCATGCCGGCATCAAGGTTCTCCCTGCCGACGCGCCGGTCGGAACCTCTGCGAAGGACTATCTCCATCTCAAGACCGAGGCCGTCATTGAATATGAGATCACAGCCAACAGGGTGGACGCCGCCTCACACATCGGTGTGGCCCGCGACCTCTATGCCTGGATGACGCTCAATAATATTCCTTGCTCATTCAAGTACCCTTCTGTTGACGCTTGGAAACCGGGTGAGGGCAAAGGCATTCCAGTGGAAGTGCAGGATGCGACAGCCGCTCCTCGCTATTGCGGGATCACGATCAAGGGTGTGAAGGTCGGCCCTTCACCTGAATGGCTTCAGAAGAAGCTGATGTCAATCGGACTCAGGCCTATCGACAATGTGGTGGATGTGTCCAACTTCATCCTTTTCGAGCTTGGCCAGCCTCTGCATACTTTCGACGCCGACAAGATCACCGGAGGAAAGGTTATCGTGAGAAGGGCCGCCGAGGGAGAGAAGATTGTCACCCTGGACGAGACTGAGAGAAAACTCTCAGCCGAGGACATCGTTATCGCCAACGCTGACGGTCCGATGTGCATCGCCGGAGTGTTCGGCGGCATCGATTCCGGCGTTAAGGCCGAGACTGTGAATGTATTCGTGGAGAGCGCCTACTTCGATCCGGGCTCTATCCGCAAGACCTCAAAGAGACATACTCTCCAGACCGACGCCTCATTCCGCTACGAGAGAGGAGCCGATCCTGGAATCAATGAATATGCCGCCAAGCGCGCCGCACTGCTGATTCAGGAAGTGGCCGGCGGAGAGATTGTCGGAGGAATCGAGGAGTTTTATCCTGAGAAGATCGAGAAGAAGGTCATCGACCTTGACTACGACCGCATCGAAAGGTTCATCGGCAAGAAGATCGGACACGACACGATTGAGAAGATACTTACAGCCCTCACCTACGAGTTCATCGAGAGGAGAGAGGGTGGAGCCAAGGTCGCCGCGCCGACCTATATGATCGATGTCACAAGAGAGTGTGACGTGGTCGAAGAGATTCTCCGAATCTACGGCTACAACAACATCGACCTGCCTCAGCACATGAAGATGTCCGTCAACGCAACCCCTTCACCTGAGCCGGAGGCTATCCGCAACGGAATATCCAACTTCCTGGCCGCCAACGGCTTTGTCGAGATAATGAACAATTCCCTCACCAAGGGGGCTTACTATAAGGGACTTACCACCTATCCGGAGGAGAAGAGCGTGAACATTGTCAACCCGCTGAGCTCTGACCTGAATGTGATGAGACAAACCCTCATATTCAGCGGCCTTGAGGTTGTGGCATACAACCTGAACCGTCAGATCTCGTCGATGAAACTCTTTGAATATGGCTCCGTTTACAGCCGTAATCCTGAGATGGACGGCAAGACGCTGGCTTCCTACGAGGAGCATCCTGCGTTCTCGATGTTCGTCACCGGAACTCCTGAGAAATCCTGGAACAGCCAGCCGGGCAAGAGCAGTTTCTTTGAACTGAAAGGCTATGTGGATCTGCTTCTGAGGCGCTTCGGAGCGAATCTTTACCAGATGGAGGCCACCGCGGCTCCCGCTGACATATTCAGTGAAGGTGTCGCTTATGCCCTTCCGGGGCAGCATCTGCCGCTCGCGGTACTTGGCACAGTGTCTCCGGCCATCGCAAAGAAGTTCGGTGTGCGCCAGCCTGTGTTCGCCGCCGAGATCAACTGGAACACCTTGTTCCAACTTGTGAAGAGGGACAAGGTCGCCTTCAAGGAGATGCCTAAGTTCCCTGAGGTCAGAAGGGATTTCGCTTTGCTGCTTGACGAGAGCGTAAGCTACGCTGACCTTTACAAGAGTTCGTTCAAGGCTGGCAAGAAACTTCTCAAACAGGTGACCCTGTTCGATGTCTATCGTGGGGACAAGATTCCGGCCGGCAAGAAGCAGTACGCCCTCGGATTCGTGCTTCAGGATCTGGAGAAGACATTGACGGACGAGGATGTGGAGAGGATAATGAAGAAGCTTCTCTCTACTTTCCAGAACGAGTACGGAGCGACATTGAGGTAAGCTTATGAAAAAGGTTCTCAGGATAGTTCTTCCATTGATGGTTCTGGTGTCGGCTGTGGTCTCCTGCAGTCGTGAGGGGCGTGTGATACCCGTGCGCAAGATGGAGAGGATCTATCGTGAGATGCTTCTTGCCGACCAATGGCTCGCCGAGAATCCAGACAAGAACGGGATGGCGGACACCACATGGTTCTATGAGCCTATATTTGAGAAATATGGTTTCACGCTCAAGGACTACCAGAAGAGTGTGGACCGCTATCTCAATGATCCTAAACGCTATGCCGAGATGTTGGGACGCGTGGAGAAGGATCTGAGGAAGGAACTGAACGCGATCAACGCGGAGATTGAGTTGGAGGACAGGCTTCAGCATGAGGCAGATTCGCTGGCCAAGGTTTGGAAGTCAGTCAAGGCGAAAACCTTCAATTCATTTCTTGATGTGTTCGATGTTGATGCCATGACAGACCGTGTAGGGATCGAGAAGGATTCCCTTGGAGTCTATCGTCCTGTCCCTGTTGTCGAGGACACGGTTTTCCATGGTCTGCGCCTTGTCATAAGAGACACGACGGCAATAGTGCCGGAGAAGGATACAATTCCTATGACAAAGACGGCGGGTCAGGCAGCCGCCATGAAGTCAGAACCGCTTCATGACATCAATCCTGAGAAATCCATCAGAAGGTTGGAGTTGGCTCCGGTGAAAGATTTATTGATTAAGAATGAATAGAATAGCAGCTGAATATGTCTTCACGTTGAATGATGACAAGCCTATCAGGAACGGATTCGTCGAGTTTGACAGCGACGGCATCGTGACATCGGTAGGCGAGTGTTCGGATCCGGGGCGTGAAAATGCCTTTGTAAAGGGGGCTGTCGTGCCTGGATTTGTCAACACTCATTGCCATCTGGAACTTTCCTATCTCTGGAAATCGTTCCGCAAGGGAACCGGCATGGCCGGATTCATCGACCAGATCAATGAGATGCGTGACAACAAAAGTTTGGACGAGAAACTTCACGACATATCTCATTGGATGAAAGTGATGTGGGACCGTGGAGTGTCCGCTATGGCGGACATCAGCAACTGTGCCGACACATTCGCCATCAAGAAGGCATCTCCCATGTACACCAGAACCTTTCTGGAGGTATTCGGGACGGAACCTCAGGACTGTGCTTCCGTGATGGAGAATGTCTTGAGACTCAAGGCATTGGCTGATGGATATGGACTTGACGCCGCTCCTATCCCGCACGCTTGCTACACGATGAGCCCGGAGCTTGTCACAGCAGTCTCGGCCGAAGGCTTGAAGTCCGGCTTCCTGTCATTCCACTCGGAAGAGACAGAGGAAGAGGAGGATATGCTGAAATACGGCCGTGGAGCCATGTGGGATAACCGAAAGGCCGCCGGGATGAGTGTGCCACCTGTGACAGGCAAGTCATCCCTGCTCTATTTCATAGACCGGCTGGAGAAAGCGCATCCGGCTCCTTTTGACGAGCATATCCTGCTTGTCCACGAGGTCTGCATGGACCAGGAGGGAATCGATGCCGTGAAGAAAGTGATGAATCACCCGTTCGTGGCTCTTTGCCCGTTGTCGAATATATTCATTCACAACGCTTTGCCTCCTGTGTCGCTGATGCGTCGCAATGGCTTGAAAATCACTGTAGGCACGGATTCGCTTTCCAGCAATGACGACCTTGACATTGTCGCCGAGTTGTGTTGTCTTCAGGACGCTTTCCCTGAGGTGGGCTTGAATGAACTGCTTACATGGGCCTGCCGCAACGGAGCTGAGTTCCTGTCGAAAGAGAATGAATATGGCCGCATCGCTGTCGGAATGAAGCCTGGTCTGGTGGCTGTCGAGAATCTTGACGGTGACCGCCTCACTTCCGAAAGCCGGTCACGTAGAATTATTTAGCCATGATGCGAGAGGAACTTGTGTTCGGGCCGATACACTCCAGAAGGTTGGGCTCTTCGCTCGGAATCAATCTGCTTCCGACGAAAGGAAAACTGTGCAATTTCGATTGCGTTTATTGCGAGTGTGGCTGGAACAAGGATGGCAGGGGAGACCGTAAGCTTCCGACTGCCGGAGAACTTCACGAGACTTTGGAGGCGAAACTGAAGGAATGCAGCGGTGCGGGTACTCCGATTGACTCCATAACGTTTTCCGGAGATGGAGAGCCGACTCTGAATCCTGATTTCGCTGAAATTATTGACATTACCATCGCGCTGAGAGACAAATATTTCCCGCAGGCGAAAGTGTCGGTTCTGTCGAACGCCACAAGGATATTCAGAGAGGATGTCTTCGAGGCTTTGAGGAAGGTGGACAATCCGATTCTTAAGATTGACGCTCCGACCGATGAACTTGCGGGCCGGATCAATCAGCCGCAGGGGGAATATCATGTCGAGGATGTTGTTGCGGATTTGATGAGGTTTGGCGGGGAATTTGTTCTTCAGACAATGTTCCTCAGATCCCCATTCTTTGATTCTTCCTCTCCGGAAGTCCTTGAAGGATGGATGAATATAGTAAGAAAACTTAAACCGAGAGAAGTGATGGTCTATACCCTTGACCGGGAGACACCGGCCGAAGGGCTTGAGAAGTTTTCGGCGGATGAGATGCGGGGACTGGTAAAGCCTTTGATTGAAGAGGGGTACACGATTCAGATAAGGGGTTAGACAGCACTTCCACACAGAATATTAAAAAATTAAGTTGATAATATGGAATCTTTGTTCGCAAAGTATGGTTACGCTCCGGATAAGGAACGGATCAGCAAAAGGTTGGACGCCATCGCGGCCAACATCGACAATGTGACTTCTCCTGAAGTCCTCCGCAATTGCTTGTCACTCATGGATTTGACGACCCTCCGTACAGAGGATACCCCAGCGTCCGTGAAGAAATTGGTAGGCAAGGTCAATTCCTTCATGAAGGATTTCCCAGAATACCCTCTTCCGGCTTCGGTCTGTGTGTTCCCGAATTTCGCCTCCGTTGTAAGGGAGAGTCTCGCCAGCCATGAGGTTCATGTCACCGCTGTGGCTGGCTGCTTCCCGACATCCCAAAGTTTCATCGAGGTGAAGGTCAAGGAATGTGAGATGGCTGTGGAGGCCGGAGCTGACGAGATCGACATTGTCTTGGCTCTTAACTCCTTTATGGCCGGTGACGAGGAGTCCGCAAGGAAAGAAATCCGTGCAATCAGGGCGGCCATTGACGAAGCTGCCGCGAAAGCCGGCCGAAAAGTCACATTGAAGGTGATTCTGGAGACAGGTCTTCTGGTCACTCCGGAAAACATTGCCAACGCCTCGTTCCTTGCCATGGAAGAAGGCGCGGACTTCATCAAGACTTCCACAGGCAAGGTGAGCGTGAACGCCACACCTATGGCCGCCTATGTAATGTGCGAGAGCATCAAGGCTTTCTACGATAAGACCGGCAGGAAAGTCGGCTTCAAGGCCGCAGGCGGAATCTCCACATCGAAAGATGCGGTATGCTATCATTCAATAGTGAAATCCATCCTTGGAAACGAGTGGATGAACAAGGACTTGTTCCGTTTCGGAGTGAGCCGCCTGGCCAACTCGCTTATGTCTTCGATCGAACAGAAGACGGTGGTCTATTTCTAGACTACATTCCGGCTACTCCTGTACGCTCCTTGCCGTCGTTGTCCTTGACGATATGCTCGTCAGAGATGGCGGCGGCTGTTTTTACAAGATATTCGCGAAGATCATTCCATTTGTGGAATACACCGTTGTAAGTCTGTACGGCGGGAATATAAGTCTCTTTGTCGTTGTACACAAGCTTCACGAGCACATCACCCTTCCTGTTCCTGAAGAAGATCATCTGAAGGTTGGATGCCATAGGCATCATTTCGAAATCGAACCAGTGCCGGTGCACGTCCAGTGACTTCCATCTCTCCTCCATTCCGGCGATGCCGATTGTGCCGATAAGCGGGAGAAGTCCCACGTCATGGCCGAACCTTAGATCCGCAGCTCTGCCGCTTTCCGGTTTGACGGCTTCGTCAGCCTTGGCGACAATGTCTTCGATGAGCGGTTTTGCGATGGAAGAGACATATTCACCCTCCTCGGCTGATATACCGAAGCTGAAGTAAAGCTTGTTGTTCCTTGATATCCCAAGCCCGATCAATTCATCAGTGGTGAAGTGGCTGAATATGTCAGGATGTGCCAAAGTGTTAGGGCTGATGCTGCCCGCAAGGAACACGTTGTCCATGAACTCTTTGGGCTTGGGGATGAACTCGGTCGCCTTGGCTGGATCAGTGAACATCGCGCTGAAGAACCTGTCATAGGAGACCAGGCTGTCAAGAAGATGTCGCCTGAGGACGTTGGACTCTTTCGTGACATTTTTCGTGTCGAGGTCCATGCTGATGTAATCCAGGTACTTAGGCCCTGTCAGGTAATGAAATTTCAGAGCTCCGTTCCTTTCCTTTATCGCTGAAGTGAAGTTGGCCATGCTGACCAGACATCTTGGCCAGTAACTGGAGACGCACTCCACCTCGCCGCGTTTGCCGTTGAACACCTCCGGATAATCAGCTGACATCCTTTCCGCGATTCCACGATGCTCGGCGGCGCCTCTCTCGGTCAACATCCCGAACATCCCTTGATGCTCCATGTTGATTGAGTCGATCTGCATCTTCAGCAGCTTGCCCTCTTCGGTAAGCAATCCAGCCTTTTCTGCGGAGGAAAGGGTCTCGACAGCCCCCTTGAAAAGGTTCGCGCTGGTGTGATAGCGTGATCCGTGCCTTCCGTAGTGGCTGATATAGAATGGCTTGTAGCCTTTCGGCGCTTTCGTCAAGGCGGAAGGAGCATATTCATAATAATGATAGACTCCTCCGGCCCTTTCCGGATTCTCCTCGATCTTGTCCCTATACGTCTGCGCCTTGGCAGAAAAGCTGAATCCACTGATGATCAGTGCTATGGATGCCGCATAAACCGCGGAATTTCTGAATATTCCCATATTTTCCTGAAAAAATGTTGTCTGCAAAGATAAAAAATAGCCCTTGAATTGCCAAGAAATGCCGATTCTTCAATTAACCGTTGAATATTTCAACCCACGGATAGTCGTCTCTACCTTTGCATCGTAACTAAAAACCAACTGAACAATGAAATGGTTCTTCAAAATGATGCTGCCGGCTCTGGTGCTGGTGTCGTGCAGCAAAGAGGGAGGGTCTCCGGTGGAGGTCAGCCCTGTCAGCACAAAGGAGAATGTCGAGGTCGTGGCTCATGATGTGATCGAGCTGGGACGGAAGCTTGAAAACCCTTATTCTGTGACCAATGTCGGCAAGGCTCTTGCGGCTTTGTATCCTACAAGAGGGGAGGTGAGTGTCCCGGTCACTGATTACTATGTCCGTTTCCTCCCCAAGGACACGGTGCAGTTCAATCTTCTCTCGGATCTTGGTGTGGAGATGCTGGATCATCCTATGGATTGTGAGATCCTAAGGGATGGTGACTACTACCATGATCCGTCTGTTCCGGAGGGAGAGATCACGTGGCAGTACGCTGTGGTTCCGCCGGATTTCGATTTCCCGCAAGGAATCCGTTATGAGATTCTGGAGGAATGTTTTATCCCGGATGAGGAAGTGGAGACCAGAAGTCCTGGTGACTTTGACTGGAACGCGGTGGAGAGGATGGCCTTCGAGGTTACAGGCAACAATGGCCTGCTTGAGCCTGAGACAAGGGCTAAGGCCAGGCCTTCCGGAAGGATCACGATTGTCGATGACAAACTTAGGAGCAAGAAGACAGTTGGTGTCGCCGGTGTCAAGATGGTGGCTAATGTCTTTGTGAAGATCGCCACGACTTACACGGACGAGAACGGCAACTACGAGTTTTCCCGCAAGTTTTCCGCCAGGCCTCGTTACAGGATCTGCTTCAAGAACAGGGTCGGATTCTCGATCGGACTGAATCTGATTTTGATTCCGGCCTCGATCTCGGCAATCGGCAAAGGATCATCGACAGGGATTGATCTCACTATCGACAAAAATTCAGACGCCACCTTGTTCCGCAGGTGTGTGGTCAACAACGCCGCATACGACTACTTCAAGAAGTGTCAGGCAACAGGCGTCACCATGCCTCCCAAGAACCTGAGGTTCTGGATTCTGAATATTCTCAGGCCATCCAGCACTCTGATGATGCATCACGGAGCGTTGCTTGACAACAAACTGGTCAGCAAGTATATCGGTAAATACGCGTCCATCGTGAGGATTTTCGCTCCGGACATCACGATCGGCTCCAAGGACAAGAACGGGGACTACGCGGCATTGTACTCAACCACAGTGCATGAGATGGCACATGCCAGTCATTTCAACAAGGTGGGGACGGACTATTGGCGTAAGTATGCTACCTACATTCTTACCTCGTACATTTCAACCGGTGACTGCTATGGCACCGGCAATGGAGAGAACGCAGGCTATTGCGAGATCGGCGAGATGTGGGCATATTACATGGAAAACGCATTGTACAAGGAACGTTACGGGAGAAATCCTGGCTTTGGCAATGAATATTGGTTCAAATCTCAGATTTTATCCGAACTTGAAGCAGGAGGAATCAGCCGCTCGGACATCCTGGACTGCATGGGATACTACACGAATGACATAAAGATTCTGAAATCAGTCCTTCTGGAAAACCGTGCGGACAAGGCAGCCTTGATCGACAAGGTTTTCAAGAAATATGGAAGGTAGCCTGATCTTTGTTTTAATAGCCTGATTTCAGAGAGGAATGACAGAAAAATGACCTGTCATTCCTCTTTTTAGGGTTACTTATGTTTTTTTTAAAAAGTATTTTAATTAGTATTTTAATTATATGCCGATTCATTTCGGCAGAGATTTATTGAATATCATGTGCAGTGATTTGGATTCGTAAGATATGGGCGTGGAAATCGGAGAAATGATTAGTTCGCGGATAAAAAGTGAAATTTGTAATAGAAAAAATAAATTGCAATATTTGCGGTCAAAATTTGTCAGCAAAGCATTTAAGATGCGGTAAGGTGGATCCGTAATGACTTTAGCCTGGCGATTATTGAGTTGGTTAGTGGTTCAAACTCTCAGGCATTCTTTCTGGAATGTCTCCAAAAGCGTTCCAAGGATCGAACTTTTACTTGTGAGAAAGAGACTATTTGCAGACGGCAGCAGTCTCTTGTTCACTAATTTGAATAGTGTATAGTAATGTATATAAAACAAGTATCGATGAAAAAAAGCAGATTTTTTCTCGCGGTGATTTCACTTTTCGTGGCGATCACTTCATCGGCACAGAACATTTCTGTGACCGGTGTCGTTACTGATGCTTCTACAGGTGAGCCGATACCTTTCGCGTTCTGTCAGGTAAAAGGCTCCACCAAGGGAAGCAGCAGTGACGCCGATGGGCGTTATTCAATCCCCGTGCCAAGTGATGGTACTATCATCTTCTCATCCATGGGATATGAGCAGAAAGAGGTGGCCGTCAAAGGTAAAACCACAATCAATGTGGCATTGACCCCGGACTCTCAGCTTCTTGAGGGGGTAGTCGTCACTGGTATGCAGAAAATGGACCGCCGTCTTTTCACGGGTTCCACGGCCAAGCTGGACGCGGAATCGGCGAAGATCGATGGTCTCACCGATGTCAGCCGCTCCCTTGAGGGACGTGTCGCCGGTGTGTCCGTGCAGAATGTGTCGGGAACGTTCGGAACAGCTCCTAAGATCCGTGTCCGTGGCGCCACTTCCATCTACGGCTCATCAAAGCCGCTTTGGGTTGTCGATGGCGTGATCATGGAGGATGTTGTGGATGTCAGCGCAGACCAGCTTTCTTCTGGTGACGCCTCCACTCTTATCTCTTCGGCGATCGCAGGACTCAACTCCGATGACATAGAGTCGTTCGATATCCTCAAGGATGGCTCCGCCACCTCTATCTATGGCGCGAGGGCTATGGCCGGTGTGATTGTCGTCACGACCAAGAAGGGCCGTGCGGGATCGTTCAGACTCAACTACACAGGCGAGTTCACAACAAGGCTCAAACCGTCTTACCGCACGTTCAACATAATGAACTCGCAGGATCAGATGGAAATCTACCAGGAACTCCAGCAGAAGGGTTACCTTAATTATGCTTCTTTGGCAAATATTACTGTCCGCTAAAACTTTTTGACAGTACAAAAAATTAGGCTGAATCTCCGA
>ERZ780198.3073-NODE-3073-length-11769-cov-30.898327_pt1 | contig 11769 bp, 10 predicted proteins | sample MGYA00510979_ERZ780198 | MGnify/ENA primary metagenome ERZ780198 (study PRJEB29588, sample SAMEA2158039) | human gut metagenome | biome: human gut; feature: human-associated habitat; material: faeces | place: Denmark | collected 2008/2010 ...
TTAAAAGAATTCTAACATTTGTGGCGGCCGCGGCGGCCGCGGTGACGATCTCGTCATGCCAGAAGGATGACAAGCCGACTGTCGAGTTTGAGAAAAGCCTCTACACCGCCTATGCCAAGCGCAGCGTCGATGTGAAGGTCATCCTCAGCGAGCCGGCCACCGAGAATGTCAGTGTCATGATCAACTCCTCAGGAGCGAATGCGGGGACTGATTTCGAGCTGACCGGCGTCCCGGTCACAATCAAGGCCGGAGAGACCTCCGGCACATTCAGCGTAAAGAATCTTAATCTGACCCAGGCCAGTCCTCTGAACCTCGGGATCGAGTGTCCGTCAGGCTACGACCTCGGAACCAAGTTCGTCACCATCGTGGCTCCGGATCCGGAAGAGACGCTTGTATATTCATTCGAGTTGACCAAAGCGGACGTGCTAGGCTCCTATGTCGCCAAGATCAAGGTGACCGGCGTGACCTCCGGTGACAAGCTCTCCCTGAGCGAGGACGTGATCATTCCTCTCAAGATCACCGGCGAGGCGGCTCCGTACGTGGTCTTCGACCCGGCCACCAGAGACACGTACAAACCCTATTCAGGTCCTCACGCCGTCCTCAAGGCCGGCAAGTCGACAGCCACGTTCAAGTTCTCTCTCAAGGACGGCTTCAAGGACGGGGACAAGGTTGGGGTGACTGTGGACATGGACGCAGCCGTGAGGTTCATCCCGGGTGACAATGAGAGCGCGGAGTACACCCTCTATTCAGTAAAAGTTCCGGACGCTATTCTCGGAACATGGACGTTCAGCAAGGTGTTCGCGAAAGATGAGGTGGATTTCTTCTTTGAAGGAATGGAAGATAAGCCAGAACTTCTCCCGTTGAAGAATGAAGGATTCACCCTGACCTTTTCCAAGGATGACTCGGGCGTGGTGACCGTAACACCTAACGACAAGGGCGATTTCGCGAATTACTTCAGAGAGGCGACAGTAACACCAACCGAGCCAAAGAACCTGATAGCGAAAGGAACAATAATAGGTAAGAATACCGCCTCAGAAAGCAATATGTTCATGGCAGCTGATGAAGAGGACAAGTATGGCATACATACAAACATGTACTACAAACTCTCAGCAGCCAACCGGGCATTCAGCAAGGACAAAGAGGTCATCGGCGAGTCCGTTATCGTGTTCACAATACTCGACGGCAGGCTTGTTACTGAATTCCGTGACTATGACAAGCCGCCGTTCGGAGAGAACTGGTGGGATGACAGTGCTTTCAGTTCGGAAATGTTCGGTTTCGCCTCCCTTTTCGTAAAGCAGTAACCCCAAGGGAGTTCCAAGTATAAAAACGAGGACGGCTAATAATTCATAGCCGTCCTCGTTTTGTGTAATTGACTCGTCAGGCATCGACAACCTCACGGGTGAGATAACAACCGATTTTCACCCCAAAGACCGTACGATGATATTCATGGGTGAGAAACCGCCATATTCTCACCCCATAAGTTTCTGGTTATCAGCCTCCGGTGCGGGAAGGCCGGTACCGCTCCCGAGATGGTTACGAGCCACCGGCAGTTAACGGAAACAGAGAGTCAACCTCATACTGAGTCATATTAAGAGTACGCCTTATCTGGCCGTTGGACGAATGGTAATCATAACGAAGTTTCCTTGCCAAGTCTTGTTTCTGCGCGGGACTCAGATCTTTCACCTTTACGGCTCCATAATCGGCCTTCAACAATTTGACAACCTGTGTGAACAACTCCGTGTCAGTCAAGAACTCACCATCATCCAATTCCGCGGCCAACTCTCCATAAGCCTCGACGCTCTTGCTGACCATTGAGAAATAATGATGCGCATTGCGGAAAAGAGACATTCCCAGTTTCAAGGAGCAATATGAAGGCGGAGCGATATGCCCTTCAATCACAAGATAGTCTCCTGGCAGTTCAGGGCTACGGCTTCTTAACATTTTCCGGGTTTGAATGTAGCCCAGATCCTCCAGCCTTTTTTCCAAAGGAAAGTCATTGAAATAATACCTCCCTGTACCCCACGGGTAAGAGAAAGGAGTGTACGCCGGGTTCACGACGTACCCGTTACGGTTCACATAGACGATTGTGTTTCTGAGTGTTCTCAGATCACAGACAGATTTCAGGCTCATCCGGAATGATTTCATATCCGCGCCGCTGTTCTTTTTTGTGAGATACCGGCAGAGTCTCCGCCGAAAAAGATCGAAAAGACGCCTTGCGTTATGTTCACTTCCACACAACACTATATGAATATGATTGCTCATAATCTCAAAGGCGACGATGGTGATGGAGCCGGTTTCCTTATGACATCTGGCCAGCAGATTCATCGCATAACGATAATCGTCATCGTCAACAAACAATATCGATGACATTTTCCCGGCAGTGTAAAGATGCCACCAGGCATCACAGCCACGGAATGTAGCCTCACACATTCTTTCAGACTCAGCATAAGAGATCTTTTTCATAATGTTCAGGTTTAACTCGGGTGAGAACCCGCCATATTCTCACCCAGGATGTTATTGGGAATCAGTCTCGGGGGCGATAATGGCCTTTCGGCACCCGAGGCTTACTGAAAACAAAAAAACGAGTCAGGTGCGATATAACCTAACTCGCTTTGCGGATTCTATGTTCCGCGGCATTCAGTACGTCGCAAATGTAAGAATAATATCCGGGAAGTCAACCGTTTCACACCCGCAATTGCCATAACTTTTTTTCTCCACCTAACAGAACCGGGTGAGAATATGCCCTTATCTCACCCGTCAGATTCACAAACGATCAACTCGGGTGAAAATAGGTTGAATATTCACACGTGTTGATGTCCTACCATATTCCAAGAGGGGAAGCAGCCGCCGTCAGGCAGGTTAGAATAGGGAAAGCCGCTTAATGTCCACAGCACTCGAAAGAACTGATCAGTGTATCAAGACGTTGCACAACACCATTGTCCATCACTGGCACTTCGACAAGCCCGGTGACTGGAAGTGTATCAAGACGTTGCACAACACCATTGTCCATCACTGGCACTTCGACAAGCCCGGTGACTGGAAGTGTATCAAGACGTTGCACAACACCATTGTCCATCAGGAAGCATTGGCGGGAGGCGTATTCTGACTAATTTTGCAATATGATTCCGTACGAGTTACACGCTGGGTGGACAGCGGTGAGGCGGCGGGGTTGCTGCATCTGTTCTGCGACAAGCACGTCACTTACCATCGGGTGTACAGGGCGGAGGAGGCCGGGCTGCCGGATCCGGACACGCTTTGGCTCACAACAGCGGACGGATTCAGGATCCACACGCTTGAAGTCAAGCCGGAAGGTGAGGTCAAGGGTGCGGTCATCTGCATCTCAGGCATCGAGAATCCTTCGGTCACAGCGTTTTACGGTCACGCCAGAGAGTTCCGCGAGATTGGACTCACCACTCTAATGCCGGATCTCCGTGGGCACGATGACATCGACGCACTCATCACCCTGTCGGCATATTCATCGGTTCAGGATTTCATGGGCTGGCAGTTCAGTAGATTCATCAAGCCGGTGCTCGCCTACCCGGTAAAGCTCACGACAGCGCTTTACGCCGGACTCAAGTTCGGAGTCAACGGATTCAATGCCACACCTTTGGAGTCAATCGGCAATCTGCATGGAAGGCCCGCTCTGATGATGCACAGCCGCAAAGACAGTCAGGTGCCGTTCATCTGTTTCGAGAAGCTGACGAAAAAGGCCGCGACAGTCAGCAATGACATCCGTACATACATTGTAGAGGGTGACGAGCATTTCATCACCGGTTCGTCCGGAATGCCGGAGGAGGACAAGGCCTACAATTCTGTTCTGCTGGAGTTTGTCAGGAATGTTTAAGAACTACTTCAAACGCAGGAAGGAATAGCCGAAGCGTTCGCAGGCGGCACGCTCAAGGGCTTCACGGTCGTCCGGGTGGGCGATGGAGATGAGGGCCTTGGCTCGCTGCGCAAGGTTCTTGTTGCGGAGATAGACACAACCATATTCAGTGACAACGTATTGGGTCTGGAAACGGGTTGTGACCACACCGGCTCCCGGAGCGAGGTGAGCGACAATCTTGCCGCGGCCTTTGGCGGTGCGGGACGGCAGGGCGATGAAAGTCTTTCCGCCTTCCGAAAGGGCAGCACCGTACATAAAGTCGTGCTGGCCGCCGACGCTGGAGAAGATCATGTCACCGATGCTGTCAGCGCAGATCTGGCCGGTCAGATCCACCTCGATGGCGGAATTGATGGCCATAGCGTTCGGGTTCTGACGGATGCGCTGCGGATCGTTCGTCCAGCTCACATCGTAGAACATCGCGTCCTTGTTGTGGTCGAGGTACTCGTACATATGTCGGGAACCAAGGGCCAGACATGCGACACTGCGGCCGGGCTCAACCTTCTTCAACGAATTGTCAATCACGCCCGTCTGCATCAGACGGAACACCCCGTCGGTCATCGCCTCGGTGTGCAGGCCGAGATGCTTGTGGTCCTTGAGGCCGTTCAGAATGGCGTTCGGAATGCCGCCGACACCTATCTGTAGGGTGGCTCCATCCGGAATCTCGGCGGCGATGTACGAGCCTATGGCCGACTCGATCTCGGTCGGAGGACCGAACTGCATATCCACAGGAGGGTCATCGCACTCGATGGCGGCCGTGATCTGAGACTCGTGAATCATAGCCGTGCCGTAAAGGTACGGAATGCTCTTGTTCACCTGGGCGATCACAATTTTGGCGGCCTCGACGGCCGGCTGGGCCAGGTCAGCGGAGATGTTGTAGCTGCAATAGCCGTTCTCATCCGGAAGAGAGCAGTTGATGCACGCCACATCGATCGGAATCTCGTGACGGCGGATCAATGACGGAAGCTCACCCAAGAATCCCGGAATGAGGCTTCCGTAACCCTCCGCGACATATTGACGCTGGTCGGCGCACAGAAACAGGCTGTTCACAAAGAACGAGTCCTTGTACTCCGGCTTGCAGAACGGAGCCGGACCTTTCGTGATGTTGAATCCCGAAACGATGTTCACACCCCGGAGCTCATCAGCACGGCGGGCCAATGCCTCCTGGATTATCACAGGCACGGCGGTGCTTCCCTGAAAGAATACCCAGTCTCCTGACTTCACGAGTTTTACGGCCTCGTCGGCACTAACGTATTTCATAAGCAATATTCTCTAAATAATTAATCACCAGACTCATAAAGTCCGACAAAGAGTCCAAGACGCTCATCCAGCGCACGGAAATCATCCTCGGAATTCAGCATCGAAACACAGACCCTTATGCCTTCCTGGGTGCTTCTCGTGGCGACCATCGTGATGGCGCAGATTCCGCAGCGAAGCAGATTCAGCAGCAACTGGCTACCTGTCAGGCCATCATAGCCGATCGTGAAGAAGAAACCATCACTCACAGCCTCATCCAGATCCTTGTCATACACGATGTGGAACCCGTGGCGCAAAAATATTTCCTTTGCCTTTCCTGCCCTACGGCCATATTCACGCATCTCACCGACGAAGTCATATTCACCGTCCGCCGCCGCTTTAAGCATCGCCGCGAAAGCGAACTGCGCTGAGTGAGAGCAGCTTGATGAATTGACATAGAGGTAGGTAAGTGAGAAATTGTCGCCGAAGCGGCCGAGGCCGTAGCGTTCGCGGAGCGCGGGATATTCCCTGTGATAGAGTTTGTCCGAAATAGCGACCATAGCGATTCGTTCCCCGGCGTAACTGAATATCTTCGAGGCGGAGATCATCAGCACGCAGTTGTCGGTATAGCGGGCGACGGTCGGCTGATATGGCGGCTCGAACGGCACGGAACGGTTCTTCCGGAAATCCATACAAAGGTACGCCATATCCTCCAGAGCGACCACATCGTACTTGGTGCAAAGCTCACCCAGACTCTTCAACTCATCCTCGGTCAGGCAGACCCAGGACGGATTGTTAGGGTTTGAATATATTATAGCGGCGACCCGTCCGTCACCGAATACCTCCTCGATCTTCTCACGGAACTTCTCCCCCCGGAAATCATAGAGGTCGAACATCCGCGTCTTGAATCCAAGCACCTTTGCCTGAACGTAATGCGACGGGAAACCAGGATTGAGATAGACAACTGTGTCTTTCGAGGGATTCATCTGGATGCACTCCAGCAGAAGGTTGTAGCATCCCTGCATCGAGCCGACAGTCGGCACGATCCCTTCCGGGGAGATGTCCACGCCGACAAAGGCCTTGATGAAGCGCGAGCCGTTCTCCTTCAGCTCAGGGATTCCGCAGACGGGAGGATAGACCGAAGCCTCTCCGGAATCCAACGCCTTTTTCTGAGCGTCGATTCCTATCTGGCAAGCGTTCAGGCCGGGAATACCGAACTCAAGATGCACGAACTTCTCTCCGGACAGTTTCTCCAGTTCGTGGGAGACGTTGACACACTGGCGGATTGTGGTCCGGCCGATGTCCGCTATGTCAAGTCTTCGCAGGACTTCGTCTATGGATTGTCTGGAGACCGGTTTCATTTCGAGAAGTTTTTGGAGACCTCCAGTCCGGCGTTGAAGGCCGCTATATTCATTTCAACTATCTTCTCGCCCTTGCGGGAGAATACGTTGGTGATTCCCTCACGGAGTTTCTCAGGATCAAGGATCTCAAGAACTGCGGCGGAAGCGCCCAGCAGGACCATATTAGCGCTGCGTGGAGAGCCCGTCTGCTTCGCGATCTCATCACAGTCCAATGTTATGACATTGCCGATTTTCTGAAGCTCGGCGGTGATTTCCTCGACAGGAGGGTAATTAGGAATATTCACAAACGGGGTAGAGTTTGTCACTATCCATCCTCCCTTTGAGAGCCAAGGCAGGTAGCGGAGGGCCTCCATCGGCTCCAGAGAGAGAATGAGGTCGCACTCCCCTTTCGGGATCAGGTCGCTCCAGATTCTCTCGGTGCTGATGCGCAGGTTACTCTGCACATCTCCGCCTCTCTGGCTCATTCCGTGCACCTCGGCCTGTTTCAGATGAAGGTTCTGGTCAAGCGCCGCCCAACCGATCACCGTTGCTATCGAGAGAATCCCCTGTCCCCCGACACCAGATAATATAATGTCTTTCTTCGCCATATCGATTACGCTTTTTTGTTGGCCGCCGCGTGGCGTTTCGCTGTCTGAATGCATTCACGGCGACAGATGATGACTGACACGCCGCTGTAGTTGAGTTCCTCGTCGATCACCTTCTCCATATCCGGATAATTCTTAGGAAGAGGAATGATTGTCCTAATGTGCTCCGGCTCGACTCCGAGTCCCTTGCAGATCTCCTCCAGTTTTCCCGTTCCGGCGGAGTCCTGACCTCCGGTCATTCCGGTCGTCAGGTTGTCCGAGATGCAGATCGTGACGCTCGCCCCGGCGTTGACGCAGTCCAGAAGGCCGGTCATCCCGCTGTGGGTGAATGTGGAGTCTCCGATCACCGCCACGGCAGGCCACACACCGGAATTGGCGGCACCAAGCGCCATAGTGATGGAAGCACCCATCTCGACGCAGGTCTGGAACGAGTTGAAAGGCGGCATATATCCAAGAGTGTAGCAACCTATGTCACTGAACACACGTGCCGTAGGGGCATATTCCTTAAGCACCACATTAAGCGCGGTGTAGAAATCCCTGTGGCCGCATCCCTGGCAAAGCGCCGGCGGACGAGGGACAGCTACCTCTGATTTTGAATATGTCTCCATCGGCGGCAGGCCAAGGGCGACGCGCACGCAGTCAGGTGTGAGTTCGCCGGTCCTTGGAAGAGTGCCGTCAAGACGGCCTTGGATCTTCGTCCACCTTCTGTCCTCCGGATCGTAAAGGATGCCGCGCAGCTTCTCCTCGATGAGAGGCTGTCCCTCCTCAAGCACAAGGATGGCGTCGCACGTGGCTGCCATCTCCCTTGCCAAAGCCTTAGGGAACGGATAGCGGGTCACCTTCAAAGTCGGATACGGGCATCCGTCAGGGAAGCTCTCCATCAGATAGTTCCAGGCGATTCCGCAGGCGATGATTCCCATCCTGTGGTTGTGCCCCTCGACATAACTATTGTCCGAAGAGGCCACGGAATCGTTCTCGAATGACAACACATCGTCAGCCAGCTGACAGATACGCTTCCTGGCGTTGACCGGCAGGGTCACCCAGTTCTTCTCGTGAATCTCGTCCGGGAAATGAACCTCGTTCTCGCGGCGGATCTCCCCGGCCTCAACCACAGCCCTGGAATGCGCCATGCGGGTTGTAAGGCGCATGAGCACAGGAATATGATTGGCCTCGGAATAGTCGAACGCCTCGCGCACCATGTCGTAGGCCTCCTGTTGGTTCGAAGGCTCGAAGCACGGCATCATGGCGAAGTCGGCGTAGAACCTTGAATCCTGCTCATTCTGAGAGGAATGCTGGGACGGGTCATCGCAAGCCACGACCACAAGGCCACCGTTGGCCCCGGTGACAGCCGAATTGACGAAAGCGTCGGCGCAGACATTCATGCCGACGTGCTTCATGCACACAAGCGCGCGTTTTCCCGAATATGAAACGCCAAGCGCGGACTCCATCGCCGTCTTCTCGTTGGAAGACCAGTCGCAATGGATTCCGCGCTCTTTTGTGAGAGGGTGGGACTGGATATATTCAGTTATTTCAGTCGAAGGCGTGCCGGGATAGGCATACACGCCGGATAGTCCGGCATGCAACGCTCCCAGGGCCAAGGCCTCGTCACCCAATAGAAGTTTCTTCTCTGACATAACTCGTAGCGGTTTATAGTTTTTGTGTTATTTCGGCTACAAGTTACGAAAAATCTCAAATATTCAAAAATTTCTTTCAGATTTTAACACATTTTGCGATTTCATCACAAATCTTTAAAACCGTTCAATGTTTTTGGCGTTATCGGAGCCTCCAGACAGCCGTCAAGGATGCGGATCGTGTGGATGTCGGTTCCAGTGAAATCATAATAACCTTTTTTCAGCAGCAACTCGGCCACTTTCTTTGCCCGCCGTCCATACAGGCCGACAAGAGAGAACAGATTCAGCTGGAAGAGAACCCCCATGGACCGGAGGCGGGCATAGTCATCTTCCGACATGTAGATGTACCTTTCCGGGTGGGCTATAATCGGGTACATACCTTTGGACTTTATGGTCTCGAGTGTGTCATAGAATCCGTAAGGCGGCGTGAAATAGGAGGTCTCCACCAAAAGATGATCGTGTCCCTCCCCCATTGTCAGCAGATCCCCTGCCGCGAGACGCTCCTCGAAGAGGTTGTCTATCATATTCTCCGCCCCAAGGTGAAGGCGCAATCCTCCTTTGTAATTCTGGCAGAGGAGGTTGAAGCGTTCTTTCAGGTCAGCCGTCTTGTTGGGGACATCCTCCATGATGTGCGGAGTCAACCAAACGGTCTTCATCCCCAATCTTTCGTAGCGGTCCAGAATCGCCAGAGACTCCTCCATCGTCCTCACCCCGTCATCCACCCCCGGAAGAATGTGGGAGTGACAGTCAGTGAGGCCATTGAATATTCCGATGTCGCCAAGGGTGCGTTTTCTCGTGAAAGGCCACATATTCAATTGTTCTGAGTAATCATGTCTGAGCTGTCGCCGCTACTTCCGGACATAGCCTTATGTACACGGCGGCATGCCGCATTATCTTTTCAATATGTCCTCATCTCCAAGCGGTTCGTACGCTCCGTCCTTGGCTTCGAATATGATGGTCCCTGTCTCCAGTGATTCAGAATTGTGCCAGGCATTGATAGGGACAACGCAGATCGGGACCGGCGCCCCCGCCCTGTAGATGACGGACTCGGTCACGTTCCCGCCATCGTCATAGAAATTCTGCCGTATCGCCCCCCGGATCACCACCACCGTCTCCGACGACTTCGTGTGCCGGTGCACCGGAATCAACGTTCCCGGCTCCATAGCGTTCAACATCCTCTGCGACCCATCCCCCGAAGAGTTCCGCAGATCATAATTCATCCTCAACCTCGGCGACCGCCTCGCCTCCTCGGTCAGGTTGTCTAACAAAGTGGAATCTATCAGCATAATCACTTCTCCTAATCAATCATCAACACCACAAAGATACAAAAAAGGTCTCGGTTCAAACAAAGGTTATTTCAAGACATCTTCCGGAAGGAACACTCTGGCCGCCCCAGCATTCTTAGGCGGCACTTTGGTGAACAGGACCACATGAACGGCCTGCGCCTTCTTCACAAACGGAAGGTGAGGAATTATTGCCTGAAGTCTGGCGGTCAGAGCGGCGGCATCCTCATTTCCGGTCCATTTGCACTCACCGACAAGGATGTGCTTTCTATCCAATGATTCAGCGACAACATCAAGCTCAACCATTCGCCCATCTTTGTCATTGTCTGTGAATATCTTTCCCCACCAGCGGGAAGCCTTGTTGTAAATGACGCCATCGATGCCCCTTCCACTCACATACTTCCGGCACATCAACTCCCAACACTCACTGGTAAAGGATGAAAACTGCTTTTTTACCATTGACATAACAGTCTCTTCCGCTCCAACCTCCAGTAACGAGGCATACGGGGAGACAAATCTAAAGTGAAACCGGAACAAAGGATCCGTGATGAAGTAAAGCCCCTTCTTGCTATTCTTCTCGTTCTCGCCATATGGAATCTCCCGACGCACATAGCCTAAATCCCTAAGTTTCTTAAGTGGCTCTGTAATTTCGCTTGCAGGCTTGCCGGCCCGGGACGCTATCTCGGACAGTCTGTTGGCGCCGTCTCCGATTATAGATAGCAAAGTCATGGACTGGACTGTGTCACGCATGTCATCCCGAAGCAACCTTTGCGGCTCCTCCAACAGAATCCCTTGGGTGTCCAGAAGCAATTTTCTTATCGCCGTCTCACAATCAGGATAGTCATTCCGCAGTTCCCAATATCTGGGGATTCCTCCCCAGACGGAATATTCCTTTACAGCATGTACTGCATCACAATTCAGTGCTTCTGGGACAAATTTCGCAGGAATCGGGGAGAGCTTTATGATCTCATCAGCAAGTCCGTACAACGGAGACTTCTTGTCCATGACGCAACTGTACATCATTTGCTGTGATGAGCCACACAAGATAAGATTAAACTTGAAGATATGGAAATTAAGCAGCTTCTGAAGGACAGATGGCAATGAAGGACAACTTTTGACCATGTAGGGGAACTCATCGAGGCAGACTGTCACCCTTGACTTCAGTTGGTTGTTGAGTGCCCGGAATAATGTCTCCCAGTCAGGATAAACCACCTTGTCGAAGCCATCCACACTCCCGGACACTATGCGAGAGAACAAGACCCGCTGATTCTGCTCCGAAGTCTGATCACTCAAGAAGTAGAAATCCCTGCCTAAGTCCATCACGTTTTTTATGAGTGAAGACTTTCCGATTCGTCTCCGCCCATAAACCACGATGAATTGGCTGTCAGGCCTCTTCAATGCCTCCCCTAGCCTCACAACATCAGACTTTCTGTCAATAAACTTCTTGAATAACATACAGTTTTAAATATCTTTCACAAAGATAATCTTTTTCAAAGATATTCCAAAGCGCATTAATGGTTATTAGCGCAAAAAACATGCTCTATCTCAACGAAATCACAACTCACACTTGACACTCACTGCCTTCTTAGTATAACCTCGAACGCCTCCGCATAGTTGCACCCGGCCTGACAGCCGCGATAAGCGGCGAAGCCTTCAAGGGCTTCCGTTGATCGTGTGTGAGGATATGGACGCATGACACCACGGTACATCGAGAGGGCTCCCACTCTGCCTGACGGGGCGAAGTTAAGCGCCCATGCCTAAAGCCGATAGCCTAAACGTGAGCTAGCTAAATGA
>ERZ780198.3080-NODE-3080-length-11756-cov-3.470985_pt1 | contig 11756 bp, 6 predicted proteins | sample MGYA00510979_ERZ780198 | MGnify/ENA primary metagenome ERZ780198 (study PRJEB29588, sample SAMEA2158039) | human gut metagenome | biome: human gut; feature: human-associated habitat; material: faeces | place: Denmark | collected 2008/2010 ...
ATCCACCTATGAGCAAGCTCATGTGGATTTAGACCTTTTGACCCTGGCATCATGAAATAAGTGAATAGAAAAAGGAGGCACGGCATATATGAAGAGAACTTCAAAACGCGTGATGGCAGTCGCAGTGTCGCTTGCAATGGTACTTACCGGCAGCACAAGTGCACTGGCAGCAACAACGAACCCGGAAATCAGTGACCGAGAGATCGAACATAAAACAGCGGCGAAAAACATTGCAGCACAGGGTATGGTCCTTCTGGAAAACAAGAACAATTCCCTGCCGATCTCCAAAGAAAAAGGAACTAAGATCGCACTTTTTGGTCAGGGCGTATACAATACCATCAAAGGAGGTACCGGTTCCGGTGCAGTAAACCAGCGTGATAACGTTACCGTACAGCAGGGCTTTGAAAATGCAGGCTATGATATCGTTGATATTGACTTTGTAAATCAGATGCATGAAAGATGGACGGCAAATGGCGGCGGAACAAGCCAGGGCTGGAGCTACAAATGGGTAAATGAACCGATTTATGAGCAGACCGAAGGTGCCGTAGATCAGATCAAAGCAGCAGCAGAAAAAACAGACACCGCTATTTACGTGATCGCACGTAACTCCGGTGAAGGTTCTGACCGTTCCGCAGGAAAAGGTGATTACCTCTTATCCGACGATGAAGAGGCGAACTTAAAGCTGCTGGGACAGAACTTTGAAAATGTTGTTGTTGTCCTGAACGTAGGCGGAATCATTGATACAAAGTTTTTTGATGAGATTGATGGTCTGGATTCCATGCTTCTGATGTCTCAGGCCGGTATGACAGGCGGAGATGCGTTGGTAGAAGTATTGAACGGAACCGTAAATCCATCCGGTAAACTGACCGACACCTGGCCGGTGAATTTCGATGACAACCCATCGAGTGAAGGATTTGCAAACCAGGACGGAAACACCGCTCAGGAATTATATAACGATGATATTTTCGTAGGATATCGTTATTATGATACGTTTGGTGTGGATGTCTCTTATCCGTTTGGTTACGGTGGATCTTACACAAGTTTTGCGATGTCAACAAAATCGGTAAAAGCAGACAAAGATAAAGTAACCGTACAGGTTAAGGTAAAAAATACCGGTACCGTATCCGGTAAAGAAGTAGCAGAAGTTTATTTCTCAGCTCCGGACGGTGAACTGGACAAGCCATATCAGGAACTGGCCGGCTACGCCAAGACAGACGAACTGGCACCGGGCGAGTCTCAGATCCTTACGATCAGTTTTGATACGAAAGAAATGGGATCTTACGATACCGACAAAGCAGCTTACGTGATGGAAGATGGCGATTACATTATCCGTGTCGGTAATTCTTCCAGAAATACACACGTAGCAGCGAAACTCAATGTCGCAGAAGACACGATCACCGAGCAGTACAGCAACCTGATGGTTCCGGTAACAGAAAACGACAACATCGAAAACAGTGATAAATATCCGACCCTGGAGCCGATGACAACCGAAGGTGCAACATCGATCACATACGATGGCGAAGCAAATGAGATCGCGGCAGCGAAGACGATTGAAGTGGATTTTACAGGCTACAAAGCACCGGAGATCATCAAAGAGAACGAAGATGTAACGGTTTACACTTCCGATACAACCGAAGAAAAATATCTGTTTGCCAAGAATGAAGACGGAGCAACAGGAACTGTTTCACGTGTAGAAAAAGGAAATGCAAACAGCACAGATTACAGTGTGACTTATCAGGAGCACGTTAAGAAATTTGACGGCGACTACAGCAAGAATACACTGAAAGATGTTTACGACGGTAAGATCAGTCTTGAGCAGTTCGTATCCGGTTTAAGCCTCTATGAGTTGGCAAACCTGGTAAACGGACATTCCAGTGACAAGACCGTACAGGGCGTTGCAGGAGCAACCTGGAAAAACGATGAAAAAGGGTTTGTACCTGTAAACCTGTCTGACGGACCTGCAGGTCTTCGTATTACACAGCACTATAAACAGGATGATACCGACTATTATCAGTATGCAACTGCATGGCCGATCGGTACACTGCTGGCACAGACCTGGGATACCGGACAGATCTACGCTTACGGCGAAGGCGTTGGCGAAGAAATGGAAGAATTTGGTATCGGTTCCTGGCTGGCACCTGGTATGAATATCCACAGAAACGCACTCTGCGGACGTAACTTTGAATATTATTCTGAAGATCCGGTAGTCGTAGGTGTGACCGGCACAGCAGCAACACTCGGCGTACAGAAGAGCAAAGGTGTTGGTGTTACCATCAAACACTACGCACTGAATTCTCAGGAAACAAGCAGAAACAAAGAGAATAATACCGTTTCTGAAAGAGCAATCCGTGAGATCTACCTCAAAGGTTTCGAAATGGTTGTAAAACAGGCACAGCCGATGGCGATTATGACCTCCTACAACCAGAATAACGGAAGACCGGCAGCGGATGACTATGATCTTTGTACCGCATTTGCAAGAGACGAATGGGGATTCAAAGGCATGATCATGACAGACTGGGGCGGCGGACAGTCTGTACCGATGTACGAAATGCACGCAGGCAACGACCTTGTTTGCCCGGGCAAAGGCTACTCTCAGATCATGAAAGGCTTTATCAATGAGCCGGCATGGACAAGCAATGGTTATGTAGAACTGGAAGAGAGAAGCATTCAGGATGTTGATGCAAGCGGAAATCCGATCACAGTTTCTAAGATGGTTCCGAACTTTGGCGGATACAAACTGGATCTGAACGGCAATCTGGAAATCTCCACAACCGTAGCAAAAGGCGTAGAACTGAACGAAAAAGTTGCAGAACTGAAAGAACAGGGTTATATCACATCTGTTACAACAAACAGCCGTGGTGTGACAACTGTTACTTATAAAGTGAGCATGGATGACGGCGTAGAATCTACACAAGTTATCTCTCTTGGTGACCTTCAGAAAGCAGCCATCAACATCTGTAACTTTATTATGAATTCCATCGAATTTGCAAACGCAAACGACCTGGAAGCAAAATCACTGAACGAACTGTATGCAGACGCACTGCAGACGATCACCTCCTATGAAAAAGATGACGTTGTTCCGTCCACAACATACTCCACGATCACCGAAGGTTATGACTGGGGTCCGGCAATCTCCAAGGTTGTTGTAAATGTCGGCAAAGCAATGAGCGGAAATATTGACGCATCTGCATTTGAAGTAAACGTAACAAGAAAAGCACTCAGCGGATTCCTTCTTGGACCATCCAGAGGAACACGTAACGTAACCGCAGCTTATGTATCCGATGCAAACGGAAACAAAGCAGCAACGGGCAATTACATTACTCTGGAACTGGAAGTAGGACCGGATCTGTCCATCGGATCTCCGTTCAACTACAACTTCTTCGGAAGCGGCCACAATGAGTATGTAGACACTGCATATGAAGTAACCTTAAATAAAGAACTCAAAGCAGCAGACGGTAGCAGCGTAAATTTTGCAGCAAATAAATTTGCAGCAGACACCACACGGATCTGTGATGACTTTGATCTTGACGGTAAATTCAGCTACAACGATGAAAAATTTGGTCAGATCAATCTGACATACGCTTCCTATACACCGGAAGCAGCTAAGAATGACGGCAAGAAAAATGCTCTGATCATCTGGCTGCATGGTGCAGGCGAAGGCGGAACAGATCCACGTGTAGCACTGGTAGGAAACAAAGTAGTCAACCTGGCAACCGATACTGTACAGCAGTACTTTGACGGCGGAGCATACGTTCTGGCAGCACAGTGCCCGACGATGTGGATGGATAATGGTTCCGGACAGTATACAAGCGATGGAACCTCCAAATACACAGCAGCTCTGATGGAACTGATCAAAGCTTATGTAAACAGCAACTCTGATATCGATGCAAGCCGCGTATACATCGGCGGATGCTCAAACGGCGGATTTATGACCATGAACATGATCGTACATTATCCGAAATACTTTGCAGCAGCATATCCGGTATGCGAAGCTTACACAAACGATGCACTGACAGATGAAATGGTAGAATCTATCAAAGATATGCCGATCTGGTTCACACATGCAAAGAATGACCCGACCGTAAAAATCGGTACCATTGATGAAGACGGCAATTTCGTATCCAACGGTAACTACTCACCGAAGGCTTACGAGAGACTGACAGAAGCAGGCGGAAGCGATATCCACTTCTCACTGTTTGACGATGTACACGACACCACAGGTCTCTACAAGAGAGCAGACGGCACACCGTATCAGTACAACGGACACTGGTCATGGCTCTACACTCTGAACAACGAGTGCAAAGAAAACATCGACGGCGAAGAAGTAACCATCTGGCAGTGGATCTCCACAAAATCAAAAACAAACAGAGGACTTGAAAAAGTCATCGCAAAAGTAAACGCACTGAACGCAGAAGACTACACAGCAGACAGCTGGGCAGCAGTACAGAGTGCACTGGCAGCAGCCAAAGCAGTAGCAGCAGATCAGAATGCAACACGCACACAGATCAACGCAGCAATGGAAGAGCTGGTAGCAGCATACTCCAAATTAGAGTATGGCGTACAGAAACTTCATCTGGAAGTTGCAGTAGAAGAAGCAGAAAAGATCCTGGCACATCCGGAAAATTATGAAGACATTGCAGCTCTGAAAGCAGCACTGGAAAGCGGAAAAGCAGTTCTGGAAGATAAAGATGCAGATCAGACAGCAGTAGATGCAGCAGCAGAAGCAATCCTTGCAGAACTGAACAAAGTAGCAGACAAAGCAGATGTGAAATCTCTGGTTAATCTGATTGAATCCGCAAAGAAACTTCTGGACGGCAATTACACAAGCGATTCCCTGAAAGACCTCAAAGCAGCGATCAAGAAAGCAGAAGATGTTATAGCAAATCCGAACAGAACAGAAGCAGAGATCGGAACCGTATATGCAGATCTGATCAATGCAATCCTGAATCTGCAGATGAAAGCTAACAAAGCAGCTCTGAAAGCAATCCTTGACAAAGCAAATGAAGTACTTGGAAACGCAGACGCTTATGTAGCAGCAACCATCGACGGACTGGATGCAGCGGCAGCAGAAGCACAGACAGTATACGACAACACAGACGCTCTTCAGGATGATGTAGACGCAGCAGTTCGTGCACTGACACGCAAAGTGGCAGATGCAAGACTTCTGGGCGACGTAGACAACGATGGTGAAGTAACAACAGCCGACAGTGTAGCACTTCTGGCAGCAAGTGCAGAAATTACAAGCCTCGATGCAGATGCAGCAGCAGCCGCAGATGTAAACGGAGACGGCGTGGCGGATACAAACGACGCAGTTCTGATCCTTCAGTATGCAGCAGAAAAAGTTGCATCCTTCTAAGCGGATGAAGAACCTGCAAAAATGAATTACAAAAAGAGATGCCACAGATCACAGATTCTGACATTTCGGTAAAAACGGAGCGGTGTAGCATTAAGTTACACCGCTCCGATTGCGTTTCATGACTTTGATCAAATGTAAAATAGCTGAAATTTCATCTTCCGTCAGTCCGGAGAAATCAACTATAATGGTATCGTAATTTAAGACACTTCAATAGACATTTCTTAATGAATCTGATATACTGTAAACACTACAGAAAGAAGGATTATAGTGTGAAAGAAAGCAGAGGACAACCATAAATGGGTGCACTTGAGATGAGTATCAGAAAAAAGTAAAATGAATACATCAAGTGTTTCTGAAAAAAATGGGAACCGTGAAAAATAAGCAATAACAAGGAAAAAGGAGAGCGAAAGAAATGAAGAAAATCAAAAAAATCATGATGACGTTAACAATGGTGGCATTTATGTTTGGATTGGCAAATATTGGATCAGTGAAAGTACAGGCTGCCAGCCCGTCTATAGACAAGAGTGTAACTTATAATTTATACAAAGGTCAAGTGAGGTTTGGTAGTGTCTGGGTTCGTAATCCTGTTACAAATGCAAAAATAACAGGTTTAAAGAATTCGAATTCAAAAGTAATAGAAGTTACAGCAAGTGAAGACGACATGTATCCACATGTAGAAATAAAACTGGTCGGAGAAGGAACGACAAAAATTTCATTTCAGTATGCCGGAAAAACTCTGACGCAGAAAATTACGGTAAGGAAATACAAAAATCCGTGTAAGTTATTGAAAATTGGAAAGACGAATTACGCTAAATGTTTTAATAAATCAGGACATTACAACCATAACAAGCGAACAAAAAACGTTACCGGAAAGATAACCATAAAACCGAAAAAGGGATGGAAATTAAAGAAAATAGAAGTATTCAATATATACGATGGTGTAAAAAAGGTGAAGAATAATTCAAAAGTAACGTTATCTATTAAAGGCACGGGAACAGGATTATATGCATATTTCAAAAATGCAAAAACAGGAGTTGTGCAGAGATTAGAGCTTGGATATGGACGTGGAGGCTTTAAAACTGGAGAAAATATTTATGATTAAGTAAATGTAGCAGAATGAAGTATGCAAAAAAGCAATCAAAACAAGAACTTTGTTTTGGTTGCTTTTTTTGAACAGGTATAGTTTTGGAATACTAGACAGTGAAGAGATGGTGAAAAAATATGTAAAATCAGCAGATCAGAAAGTTGTAGCCCTGATACAGAAATGGCTGGCAAACAGATACAGTGAGTTTCAAACAAAGAAAACACGATATCTATCTTGTAGATGATCAGGAAATACATCTTCCGCAGGAGGTATATTTCAGCTCCCTGAATGAATCAGCAATGTACATTATTTATCCTGGAAAGGGACCGACTGGAAACTGGTATGAATAACACTTGGCTATGATCGGAGAGTACAACGACAGAGCGTACATAATGAATAAAATAAAAACAGTTGACAAAATAGCTTTTTCTCGGTAACGTGGAGAAAAGGCTATTTTTTTCTCAACAACATTATTTATAGGAAGGACAGGTGAATCTATGAAAAAAGCGACCTCAAAGTTATTGTTATTTTTCTTTTGCATGAGTTTTCTGATGGTGATTCCTGAAAAAGTAAATGCAGCAGAAATCATTCCGGTCAATATCTCGGTAAAATATGGTCAGACAGAAGGCCGAAAGATCTTTGACATGATCAATGAGATGAGAACAGACAGCTTCGATGCATGGTGTTGGAATGAGGATAATGAAACAAAAACCAGATATGATAACCTGAACGAGCTTGCTTACGATTATGATCTGGAGAGAATTGCAACGAAGCGTGCAGCAGAACTTGCATTATTGTTCGATCATGGAAGACCAAACGGTGAAAGCTTTTTCAGTATTTATGAGGAAGAAGGTATCACTTATCGTGCAGCCGGAGAGAACATTGCAATGGGATATCGTACAGCAGAAGCAGTAAATGCGGCATGGCGTGAAGATGGCGAGCCGTATAACGGACAGGGGCATCGAAGGAATATGCTGAATCCTAAGTTTAATTGTGTTGGAATTGGGCATGTTTACCTGGATGGCTGTCATTACTGGGTAGAAGAATTTGCATACAGAACTTCTGTTAATACCACGGAAACAACAGCAAATGACAGTGAGCAGACCATGAGCCTTTCGGTGCCGAAAAGCAAGGTTACGGGTCTTAAAGTAGCGTTTGACAAAACTTCCTATAGCCTCCGAACCGGAGAATCAACAGAAGTAAAGCTTACGGCTAAGCTTACTGTTTTTGGAAGCGATACGATCGTGACAGATCTGCCGGCTATTTCAGTAAATGATCCTTCCATTGCCACCTATAGCAATGGAAAAATTACAGGAGTAGCAGAAGGAAGCACGACATTGACGGCATCTTTGTACGGACTGACAGCAGCAGATATGCCAACGATAAATGTGTATAGGTGTGAACATCATTGGGATCAGGGAGAGATCATAACAGAAGCAACCTGCACAGAAGAAGGCGAAAAAAAATTCACCTGTAGTATCTGCGGTGATGAAAAAACAGAAAAAGTAAGTGCAACAGGTCATCAGCATACGGAAATCCGCAATAAAAAAGAAGCTACCTGTAAAGAAGAAGGCTACAGCGGAGATACCTGGTGCAAAGATTGTGGAAAGAAGATCTTATCCGGTCAGGCGATTGCAAAAACAGAGGATCATAGCTGGAATCAGGGAGAGATTACAAAAGAACCAACCTGTAAAGAGGAAGGTGAAAAAACATTTACCTGCAGTATCTGCGGCAATACAAAAACGGAAAAAGTGAGCACAACGGACCATCAGCATATGGAAATCCGCAATCAGAAGAATCCTACCTGCAAGGAAGCAGGATATAGTGGAGATACTTATTGTGCGGATTGCGGAGTGAAAATTTTCTCCGGTCAGACGATTGCAAAAACAAAGAACCATAACTGGGATGGAGGAGTGATCACAACAGAACCGACCTGTACAGAGCGAGGCGAAAAAACATTTACCTGCACGATCTGCGGAAATACAAATACAAAGAAGGTAAATGCAACAGGACACCGTTATGGAGCATATAAAGTTGTCAAAGAGCCGACAAATAAAAGAAAAGGACTGAAGAGCAAAACTTGCAGTGTATGCGGAAAAATAGTTTATGAGGCGATACCAAAGACAAATTTTTCGCCGACAGATTCTTCAGAGACAAATCCGGATCCGAATCCGCAGACAAGCCAGAAAACCACGCGAAAAATCAAACTGAACCGCAGGAAACTGACTTTGAAAAAAGGCAAAAGTTTCAGATTGAAAGTTACGTTAACTCCGGCAGACAGCCAGGATAAGATTACTTACAAGACTTCCAATAAGAAAATTGCGACAGTTAGCAAAACAGGAAAGATCAAAGCAAAGAAAAAAGGAAAAGTAAAGATTACGGTGATTTCCGGCAAGAAGAAAGCAGTTTGCACTGTAAAAGTGAAATAGGTGTAAAGAAAATGGAAATGCTTATGAAAAACAGAAAGTTATATCAGATGTTAGCTGTAACAGCAGGAGTGCTGCTTCTTTCTGGCTGTGGTGCTTCCTCCGCACAGGAAACGGGCATAACATCATCCGATCCGCAGGAACCAACCACAATTTCTGAAGAAACAAAAGCACCAGATAGTACAGAAAGTACAGAAAACACAAAAAGCACAGAAAGTAAAGCATCAGAATCCGAATCTTCGGCTGAGACAGCAGCAGAAACAGAATCTCAGTTGCAGCAATCTGAAATACAGCCGCAGCAGACGGATCAGCAGATTTCACGAATCAATTATTATGATGCGGATGGCAAACTGATCTACTACGACAGTTATGCTTATTATGATAACGGTTTATTATGCAGCACTACGCTTCATTCTGTTGATTATTATGACAATGGAAACGGAGAACAGGATTCCTATACGGGCAATGAATATACGTTTCTGTATCTGTATGATGCGGATGGTAATATCAAAACAACGATGCCGGGTTCCCTGACAATTGCAGATAACTACAATGATGAGACGGGGGAATTTGTGCTGGATTATGATTATGATGAGGATGGAAATTCAACACCGCTTATCATTTATCCCAAAGAAGAAAGTATTGAGCAGGAGAAGTTTCATGTGGATCCGTCAAAGACAGAAAGAATCTACGGGGCTGCACCGATTCTTCCGACGCGGGCAGAAAATGGATGGACTTCTTCCTATTTAAATGAAATCTTTTCGCAGGATGTACCAACAGACATGACAGAAGTACGGTTTCTGGATATCAACGACGACGGGCAGCCGGAGCTCTGGCTGGATTATGGATATGGTTATGCAGGCGGAGAAGTATTTACAACGGATGGCAGCACGACGGACAAGGTTTACCTGTCACATGGAGCGGCCTATACAATCCCTGGCAGCAATCTGCTGCATACAACCGGTGGACATATGGGTGGATATTATGACGAGATTTATAAGATTGAAAACGGAAAGTTCACTACAGTTGCCAAAGGCAGTTATGGGGAAACAGAAGATCAGCAAACGGATGAAAACGGTGAACTGATTTACCGTTATTACTGGAATGGTGAGGATGTGTCAGAAGAACAGTATGAGCAGAACCTGAAAGAACTTTTTGATCAGGATCAGGCGGAGGACATTTATCAGAATATCTATACATTTGAACAAAGCAAGGCACTGCTTCAGCAGATGATGTAAAGATTATGAGTGAAAACACGGATTGTACTTAAAAAAAAACAACAAAAACAGTAAAAAAGCTCTTGCATTTACAAGGGCTTTTTATTATAATAGCCAGTGTTGTGACATTGATAGCGTTGAAGCGTGAGGTTGCTGCGGACTCAAATCGCAGGTTTTCCGTGGAGCGAATGTCAAGTTATAAAACTGGCGACAAGTCACTGTACAATATAGAGAACGTCCGGGTAAGCCGGAAACACCGTGTGAGATTTGAGACACACACGGCATAGTGTACAGTCACCGCTTGTCGTACTGAAACAAAGTGCGAAAAGGAGGCGACTTTTTTATTATGGCAACAAGTCAAGTAATGAGAATCACATTAAAAGCATATGACCATCAGCTGGTTGATGCATCTGCAAAAAAAATCATCGAAACTGTAAAAAAGAACGGATCTAGGGTGAGCGGACCGGTGCCACTGCCAACAAAGAAAGAAGTAGTGACAATTCTGAGAGCCGTACACAAATACAAAGATTCCAGAGAACAGTTTGAGCAGAGAACTCATAAAAGACTGATTGATATCGTAGCACCGACTCAGAAAACAGTTGATGCACTCTCCAGACTGGAAATGCCGGCTGGTGTTTACATCGATATCAAAATGAAAAACAAATAATGAATTTGTTCCGTAAATTATCCTAAAGGGTTGATATAGAAGTAACGCAAGTTCCACTTATATCGATTGTTTGACTAGGATGATTGCACAACACAGTGTAATCCGCTGTAGAAAAACAGGAGGTAAATCAATGAAGAAAGCGATTTTAGCAACAAAAGTCGGAATGACTCAAATCTTCAATGAAGACGGAGTGCTTACTCCGGTAACCGTTCTGCAGGCAGGTCCTTGTGTAGTAACACAGATCAAAACAGTAGAAAACGACGGTTACAGTGCAGTACAGGTTGGTTTTGGCGACAAGAGAGAAAGTCTTGTAAACAAACCAATGAAAGGTCAGTTCAGCAAAGCTGGTGTATCCTGCAAGAGATTCGTAAGAGAGTTCAAATTTGAGAATGCTGAGGATTACAAAGTAGCAGACGAGATCAAAGCTGACATCTTTGCAGCTGGTGATAAGATTGATGCTACTGCAATTTCCAAAGGTAAGGGATTCCAGGGTGCGATCAAGAGACATGGTCAGCACAGAGGACCGATGGCTCATGGTTCTAAATTCCATCGTCATCAGGGTTCAAACGGTGCCTGCTCCGATCCGAGCCGTGTATTCAAAGGAAAAGGAATGCCTGGACAGATGGGAAATAAGAGAATCACCATCCAGAACCTGGAAATCGTAAAAGTTGACGTTGAGAACAATCTTCTCTTGGTTAAAGGTGCAGTACCAGGACCTAAAAAATCTTTAGTGACAATTAAAGAGACTGTAAAATCTGGTAAGTAAGCATTTTCGAAAGGAGGAACACACAGATGGCAAACGTATCTGTTTTTAATATGGAAGGCAATGAAGTTGGCACTATGGAGCTCAACGATGCCATTTTCGGTGCGAAAGTAAATGAGCACCTTGTGCATCTGGCAGTTGTAAGTCAGCTTGCAAACAAACGTCAGGGTACACAGAAAGCAAAAAACCGTTCTGAAGTATCCGGTGGCGGAAGAAAACCTTGGAGACAGAAAGGAACCGGTC
>ERZ780198.3084-NODE-3084-length-11747-cov-4.987598_pt1 | contig 11747 bp, 8 predicted proteins | sample MGYA00510979_ERZ780198 | MGnify/ENA primary metagenome ERZ780198 (study PRJEB29588, sample SAMEA2158039) | human gut metagenome | biome: human gut; feature: human-associated habitat; material: faeces | place: Denmark | collected 2008/2010 ...
GTGAAGCCGGTCGCACCGGTCGCACCGGTCGCGCCGGTCGCACCGGAGCCCAACGCGCCGTTTGGGCAGAATCGGAGTGCGAATATCCCGACGCCCGGTGTGCCGCGCCCGGATGCCTCGCGCACGAGCCTGCCGCCGATGCGTCAACCGCAGAATGTCATCCGCCGCCCGGTTAAGCTGGACGGCATGGGCGAGGTGAAATCCGCCGCGGAACGACAGGAGGAAGCCCGCCATCGCACAAACCTGAACATGGAGCACGCAGGCGCGTCCTCGCGTCGGAATCACTTGCAAAACGAGTTCGTGCGCCCGCAGGAGGACGTGGAAGAGGAAGCGCCGCGCGGCAAGAAGAGCGCGCTGGCGGTGGTGATTGCCATCGTGCTGGTGATTGGCCTGCTCGTGGTGGGGCTTCTGCTGATTCCGGACAGCAATACCGGCTTCCTGGGCAACCTGAAGCGCACGATTACCGCGCCGCTGACCGGCCGCACGCAGACGCAGGCTGTCGCACCGACGGCATCGAGCTTCACTGCGTCGATTACCTCGTCCACCGCGCCGTATCAGATTACCTTCAACCTCGTCACCAGCAACAATGTTACGGACGTGCGCGTGGTGGATGAAAACGGAAATCCCTTTGACACGGTGACGCTGATGAGCCAGTCTAACACCGATAACACCGTCGTCTGGATTTTCACGCTGACGACCGCTGACGCCTACTCCGGCGTGATTGAGGCAGAAATGCTCAGCAATGAGGCGTGGATTCCGACCGGGTTCCGGCAGACGGTTTCGCTGGGCGGCAATAGCCCTGCGTCCATTTCCAACCTGCCGACGAATTTCTCCACAGCCGCAAACAATCCGGCTCAGCCGGATGCTCACGAACTGACCGCCGATTCCACCACGGAACCGACGGTCAGCCCTGCAATGGCGGAGAATACGCAAAATTTGGCGCTGACGATTTCGACGGAAGCGCCGACCGAAGCGCCGACGCTGATGCCGACCACAGTGCCGACCGAAATTCCGACGGAGATGCCGACGGAAGCCCCGACGCAGGCGCCCGTGCTGGTGACGCTCGCGCCGACGGAAGTGCCGACCGTTACCCCGACGATGGCCCCCGCGCCGCAGGAAACGGAAGAAATCATCCTGCCCGAAGAGGAAACGACGGAAACGCCTGAACCCGATCCCACGGAAGTGCCGACCGAAGAGCCGACCCCCGAACCGACCGCTACCCCGCGCCCTGTACTGACTTTCTCCGCGGACGCAAGCGCTGATCCATCGCTGATTGCCGACACCGTGGTCTATCAGGATGACAGCCGCACCGCCGTGAAGGAATACACCCGCGACGAGAAGGAAATCATCGACATGCCCGCAGGCGACGACTACACGACGCGCAAAATCGGTGTGCTGACCTACCGCGGCACGGCATTCCGCCAGAACGCCGCCGTCGGCACAGTGGAAGACGCGACGCAGCTGACGCAGGTGTGGGCGGTCGAAACCGGCAGCCTGAAGGGCAAGAGCCGAACCTACTACGGCTTCTCGTGGGCGAATCAGCCTGTGATTGAGCAGTGGGCGCGCCGCGTGCGCCAGGATATGCCCCTGCTGGACGGCAAGAACGACAAGACTGCATTGAAGGAAGTTATCGCCGCCAGCTTGGACGGTAAAATCTACTTCCTTGACCTTGAAGATGGCAGCAAGACCCGCGAACCGATTGAACTCGGTTATCCGATGCGCTCCACGCCCAGCCTCAGCACGCTGGCGTATCCGCAGATGTCCGTCGGGCAGTACGCGCGCTTCCTCGCCAACAAAACGGGCAGCATCGGTCAGCACTTCTATGATCTGCTGACGAACAAGGAGAACCTGACCATCGACGGTCTGGACGGCGGCAGCAAGAAAGACCGCGCGTACAACGATGTTGGCGCGTTCGACGGCTCGGCGCTCTATGACCGCAACAGCGATACATACATCACCGCCGGCACGAACGGTATGCTCTACACCGTGCATATGAACACGGTCTACGAAACGCCGACGGATGAATCCGGCAACCTGAAAGTCAGCCCGACCATCACGATGATGAAGAGCCGCACGAAGAAACAGAAGGATGCCTACACGGCGGTGGAAGCACCCATTGCAATGTACGGCAGCTATGTGTTCTATGCGGATGTGGAGGGCGTGCTGCGCTGCGTTGACACGACGACGATGACCACCGTCTGGGCAGTCGAAACGGGCGACGCGGTGAAGTCTGCCGTTGCGCTGGATTTTGACGACGACGGACGCCTCTGGCTCTACACGGCGAACACGCTGCTGAACCGCTCCAAGGGCGACGTTACCATCCGCCGCTACGACGCGACGACGGGCGCGGAGGATTGGTCGCTTGCCCTGAACGCGACGAAGAAAAAGGACTACACCGCGGGCGCGATGGCGTCCCCTGTCATCGGGCAATATCAGCTGGGCGACTTGGTGTACTACACGCTGTCCTACATTTCCGCTTCCGGCAGTGAAAAGCTGTTAGGCAGCGGCGCGAAGGCGCAGGAAGGCGTGCTGGTGGCGCTGAACAAGCAGACGGGCAAAGTCGTCTGGGCGAAGTCGCTGGGCGGCTACTGCTACTCGTCGCCCGTCGCGGTCTACAACGAGAACGGCAAGGGCTGGATTATTCAGGCGACGAGCGATGGCGTGCTCATGCTGCTGGACGGCTTGACGGGCGAGACCATCAACACCCTGCAGCTCAACGGCACGATTGAAGCGTCCCCGGCCGTCTACCAGAACATGCTTGTCATCGGCACGACCGGCAAGGGCACGAGCTTCCTCTACGGCGTGAAGATTGACTAAAAGAATCCAATGTGCGCTGGAATGACTGCCGTTCCGGTGTGCAGCAAAAAGTGCCTGCAAGGAGGCAGTCGGTTCGGCTGACCTGCTTGCAGGCGCTTTTCTGATGAAAGATTGAAAAAGGAGAGAAAAACTATGATTCTTGATTTGCAGCATATTTCTGAAACGCCGATTCACAACTTCAAGGGCGGCGACGGCATGGTGTATACGCGGATGTATTCGGACGATTTGAACCGCATCATGCTGGCGCGGATTACGCCCGGTTCGTCGATTGGGATGCATACGCATGAGACGAATAGTGAGATTGTGTATGTGCTGTCGGGGACGGCACGGATTATGATGGATGATGGGGAAGAGATTGTCCATGCCGGGCAGACGCACTATTGCCCGAAGGGTCATCGGCACGCGACCTACTGCGAGGGCGATGAAGATTTGGTGGTTTACGCCGTCGTCCCGGAGCATGGGCAGGGCAAATAAAAAAGCCGCTCTTACCCATAAGCAGGGAAAAGCGACCAAGCCGGGCAACCCAAAAAGGGTCAAGGGACAATGTCCCTTGCAGGGTGCAGGGACAGCGTCCCTGCTGGGGTTTGGGGCAACGCCCCAACTGTTTTTCGGGCGCTCAACTCAAAGGGAACAGTCAACAAAGGTGCAGGCAGCGAAGCGTCCCTGCCCCTAACTTTGCGCGTCCTCAGACGCGCCCCCAAACTGCTCTTCCCCCAAATTTCGTGAAGAACCATAAAAAAGCCGCTTAACCCTGCAAGCAGGGAAAAGCGACCAAGCGCGAAGAAGTCCAGAGGGCGACCGCGAACTTCGTTCGTTTTCGTTGCCCTCTGGAACTATGCCAAAGACCTGTATGCCTGTATGGTAGAGAAAACGACTGCGCCTGTCTGAACAAGCTGAAGATCAAACTGCTTTCCCCGCCTTGTGCGCCTTGAGCTTCTTCACCGCGTCAAGCGCGTAGTCCACCAGCGCCACCAAAGCCAGCGCAACCGCAATCCAGAGGATGATTCTGTCCAGCGGCAGTGACGCCGCGACAAATTCCTTGTGCCAGAAGGAGAGAATCAGCGCCGCGATAAAGGAAAACTGCGCCGCTTTGCCCAAGATGTTCGAGTAGACGACAATGCCGTTTTGCAGCATGTAGATGCCGCCGATAATCATCACAACTTCCTTCGTCATCACGATGAGAATCGCAGGCCACGGGAACACACCGGACAGCCCTTGCCCAAGCAGCGCGGTGCAGACCATCAGCTTGTCCGCCAAGGGATCCATCAGCTTGCCGAAAGCGGTAATCTGATTGTTTTTGCGTGCAAGATACCCGTCCAGATAATCGGTGATGCTGGCAATGATAAACACGGCGAGCGCCCACTTCTCATATCCGGCGAGAAATAACCCTGCGAAAACCGGAATCAGCACGAGACGGAGCATCGTCAGGATGTTGGGGAGATTCCAAATGTCTTTGAGATACTTGCTGCTGAAACTACCCACGAAATAAGTCCTTTCTAATAAACTTGCCGGCAGGAATACCGGGTTACCTAAAAACTCGCGCCTCTAAGCATACCACAAAATGCGCCGAAAGAAAAGCCCAAAGCGCGAATTTTGATGCCGAATCAACGATTTTCGCGGAAGTTTCGGCAGGAAAAACACGCAGCGCGTCGAATGAATGCAGAGAAAGTACAGAATAACGGAGGAAATGAGATATGCTGACACGAAACGATGGCAGGGCGCCGGAAATGGGACGCCCTGTGACGATTGAAACCGACTTTGTGCGCACGGCGGATGGCTCGTGCCTGATTTGCACGGGCAATACAAAGGTTATCTGCACAGCATCGGTGGAGGAGAATGTGCCGCTGTTCCTGCGCGGAAAGGGGCAGGGCTGGGTGACGGCGGAATACGCCATGCTGCCCGCCTCGACAGGACATCGCAAGCAGCGCGACGGCGTGAAGCGGGACGGACGCGGCGTGGAGATTTCCCGGCTGATTGGGCGCAGCCTGCGTCAGGCGGTTGATTTGACGGCGCTGGGCGAACGTACCATCACGCTGGACTGCGATGTGCTGCAGGCCGACGGCGGAACGCGCACCGCGGCGATTACCGGCGCAATGGTGGCGCTCGTGTGCGCGGTCAGCAAGCTGCTGGACGAGGGCAAGCTCCTGCGCTCGCCGATTACGCATCAAATCGCGGCAATTTCCGTCGGCGTGGTGGATGATACGCCCTGCGTCGATTTGTGCTATGAGGAAGACAGCCGCGCGCAGGTGGATATGAACATCGTCATGAACGAAAAGGGCGAGTTCGTTGAGCTGCAGGGCACGGGCGAGGGTCGCTCCTTCACGCAGGCGGAACTGAATGCGCTGCTGGATATGGGCGCGAAGGGTATCCGCGCGCTGATGGAGAAACAGAAGGATTCGCTGGCGGAATCCAAGCGGCATTTGAGCGCCAAACCGACGCTTGTGGTCGCGTCCTCCAATCAGCATAAGATTCGCGAATTGCAGCACATTTTCGGTGATTACTACACCGTTGTGTCGATGGTGGCGGCAGGTTTCAATGCGCCGATTGAGGAAACGGCGACGACGTTCGCGGGCAATGCGGCCATCAAGGCGGAGACGGTCAGCGCGGCGACGGGACTGCCGACGCTTGCGGATGACAGCGGTTTGTCCGTCGAGGTGCTGGACGGCGACCCCGGCGTGTACAGCGCGCGCTACGCCATGATGGCGGGCGAGGGCAGCGGCGATGCGGCGAACAATGCGCTGCTGCTGCGCCGCATGAAGGGCAAGACTGACCGCTCCTGCGCGTTCATCTGCGCGCTGGCGCTCAAGATTCCGGGCAGGGAGACGCTGATTGCGGAAGGCTCCTGCCCCGGCGTGCTGCTGGAGGAAGAGCGCGGCACGGGCGGCTTCGGCTATGATCCGCTGTTCCTTTATGAGCCGCTGAACAAGACCTTCGCTGAAGTGACCGAGGAAGAGAAGAACCAAATCAGCCATCGCGCACGGGCGTGCGAGAAGATGCTCGAGATTATGAAGGGGCTGCACGAATGATGCGCGCACTGGTGCTGTCCGATATTCACGGCGAGGAAAGCCAACTGCGGTGGATGCTGGAAGAAACATGGAAGATGACGGGGAAAATCGACGGATACTTCTTTCTGGGCGACGGCGTGGATGATTTCGCACAAGCGGAAAACTTCATCCGCCGCCGCGACCCGGATGCGCTGATACTGGATGTGCGCGGCAACAACGACTTCTGCTGCCAGAACGCCCCGTACTACCGGGTGACGGACTTCGGCGGGGTGCGGCTGTACCTGACGCATGGGCATTTGGAGCGCGTCAAGCTGACCCGCTCCTTCCTCTATGAGCGGGCGCGGGAGGAAAAGTGCGACATTGCCTTCTACGGCCATACGCATGAGCCGGATATGGTCACGGGCGTGCCGATGCTGGTCAATCCGGGCGCGGTCTGCCGGGAGCAGATGGCGATGCTGGAGGTAGAGGACGGCCGCCCAAGGGTGAAAATGCTGGTATTTTGAGGAAGAACTGACGCAATGAGGTGACCAGATGGTTGCCGAATAAGTCAGAGATTCCGTGAAGGAGGACAAGATATGCGCGGACTGGTGCGCGTGGGGGCGGCGGTTCCGTCGCTGGCGCTGGGGAATGTGAAGGAGAACATGAAGCGCCATCTGGCGATGATGCGGGAAGCGAAGGAGCAACACGTCAGCATCGTGACTTTCCCGGAGCTGAGCCTGACGGGGTATACCTGCGGCGATTTGTTTTTTCAGCGGCGGCTGCTGGACGATGTGACGGACGCGCTGCTCGCACTAAAGGACGAAATGCCGGAGGGAATCCTTGCGGTCGTCGGTGCGCCGCTGGAAATTGAGGGCGCACTGTATAACTGCGCGGTGGTGCTGCACAAAGGCGAAATCATCAGTGCGGTCCCGAAAACGTTCCTGCCCAATAACGGCGAATTCTATGAGAAGCGCTGGTTTCAGTCGGGTGATGCGCGCAGGGATGCATCGGTCGCCATTCCGAAGCTGAAAACGGATGTCTGCCGTCAGGCAATATTTGAAACGGAGGACGGCGTGCGCTTCGGCATCGAGCTGTGCGAGGATTTGTGGGCGCCGCTGCCGCCGAGCACGATGCTGTCCGTTGAAGGCGCGGAAATCATCCTGAACCTGTCCGCCAGCAATGAGCTGCTGAGCAAGCGCGAGTACCGCCAGCAGCTCATCAGCCAGCAGAGCGCGCGCTGCCAGTGCGGGTATGTGTACGTTTCGGCGGGCATGGGCGAATCGTCCTCCGACCTTGTGTTTTCCGGGCATAGCGTGATTGCCTCCTGCGGCACGGTCATCCGGGAAAGCGAGGGGTATCTCGCGGATAATTACCTGATGACGGCGGATATTGACATCGACCGCATCCGCGCCGACCGCATGAAGCAGAGCAGCTTCGCGGACTGCGCGGCGCAGGTGCGCGCCATGTGGAAGCAGGCGCCGAATATCCTGCGAACGATGGAAAACGCGCTGCTGCCGGACGACGTGACGCCGGATTACCGCGTCAGCAAGCACCCGTTCATCCCGTCGGACAAGGCGTCCCGGCAATTGCGGTGCGCGCAGATTCTGGCGATGCAGGCGACGGCGCTGGCGCGTCGCTTGGCCGTCACGGGCGGGAAGGTCGTCGTTGGCATCTCCGGCGGACTGGATTCGACATTGGCGCTGCTGGCGGCGTGCAAGGCGGTGGACATGCTCCATCTGCCGCGCACGAACATCCTCGGCATCACCATGCCGTGCTTCGGCACAACCGACCGCACCTACCACAACGCGCTGGATTTGATGACGAGCCTTGGGGTCAGCCAGCGGGAAATCCCAATCCACAAAGCGGTTCGCCAGCATTTTGCCGACATCGGGCACGACGAGAGCGACCACTCCGTCACCTACGAGAATTGTCAGGCGCGCGAGCGGACGCAGGTGCTGATGGACGTGGCGAACAAAATCGGCGCGATTGTCCTTGGCACAGGCGATTTGAGCGAAATCGCGCTGGGCTGGTGCACTTACAACGCCGACCACATGAGCATGTACGGCGTGAACAGCGGCGTGCCCAAAACGCTGGTGCGCTGGGTGATTCAGACGGCGGCGGAGAACGAAGCCTTCTCATCCAGCCGCGAATGCCTGCAAAGCATCCTTGATACACCGATCAGCCCTGAACTGCTGCCGCCGGATGAAAAGGGAAATATCCTCCAGCAGACGGAGGATGTCGTCGGGCCATACGCGCTGCACGACTTCTTCCTCTACTATGCGATTCGCTTCGGATATCCGCCGAAAAAGGTGTTCGAGCTGTGCTGCATTGCATTCAAGGACGATTTCAGCTGCGAAACCATCCTCAAATGGCTGAAAAATTTCTATCGCCGCTTCTGGACGCAGCAGTTCAAGCGGAACTGTATGCCTGACGGCGTGAAAATCGGCTCCATTGCCCTGTCTCCGCGCGGCGACTGGCGGATGCCGTCGGATGCGCAGTACAAGGCGTGGATGGACGAATGCGATTGCATAAAGGCATAAAATGATAACGATAGGGCTTGCGTGAAACCACCAAATCTGGTATAATAGCAGCGAAACATCACGATGCGCCACAAGGGAGGCGAACGGCATGAGGTGTCAATACTGCAACTGCGCGGAGAGCAAGGTCATCGACTCGCGCCCGACCGAAGAGGGCAACAGCATTCGTCGGCGGCGGGAGTGCATGGGCTGCGGGCGGCGATTCACGACGTATGAGAAAATCGAGATGCTGCCGCTGATGGTTGTCAAGCGCGACGGCCGGCGGGAAACCTTTGACGCGCAGAAGATTAAGGCAGGCATTCTTCATGCCTGCGAGAAACTTCCGGTGTCCATGCAGCAGATTGACGCGATGACCACGAGCATCGAGCAGCGCGCCTATGCCAGCATGGAAGGGGAGATTTCTTCCCAGCGCATCGGTGACATGGTGATGGAGGAGCTGAAAGCAACAAACGACGTGGCATATGTGCGCTTTGCGGCGGTGTATCGCCTCTTCACGGATATTGGAACGTTCATGCAGGAACTGCAGAAGCTGCTGGATGAGGGGAAGAAGTAATACTAATTCTCATCGAAACCATGTCATTCGCACAGCATCTTTTCCGCCCTGGCTTTGCTTCGTTCCGCTCGTGCGTACCTCCAGTACGCCTCGCTTCACTCAGCTTTGCCAGAACGAAAAATCTGCTATGCTCGATGCCATGCTTTAGAATCGAATTAGTATAAAGCAAGCAAAATGCGCTGGACGCGGAAAAAATCGCGTTCCAGCGCATTTTTATTGCACGAAAAAGGAGAAGCCGCTTATGCAGCTTCCCCTGATTTTTGCTTACTTCAGCATGGATTCTTCCCAGGAATCGAACGGCTTGATGCCCAGCAGACCCGCCACCGTCGGGGCGACGTTCGCCAGACCGAAGCCGTGGCCATCCTTCAATTCGTGACGCTCGTCCTTGTCGTACACGATGAAGGGGACGGGGTTCAGGCTGTGCGCCGTGCGGACGCTGATCTTGCCCTTCTTGTTCTTCTCCAGCATCTGGTCGGCATTGCCGTGGTCAGCCGTCACGCAGAGAATCGCGCCGTACTCGTCGCACGCCTTCTTCACGCGCGCAAGGCGCAGGTCAAGAAACTCGCACTCGCTCTCGCACCCGACCGGAAGCGGCAGACCGAACACCATTTTGATGTGCGGATTGAAGCCCTGCGTATACCAAAGCGGCAGACCCGCCCGCACCAGCACGCGGCTGAAGGTGCGCTGCAGATCCAGATGGGAAATATATTGAAGGTCGCCCACCTTGCGGAATTTCACCCGGATGGGGCGGGGTTCCGGCAGGAGCGGCAGAGAAAACTTTACATCGTTATTTTTCATGGCGTCCTCCCATGGGGCAGGGACGGCGCAGGCCGCCCAGTTTGTCGGCGCCGCACCCCGAACATTGCTCGCGGCAGTTGGGTGTGGTTTTGCCCGCATAGGCGCGCGCACGCTCCCGGAGCAGGAAGGCCTTGCTCACGCCGCAGTCAATCATGTCCCAGGGCAGGATTTCCTCCGGACCGATCTGCCGGTTGGCAAAGAAAGCGGGATCAATCCCGGCGCGGGAAAAGACCGACATCCAGCGGTCGTAATCGAAAAACTCATCCCACGCGTCAAAGCAGAAGCCCTCCTCGGCGGCCAGGAGCAACGCCGCCGACAGCTTGCGGTTGCCGCGCGCCAGCACGGCTTCCACGCGGCTGACGCGCGCGTCATGATGGGTGTAGCGCACCTTGCGGTCGGTCACTTTACTGCCGAGATAGGCCTGCTTTTCGGCCAGCATTTCCATGGTGTCCTGCGCCTCCCACTGAAAGGGGGTGAAGGGCTTGGGGATAAAACAGGAAACGCTGATGGTGACCAGCGGAGAGCGCCCCTTTTGCCGGTTGGGATTTTCATAATACGAATGAACCACGCGGGAGGCCAGCTCGGCAATGCCGGCAAGATCTTCGTTGGTCTCGGTGGGGAGACCGGACATGAAGTAGAGCTTGACGGTGGTCTTGCCCGCGTCAAAAGCCACGCGCGCGGCGTGAAGGATATCCTCCTCGCGGACATTTTTATTGATGACATCGCGCAGGCGCTGGGTGCCGGCCTCCGGCGCGAAAGTGAGCGAAGAGGTGCGCACCGAGGCCACGCGATCCATGAGTTCCTTGGAAAAGCTGTCGGCGCGAAGCGACGGGAGCGAAAGGCTGACCATGTTTTTGTCCGTCCAGGAAAGCAGATCTTCGGTCAGCTCGGAAAGCCGGGTATAATCGCTGATGGAAAGCGAGGTGAGCGAAATCTCGTCATAGCCGGTGGAGTCGTAAAGGCAACGCGCCTGCCGGTTCAGCACCGCGGGCGATTTTTCGCGCACCGGGCGGTAAATCATGCCCGACTGACAGAAGCGGCAGCCGCGGATGCACCCGCGGTAAACCTCCAGCATGATGCGGTCGTGCACCGTCTCGATGTAGGGCATGACCACCTTTTCGGGGAAAAAGGCCTTGTCCATATCGGGCATGATACATTTTTCCACCCGTGCGGGGACATCGGGATATTTGGGGGTGATGGCGGCAATGGTGCCGTCTTCGTGATAGGTAATTTCATAAAGCGAGGGGACATAAATCCCCTTCACCGTGACGGCCGCCTCGCGGAGAAACGCCGACTTGGTATAGCGCCCCTCTTCCTTCATCCGGATCATGAGGCGGGTGAATTCCAGAAGGCAATCCTCCCCCTCTCCGATGGAAAAGCAATCGAAAAAGTCGGCCATCGGCTCGGCGTTGGGGCCGCCGCCGATGAGAACCGGCGCGTCCTCGCCGCGCTCGGCGGCAAGGAGCGGAATGCCCGAAAGTTTCAGCATGGAAAGCACAGTGGTGTAACACATTTCGTACTGGAGCGTGAAGCCGATGATGTCAAAGTCCGTGAGCGGATCGCCCGACTCGTGCGCCCAGAGCGGAATGGAAAGTTCCCTCATTTTGGCCTGCATATCGACCCACGGGGCATAGGCGCGCTCGCACCAGATGTCGGGATCGCTGTTGAGAACGCCGTAAAGGATCCGCACGCCGAGGTTGGACATTCCGATCTCATAGGTATCCGGAAAGCAGAAAGCAAAGCGCGCTTTCACTTTTTCCTTATCTTTGAGAACCGCGCCGTACTCGCCCCCGGCATAGCGCCCGGGCTTTTCGACGGATTTCAGAACCGAACTGATTTTTTCGCTGACTGGCATTTTAAAGACTCCTTAAAAAACAGTGAGAGGAAAAGCGGCGGGCGCCGCGCCAAAAAACCGGAAGCGGGGGCAATGGGGTTATTCCCCATCCTCCTCTTTTTTCTCCCGCAGGAAAAGATAGGCGCAAAGACCGGCGGCCGCGCACCAGAAAAAGGCGTGCAGAGTCACGATGAGCTCCGGGGGAATCCTGCCGAGAAGGAAGG
>ERZ780198.3085-NODE-3085-length-11744-cov-3.893147_pt1 | contig 11744 bp, 10 predicted proteins | sample MGYA00510979_ERZ780198 | MGnify/ENA primary metagenome ERZ780198 (study PRJEB29588, sample SAMEA2158039) | human gut metagenome | biome: human gut; feature: human-associated habitat; material: faeces | place: Denmark | collected 2008/2010 ...
AAATGTCCAAAGAGCGGCGGAGAGGATGATCGTGTCATTCTCTCCGCCGCTCTTTGGTTTTTCTTTGCTCTTTTCACAGCACCTGCGCCATGAAATTACCCATCTTTTTCGAGGCGTATAGAAATATTACATGGAGTTGTTTACAGGCCGTAAAGGACAGGGAGCTTGACATGAGAGGGGTATTCCCTGCCATGGTAAATGGTCTGGGTGGCCTTGATGGGCTTCGGATCGGTATAGGGATCGATGCCGGTGTTGGTGTTAGGGAATGCTTCCATCAGCTCACTGGAGGAGATATCGATACGGATCTTGTGGCCCTTTTTGAAAACCATGCCGTAGAAATACATCTCCATCTCATATTTTTCAATTTTCCCCGGCGTGAGCAGCTCAGGCTTGTCCCAGCCCTTGCGGAACTCGGCGCGGATAATATTGAAGCTGACATTACGGGCAGTCCCCTGCTCGTCCACATCACTGACGCGGACGATAAAATCCGTGTCGACGGCGCTGGAGGCTGCGTAAAGCTCGGCATACAGCGGGCCGGCAATGGCAATATCCTGCTCCAGCACGGGCGTGTCATAGACCAGAACGTCGCTGCGGATCTGACGGGAATTGCACTTGTAAGGAGAAACCAAACCGTCGTCGAAGCCGTCGCCCTCGCCGCCGCATGGAAATTCGGGATCGTAGACATATGCGTCGCTGCCGGTCTCAGGAGGTGTCAGCGTGACGCGTCCGTCGCCGTTCATGGAGTTTGCGTGGCCGTCACTATCCAGATAGAGGTTGACAAGACGCGCTTCCTTCGGCATCCAGTCCTCGCTGGTGTGCCACTGATTTTCACCGTTGACGTAGTAGGTCGCCTTGGACTTCTTGTCCTCGCCATTTTCAATACCCTTGAGGTAATGGTCGAACCAGCGGATAATGCGCGTATCGAAATCATAGTCGACCGCATTATTGCCGAAGGCCAGATCCATGCTGTCGCGCCACGCGTTCAGACCGTGCGGCCACGGGCCAAGCACAATACGGTGGCCGGGAACGGGGCTTTTGGACAGGAAACGCCAGGTCTCCTGCACGCCAAGCGCATCGCCGTCGTACCAGCCGGAGAGAATCAGCATGGGGATCCTGATATTGTCCGCGTGGGCTGTATTGTCACTGTGCCGCCAGAAATCATCGTAATGATAGTGCTTCGACCACATATCCCAGCTGGTAGAACGGCAGCCGACGATTTTCTCCGGGATCGCAGTAATAGGCCGGATCCGGACAGCCTCGAGCGGATCGATGGAAACGCCCTTGAATACGTCCATATCGACGCGGTTCGAAACGCTCTGCGCCAGCGTCCAGCACAGCAGCGGCCACGAGCAGACGGTTCCGCCCTTGCGGACGGTATCATAAAACGGCGATCCGACGTTGACCTCGCTGACGGCGGTCTTCAGATGCGGATTTCCGCTGGTGCAGGCGGAGGTGGTAGTATAGCCGAGATAGCTCGCGCCCCACATGCCGATATTACCGTCGGACCACGGCTGCGCCGCGATCCAGTTGAACAGATCGTCGGCGTCCTCACGCTCATGCTGGAAGGCCTCAAGCGTACCGTCAGAGTCGCTGCGGCCGCGCACATCCTGAATCACGAACGCATAGCCGCGCGTGACCCAGTGCCAGCTGCGGTCAATATCGCGGGCCTTGCCATAGCAGGTTCGGATGACAATAGACGGAACCTTCTGGCCAGGCTCCAGTCCCTTGGGCAGGAAGACCTCCGTTGCAAGACGGACGCCGTCCTTACAGGGAACCATGATATTGCCGAGCGGATTGACACCGTAGGCGACTTTGGACAGAAGCGGATCGTCAAAGCGCGTCAGCGGCGTGACGGACTCATACCCGGCCAGGACGGTAATTTCGGAGCAGATGCGGCCGGGATTGATGAAGCCGATGATCTTCTGGTCAACGGTCAGGATATCCATGCAGCCGTGGCTCTTGCGCTGGCACCAGAGCTGGGCGGTGACGGTCTTTCCCTCAACCGTCCCGGTATAGGTGATGTGGCGGCTGTAGACCGCGCCGTTTTTAAGCGTCAGCTCATCCTGATCCCATGCGCAGCCGACGTAGGCATCCAGCTCCCGGAAGAGCTTTTCATAGTCAATCATCGTCTCGGCGATCGCGCGGCCCTCTTCGCGCGGAAGGATCGGCGCTTCCTTCAGCTGTACACGGGTACGGCGGTCAATGGCGCACATAACGGCCTTCTTCTCGCGGAAAATAATGCTGCCGTTGGGAACGCCGGAAAAATAGGTGTGGAACACCTTATCAGTCAGGTAATTCATGCGGTTCTTCCTCCTTTAGCCCTGGGGATAGAAGCAGCGGATCGTATGCCCGCTGCCAAGGTCTGTGATCTCAGGCACGCTGCAGCGGCACTGCTCCTTCGCGTAGGGGCAGCGCGGCGCAAAGCGGCACGCAGGCTTTGGGTTGATAGGGCTGGTCAACTCGCCCTTCAGCAGCATACGCGGCTTTTTCTCATCCAGACTCGGTACGGGAATCGCGGAGAGCAGCGCCTGTGTATATGGGTGCCGGGGATTGCGGAACAGCTCTGCCGTCGGCGCTTTTTCTACCATCTGGCCCAGATACATGACCAGCACCTCGTTGGAGATATGCTTGACGACAGCCAGATCATGCGTAATAAACAGATACGTATAGCCGTTCTGCTGCTGAAGCCGCTTCAGCAGATTCAAAATCTGCGCCTGAATCGAAACATCCAGTGCAGACACCGGCTCGTCACAGATGATAAACTCCGGGTCGAGCGCCAGCGCACGCGCAATGCCGATACGTTGACGGCGAGTTCATGCGGGTAGGCGTTGACGAAGCGCTCAGACAGGCCGACAGTCTCCATCAGCTGATAGACACGCGCCTCGCGTTCCTGCAGCGTACCTGCGCGATGAATGTTCAGCGGCTCAATGATGGTTTCAAAGGTCGTCATGCGGGGATTCAGAGAGGAAAACGGGTCCTGAAAGATCATCTGGATCCGCTTTTTGTATGCCATTGCCTCTGCCTTGGACATCTTTTTCGCGATATTCTGGCCGTCAAACAGAATTTCGCCGCTCGTCGCCTCCAGCAGCATGGCAAGCAGTCTTCCCATTGTGGATTTTCCGCAGCCGGATTCACCGACAATGCCGATCGTGCTGCCGCGCGCAATGGAGAAATCGACGCCGTCAACGGCGTGAAGCTCGCCTGCGGGTACGGAGAAGATCTTTTTCAAGTCTCTGACGCGGACCAGTTCGTCACTCATATTTTACGACCTCCTTCACATCCAGCGCGTTCTCATAGATCAGGCAGCGCACGAAATGCCCCGGCTCCGTCTCGGTAAGGACGGGTGCACGCTCGGCGCACAGCGGGCAGGCGTATTTGCAGCGGGGATTGAATTTGCAGCCGGACGGCAGCGCGGCGGGATCCGGCATCAGGCCCTCGATGGGCGAAAGGAACTCCACGTCCTTACTGATGTCCGGCAGCGAGCCGAACAGTCCGTTGGTATACGGGTGCTGGGGATTGCGGTAGATATGCTCGAGCGAGCCGTATTCCACGACCTCACCCGCGTAGATGATCGCGACCTTATCGCAGACCTCGGAGACAATGCCCAGATCATGCGTGATCATGATCATGGAGGTATCATATTTTTCCTTCAGATCCTTCATGAGTTCGAGTACCTGCGCCTGAATGGTCACATCCAGCGCGGTAGTCGGCTCATCAGCAATCAGCAGCTTGGGATTGCAGGCCAGCGCCATCGCAATGACCACGCGCTGCTTCATGCCGCCGGAAAACTGGTGTGGGTACTCAAAGGCGCGCTCTGCGGGGATGCGCACCGTCTCCAGCATGCGGATCGCTTCGAGCTTTGCCGCGTGCTTGGAGATGCGCTTGTGGTTGCGGATAGCCTCCGCGATCTGGTCGGCTACCGTCATGGTGGGGTTCAGCGCGGTCATGGGATCCTGAAAGATCATCGAGATTTCCTTGCCGCGGAGCTTCCGGTATTCGTGCTTGCTGAGTCTGGACAGATCCTGTCCGTCAAAAACGATGCTGCCGCGCTCAATGCGTCCGGGCGGACAGGCGACAAGGCCCATAATGGCCAGTGCCGTCGTTGTCTTGCCGGCGCCGGTCTCGCCGACCAGCCCCAGCGTCTCACCGGCCTTCAGCGAGAGCGAAATGCCGTTGACAGCCTCGATCACGCCGTCGTCGGTATGAAACCGGATGACAAGATCCTGGATCTCCAGCAGATTTTTTTCTTCCATGGCTTCAATCCATCCTTTCCTGTCAGCGCTTCATGCGCGGATCCAGTGCGTCGCGCAGGCCGTCTCCCATCAGCGTCAGGGAGATAATGGTGATCACAATGGCAAGACCCGGGAAAATGGTCAGATAGGGCTGGTCACGGATAAACTGCTGTCCGGCCGCCAGCATGGAACCCCATTCCGGCGCGGGCTGCTGTACGCCAAGCCCAATGTAGGAAAGCGTGGAAATCATGGTGATCTCGCCCGCCACAGAGGATACGATCTGCGCGATCAGCGGACTGATGGCGTTGGGCAGCACATGCTTGACCACGATGCGCACGCCAGACGCGCCCATGCCGCGCACAGCCTCAACGTATTCATTGCGCATGACCGAAAGCATCTGGCCGCGCACAATGCGCGCGATGCTTGGCACACCGCTGATGGACATGGCGATGATCAGGTTGAACGTGGTGGGCTTCATGATATTGACCAGCGTGATCATGAGCAGCATGGACGGGATCGCCATGAACACGTCCAGTGTGCGCATGATGATGCTGTCCGTCGCGCCGCCGTAATAAGCGGGGATCGCACCCAGAATAATGCCAAGCACGGAGGAAACGACTGTCGCAGCCAGCGCGATGGTAATGGACGTGCGGCCGCCCCAGAGAATACGGAGCAGAAGATCGCGGCCCAGCTCATCCGTGCCGAGCGGATGACCCTCGACGGGGTATTTGCGGATCAGGGCAATGTCACTGTTGATGACCTGCGCGTCATAGTCGCTGAAAAGCGGGGCGCTGAAGCAGACGATCACGATCAGCGCAAAGAGGATCATGCCGATAACCGCCGTATGGCTGCGGCGCATGCGCCGCCATGCATCCGTCCAGAGCGAGCGCTTCTGCCTGCGGACGGCGGTCTGTGTGGGGTCTTGATGCAGGCTCATGCGGCGGCCTCCTTCTTTTTGAGCTTCTTGCCGCCGGAGGTATAGACGGCGCGGATACGGGGATCGACGACACCGTAAAGCAGGTCGGCGACCAGATTGCCGAGCGCGATCATTATGGCGGTAATGATAACGCCGGCCATGACCGTCGGAATATCCTTTTCACGCAGTGCAGAAAGCATCATGCGGCCCATGCCGTTGATGCCGAAGACCTGCTCGATAACGATGGAGCCGCCGAAGAAATTACCGATTGAAAAACCGATGGACGTAATAAGCGGCAGCAGCGCGTTCTTGAACGCATGGCGGAACAGCACCTGCCGCTCCGGCGTCCCCTTTGCGCGGGCAGTGCGGACATAATCCTGCCGGATCGTATCAAGCACCATGGCGCGGATATACCGGGAAGAGCCGGCCCATGTGCCGAAGCAGGAACACAGCAGCGGCAGGATCCAGTGCAGCGGCGTATCAAAGCCGTTGCTGGGGAAAATGCCGAGCTTGACGGAAAACAGCAGCATCAGCAGCAGGCCCAACCAGAAGGCCGGGATCGAGGATACAATCAGCGCAACCACGCGGAACGCGTCGTCAAAGAACGTATTCTGCTTGACCGCAAGCAAAATTCCGAGCGGAATGGCGATCAGATACGTCAGAACCAGCGAGCCGAAGGCCAGAATACATGTGGCGGGCAGGCGGACAGCGATCATCTTGGCGACAGACTGCTTGGTCGTATAGGAAACGCCCAGATTGCCTGTCACCAGGCCCTTCATGTAGTTCACATACTGAACCAGAACAGGCTGATCCAGACCATTTTCATGGTTGAAGGCTTCGATCTGCTCCGGCTTCGCGTTCATGCCGAGCGCCAGACGCGCCGGGTCGCCGGGGCTGAGGCTGAGCATCAGGAAAACGATGATCGACACGCCCAGCAGGACGGGGATCACCTGAACGATGCGCTTGAGTATATATTTGATCATGGCGCAGCTCCTCTGTGAATAGACTATGGTTCAACACCAAAGGGGCTTGCGCCCCCTTGGTGTTGTGAAAAACGGGTCTTCAGACTTAGCCAAGCGTCGCCGTGCGGAAGGAAAGCGTGCCGCTGGGCGAGATGACAACACCGTTCAGATTCTTATTGTAGACATAGCCCTCGTTACGGCCGAATGTCGGGAACATCGGGACATCCTCCCACGCAATCTGCTGGATCTGCTGGCAGGCATCCTTAATCTCCGCTGTGTCGTTGGAGGTCTTGGCGGTGATATACAGTTCGTCGCAGACGGGGTTATCGTAGAAGGAGATGTTCTGGGAGCCGAAACTACCGGAATAATAGCACTCTGCAGATGTCAGCGGGTTTCCGGTGGTATCGCCCCAGCCGCCGGTAAGCATCTGGAAGTTCATGCCGACCATGTTCTCAAGAAACACGCCGAATTCCTGCGTGACGAGCTCCACATTGACGCCGATGGACTTCAGATCTGCCTGATACGCCTGCATAACAACGTCATTGTTGGAATAACCGATAATCTCAAACGTAAGCGGGTTGCTCTCGTCATAGCCCTCGGCAGCGAGCAGCTCCTTGGCCTTCTCCAGATCATAGGTGATGGCATCGTCGGATGCGTAATAATACTCGGACATCATGGGGAACATGGAGTCGATGGTGTGGTAGTTCTCACCCTTGACATTCAGATAGCCTTCCTTATTGTAGGCATAGGCCATCGCCTTACGGACATTGACGTTGTCAAACGGCGGCTCCTGCGTGTTCATGGCCACGAACGCAGTGTAGGTCGTGTCGCCGGTGTAGAAAACGAGGTTGTCGTTGGCCTCGGCGCGGGCATAGTCGGTCGCGTCGATCTCAGTGAAATCAGCGTCGCCTGCCTCAACCGCGATATAGGCTGCGGAGGGCTCTGCGATCGCCTTGAAGGTGATGGTTTCGATAGAGGCCTTCTGGCCGGGGTAATCCGCCCATGCGGTCAGGACAGCCTTCTCGCCCGGGACAAACTCGGACATAACGTACGGACCGGTGCCGATCGGTGCGTTGGCATATGCGTCGCCGACCTCTTCGCAGTAGGACTTGTTCAGGACGGGGACTTCAACCAGATCGCGGATGAAGCCGCTGTTGGCCTCCTTCAAAACGATGGTCACGACATTACCCTCAGCGGAGACGCTGTCGATCTGTGCGTACAGGTCGGCGGTCTGAGAGACATTTTCCAGACGGGTCAGGGAATAGACAACGTCCTCGACCTCCAGCGGCTCGCCGTTCTGGAACATGAAGCCGTCACCGACAGTCAGCTCATAGGTCAGCTCGTCCGGCTGCTCCCAGGAGGCGATCACGCCCGGCTGGAGCGAGAAATCCAGATTGCAGTTGAGCAGATTGTCATAGACATGGCTCATGATGGTAAAGGTGTTGATGGCGTTGGCAACGCTGGGGTCCATGTTATTGCCGACGTCGCTGAGCACAACGGTAATGGCGCTTGCGGACGGCGCTGCGGATTCTGTTTCGGCAGCTGCCGTGCTGCTGTCAGCTGCGGGTGTGGTGTCAGCAGGCTTGGTGCTGCCGCTGCAGCCGGCAAGTACGGTGAGCAGCATGGCTGCGGCCATCAGGATTGCTACAAAACGTTTCATAAAAAAGATCCTCCTTTTGATTGATAAATGGCGTTACTTCTTCCAGACCTGCTCAAAGACGCGCAGCCAGTTTTCACCTAAAATTTTGCGGATTGCCTCGTCGGAATATCCACGCGCGACAAGGCCGCGGGTCACATTGATAAACGAGCGGTAATCCTTCAGCCCGTGGATCCATTCGGTAGACGGACCGTTGCCGGGCGCGAAGCCAATCGTCGGGGCGACGTACTTCTTAAAGGTAATAGCCGCCCATTTGGTCTGCGGCATGGGCCAGTCCGTGCCGATGCCGACATGATCGATACCGACCAGCCTGACGACATAATCGATATGATCGATAAAATCATCTACTGTCGTATTTTCGGGGTCCGCGCCCGTGAACCACGGCATTGCGAAAATACCGACAACACCGCCGGTATCGGCGATCGCGCGGATCTCGTCATCACTCTTGCAGCGTGCATGGAAGTTGACCTTCTCCACGCCGGTATGGGATGCGATGACAGGCGCCTTGCTGTACTTGCAGGCATCCATCGTGGTATGATAGCCGCAGTGTCCGGTATCGACCACGATACCAAGCTCGTTGCACTTTTCCACAAACCGGATACCGAACTTGGACAATCCCGCTCCCCCGTTCGGCTCCATGCAGCCGGCGCCGATCAGATTCTGATTGTTATAGGACAGCTGCTGCACGCGCAGGCCATAATTGTACAGAAGTTCCAGCAGCTTCAGATCCTTGCTGTAGCCCTCCGCCTCCTGGCTGGTGACGATACCGGCCTTCAGACCCTCTTTTTTGCAGCGGCGGATCTGTTCGACCGACGTGCATTTGACCAGCCACGGGTAAGTATCGAACTCAGCCTGCAGCTCAACTGCCGAGCGCAGCGCCTCATCTCGGTCCGTAACGCTGAGCTGGCGGCAGCCGCCAGTCAGACCGCTGTCATACCAGCAGTCCTTATACAGCTGCGAATACGAGCCGCCGATCATCCGGCGCAGGATCTCAGCCGTTGCCCAGTTACACTGGGCGATCTCGTCGCCGGGGCAGGCTTTCTGTGCCAGCGCCAGCAGCTCCTCCTCCGCGCCCTCCGGCAGGGAGTACGTCCCGACAGGTCCCTGGAACAGCATGTCCAGAATGATGCTGCTCTCATGCAGCGTTCTGGCTCTTGCCTCCTGCTCCGCAGTCAGAGAAAAATCATACAGGGGTTCAATCATCATACAACCGCCTCCATTTTCTTCCCCTTTTCAAATACATAGTTTCCGGCGGCCAGATCCTCAACGGCAAGCCCCTGCGATTCATAGACCGTAATGTCCTCTGGACTGAGCCGTCCGGCAAGCTCACCGGACAGAACCTGTCCGATCTCACCCAGAAGATGTGACTCAGCAACCTCGCCGCCGCGCAGCGGGATCAGGAAATCTCCCGCCTCGTGCATACACGATTCCCTGCTGTCGCAGAACAGACGCGCTCTGCGGATCGCCTCGGTGTCAAGCTCCCGGTTCGCCGCGCCGCACGCGCCGACGGCATTGACATGCGTCCCGGCGGACAGATGCGCGCCAAACAGGATCGGCTCGCGCGCCGCGGTCACGGTGCAGACGATATCCGCGCCCGAGACAGCAGCCTGTACATTGCCACTGCAGTCGACCACAGGAATGCCGAATTGAGCCTCCATGTCCTTCTTATAGCGTTGGACGCTTTCCGGCACGATATCCCAGACGCGAACCTCGCGGATCTCACGCACAAGATGGATTGCCTCCAGATGACGTCTTGCCTGCAGGCCGGAACCCAGAATGCAGAGCGTATGCGCATCCTTCCGCGCCAGCGCGTCGGTCGCGGCAGCGCTGACGGCAGCGGTGCGGACGCCGGTGATGGCGTCGCCGTCCAGCAGCGCCTTCAGCATGCCGGTATCCAGGTCGAACAGCAGCACAACGCCCTGATGCGACGGCAGTCCGCGCTGGAAGTTGTCCGGGAAGACTGTGATCGCCTTTACACCCATAATTCCGGCAGCTGTATTCGCCGCAGGCATCAGCCCCAGCAGCTTTCGCTCGCTGACCGGCAGAACGCTCCGCAGCGTCTGGATGGTGCGGCCCGCGGAATAGTCGATCAGGACATCCCGCATGAGCCTGATACAGCCGCCCATGTCCAGAAGAGCGCAGACCACTTCTTTCTCATAGTAATGCATGTCAAAACCTCTCGAAAAGAATTTTATTTGATGCTTTCTTGCATGATAATTATAGTAGAGAAGTTCCAGACTGTATATTGACAATAAATCGTCATTAAATTATCATAGGGTGTATCTGAAAACTCATGATGTGACCGGCAGCGAGGGATTTTTGCGTTGCGCAAGACATTTTTTCGCAGGAATACTGACGTATTTCAAGGAAAAATGACGCGGCGCACCGCAAAAAGGCCCGCTGTCCGGGTGCGTTGGGAGTTTTCAGATACACCCTAGTAAAAAACACAGAGGAGGCGCAGCGTCATGAGCTTCAGGCTTGCGCTGGTCGGACACGGCTCGTCAATCAGAGAAATCCAGGAGATCGTAGCCGAAACATTTGAGAATATCGAAACTGTCGGAATTGAGATGCCCAGTGATGAGCGGGTCGATGAGGCGGCACAGGCGCTGAGGCGCTGTCTGCCGGAGCTGGACGGCGTCCTCTACACAAGAAGCGAGCCGTATAAGCTGATGGTGAGCCGCGTGGATCATGGGGCGGTGCTGGCGCGGTATGTCAACGTCGACGCAGCCAGCTTCGTCCACGCGCTTTTGATCGCGCAGAGCAAATACCACGCGGATATTTACAGAGTCAGCGTAGACACGCTGGACTATGTCACCGTTATGAAGACGTATCGTTCGCTGGAGCTGGACATGGATCGCGTGCAGCCGGTCAGCATCAGCGTGGATACCAATGCGGCGCATTTTGTCGACGCAACGGCAAAGACGCACCGCGAGAGCTACCGCAGTGGCCTGTGCAGCGTCTGCATTACAAATATCCGCAACGTGCAGGACACGCTCGCAGCCGAGGGCATCCCCTGCGTGCTGATGGCGCCGAGCCCGGATAATTATATCAGCGAGGTGCGCCGTCTGATCCTTTCCTGGCACGTGAAGGAAAAGGCAAAGGAAGGCAGTGTGATCATCCGGATCCACGCAGAGCTCAGCGGTGATTACTATCTGAATCGGAAAACGATGGTGCAGAGCGTACTGGATCTGGCCAAGCTCGCGGAGCAGATCGTTCTGTTTGCGCAGCTGGTGAGCGGCGCGTATCTGCGCATGGGCGAGCAGGATTTCGCCGTGATCTGCAGCTACGAGGTGCTTTCTGACACAACGGATCGGTTTTCCCACTTTGATCTTCTGGCGCAGGTCTACGGCGGAACGCCCTACCGACTGGCGGTCGGGATCGGAACAGGGCTGCACTTCCAGCAGGCGCTGGCAAACGCGGAGCTCGGCACGCAGCGTGCATGGGAGGAGGGCTCCAACCGGGCGTATCTGGTCTACGCGGAGGATCGCTTCGTCGGCCCCATCCAGCCGAACGAGCTGATGCATGTAAAGCGGAGCCAGTTTGACCCACAGCTGCTCAAGGTCGCGCAGGACTGCGCGCTGTCGAACAATACGGTTCTGAAGATCAGCACCTTCGTGCAGCGTAAAAATAACGGCACGTTCTTTACCGCGGAGCTGGCCGAGGAGCTGCACATCAGCTTCCGCACAGCCGCGCGCATCGTGGAAAAGCTGGAGCAGAACGGCTATATCGTCGAGGTCGGCCGCAGCGTTCTCAATGGTCGAGGCCGGCCGACCCGCGTCTTTCAGCTGCTGCGCTGAATTTCACGCAGAAAATCAGTTCCAGCGATATGACCCGACGCAGTGTGTTTTTACCGCAATGCTGCAGAACAGCTGCAGCTATACGCCGCAGAAAAGTTTGGATCCTTCCGGTTTGTCCGGATGGTTTTTACGGAATGGATGCGCGAACGGCGGAGAGGATCGTTATCTTATCCTCCCCGC
>ERZ780198.3086-NODE-3086-length-11743-cov-4.070500_pt1 | contig 11743 bp, 8 predicted proteins | sample MGYA00510979_ERZ780198 | MGnify/ENA primary metagenome ERZ780198 (study PRJEB29588, sample SAMEA2158039) | human gut metagenome | biome: human gut; feature: human-associated habitat; material: faeces | place: Denmark | collected 2008/2010 ...
GAGAACTGTCCCTGATATTCTATGTTGTGAATGGTGAACACGGTGCGGATTCCGCCCATATTCTCGCGGTATTGATAGTAGAGTTTGTAGTAGATAGGTACGAGCGCGGTGTGCCAGTCGTGGCAATGAAGAACGTCGGGACGGAAATCGAGATACGGCAGAAGTTCGAGAATCGCGCGGGACAGGAACGCAAACCGTTCGCCGTCGTCGCCGTAGCCGTAGAGTCCGCTGCGTTTGAAGTAATATTCGTTGTCCACGAAGTAGAAAGTTACTCCGTTATGGACGAGCGTAAACAGTCCGCAATACTGGTTGCGCCACGCGAGCGGAACGGTGATATGCGTTACGAACGTAAGTTTTTCGCGGTATTCGGCGGGGAGCGATTCGTAAAGCGGCAATATTACGCGTGCCTCCACTTCTCCCGCTTCGTTCAGGGCTTTGGGAAGCGAACCGATAACTTCGCCAAGTCCGCCCGTTCCGGCAAACGGCCACGCCTCTGCCGCGCACATAAGAACGCGTTTTCTTCGGCTCTGTTTTTGCGACTTCCTGCGCGGCTACTTCGGTCGCGTTGTCGGTCGCGAACGGTTTTTGCGGCGGTTTCACCGCGGGAGTTTTCGCCTTTGCGCGCGGCGCGGGGGCTTTTGCCTTTTCTTTTACCGCGGGTGCGGTCGCTTTTTCCTTTATCGTCGGTTTTTCCGCTTTTGCGCGGGTCGCCGGCGTTTTAGCCTTTTCTTTTACCGCAGGTGCGGTCGCTTGTGCTTTTACTGCCGGAACCGCCGTCTTTGCCGCGGTTTTTCTCGGTTTTTTAGCGGCGGGTTTCGGCTCGGAACTTGCGGGCGATTTTACCGTTTTTGTCGCTCCCGCGGACTTTTTAGCCGTGGCTTTGGTTGCGGCGGGTTCTTTAGTCGCCGCCTTTTTCGGAGCAGTTTTTGCGGCCGTTTTCTTTGTGGTCGCTTTTTCCGTTATTACGGTCGTTTTTTCTTTTTCCATATCTTTTATCCTTTATTTCCGGCCGCCGCGCAGAAATCCGAAGAATTTGGCAAAGAACCCCCGGCGGGTCTCCACCTCTCCCTCTTCTTTTTCATTCTCGGCCGCGTCGGCCATGAATCCGCGGCTGTCATCCACGCCAAGCGCAAGCGGAGACTCGGTTTCTTCCGGAGATCCGATTCCGTGGGCAACGCCGACTGGCTCCTTTGTTTCCGCCACCGTCATGGGCGGTTCCCCGGTAGACGGTGCGGTTTTGACTGCGGGAATTTCCGATTCCCCAACTGGCGGCGCCTTTTGGGATTCTTCCGGTTGCGGAAGAGGAAGCGCCGCAGATATATCTTCGGTTTCTTCACCCGTTTGGGGGGTAAGCACTTCCTGTCCGCCCCCGACTGCTTTTATCAGACCCCTTTGCAACAGTTCTTCATCGGTCATTGAGGCAAAATCCTCTACCGTGAGAACCAGCGGCGATTTTGCGGGGAGAAGACCGAGGGACTCGGCCAGTCCGGAAATCAACTCACGGGCATATTTCAGTCCCCGCTCGGTCCTGATTTTCAAAAGAGCAGGCACTTCGGCAAAACGCTTTTCCCCGCTGACATCCCGGAGAAAATACTTGGGATGCTGTTCTTCGGGCGGCAAAGCCAGATACAGGTAAAGAGATTTTCCCTTGACTACCGTCCGCGCCAGCGGTGAACGGCCTTCTTTGAAAGCGGCATAATGCCAGCTTTGGCGCAGATGCACGCGACGATAGGAAAGAAATGCGTTGGCAACCTCGGTAAAATAATGCTTGACGGCGGGCTCTGCCGTGACCAGTTTTGCCGTGAAAGATTTGCGATAACGCATTTCAAGCGGGTCAAATCCGGTTTTTTGAGCGTTTATTTCTTCGGTATTTTCAACAAATGCCGTTGCGTGATCGGCCGTTTCCGATTCGGTTATGGGTGCTTCCGGGGGTATTTCAGGTACTTCTGCGGCCTCGTTTTCGGCACTTTCACCCATCGTTTCGGGGCTTTCGGCCGACATATCCGCACGGGCGGCAGGAAGAACTTCCTGCACCGCAGATCCGGTTGTTTCGCCGCCCAAAGGCCTGATAAGGCCGCGGGCCAACAGCGATTCAAAGGTTTCGGCCGGATAATCGGCCGGGGTCAGCGGCGTATCCGGCACACGGCGCGGTACCAGTGCAAAAATCCCGGCTTCTTTGGCAATCAGTTCCACAGCGTACCGGAGTCCACGGTCGCTTCGTACCCGCAAAAGGGCAGGCACGCGCGCATAACGCCGGGTAGCGGAAACATCACGAAGGAAATATTTCGGATCCTGAACGGCCGGGTCAAGCGCCAGATAAAGGCAGAGCGTTTTGCCTTTGATGACGGCTTTTGCAAACTGCGTCCGACCGACATTGAAGGAAGCGTAAGAAAAGGAAAGGCGCATTTTGGCCTTTTTGTAGGAAAGAATGGTATTGGCAATTTCGGTAAACCGCGCTTTGAGCGACTCGTCCGCCAAAATGAGGCGCGCAAGGAAGGATTTGCGATACCGGATCCCGGCAAAAGCGGAATCTTTGGCCTCCAGCGCCGATTCCTCGGCTTCTTCTTCCTCCTCGCTCCTGTAGCATTTGTCGGCTTCCAGCGCCACACGCAGGGCAAAGAGGATATCGTTTTCCCCGGCTTCTTCCTTATCCTGAATTATCTCGTCAAAGTCCTCGGCCGCCGGCGCTTCAATCTCATTCACAATGCGGGGATTCAGCATTTCGGAAACATATTCGGCAATGGCTGTCTCGCTGTTGTAATCCCCGCGTATATGGTGGCGGAAAAGCAGATACTGCATGGCCGCTCCGCCGTAAATCTGACGGATATAGTCCTGTGGGAGATCTTCCAACCGCTCGTTTACGATCAGCCCGTAACCGCTGTCATCATAGCTCTCAATAAATTCCCAAAGCGCCAGGCACTGCCGGAAATACTTGTTTTTGAGAATGGCGTTGGTACGCATAACCGGGGGCTTGACATAGTTTTTGCCCATTTTCGCCACAAAATCAGAGGACAGATAGGCGGTAACAATGCCGTTCAGTTTTTCCACGCGATGCCAAAGGCCGGTCCTGTGCACGGTGTTCTTTTCCTCCGGCTTTTCACGGCACTTCTCGGAAAGCGAGACTGAAAGTTTTACCTGCCCGGTCATGCCGTCGTGATTGAAGCGGTCGGAAAACGAAAGTTCGGTCACGCGTTCGTCCGCGCCGTTCTTCTGCCCGATTTCATAGCGCCGGGTCACGAAACTGTACAGCCGGTGAAGAAGCGTATTCAAAAACTTGTTTTCATAAGTAAGAACGGAATCTTCCCGGAACACATTCAGCATCTTTGTGGGCGTGACGGTATCGCCCTCCACTTTGGAAATCATGTCCGTATGCTGAGAAAGGTACTGCACCGAGCGACTGGTAATCTTTTTGGTCAGTTCGACCGGCATGACCTCCTCGCGCTCCTCGATGAAGTGTGTGGGGTTGCGGATGAGCTCGTCAAGCGCAGGGAGCGCATCCTCCACGGCACGCACCCAGATCTCGTCCACCGAGCGGAGCATGAGGCGCCGCGACAGTTTGGCGCTGGCCTCCCCGCCCGACAGAGCCCGCAGAATCTCCCCATAGATGCCATAGCGGGAAAAAAGCGATTCGGCAAACGACACCGTATCTTCATACGCACCGCCGGCAAGATCCGGCAAATCCCAGGAGGGTTCCTCCGCCGCGTTGTCCTCCTCCGGCGCTTCCGTGCCGGCGACACCGGGCTTTCCGGTTTTGAGCAGACGAATGAGACCGCGCGTCATCAGATTGCCGAAGCTGTCGGCCGGGAAATAGCGCGGAAGAATGGGCGAAATACCGCCCGGCCGTTCCCGAAGTTCAAAGGAAGCCGCCAGTTGGTCAATGAGCGACAGCGCGTGACGAAGCGCGCCCTCACTGCGGATTTTTAAAAGCGCCGGCGTTTTTTCGTATTTTTTCTTTTCGGAGGCATCCAGTGTGCGATATTTCCCCTCTCCGTATTCCTTGGGAGAAAGCGCAAGATACAGGCACAGCGTTTTGCCGTTGATGACAAACCGCGCCAGTTGCGACCGGCCGGTCTGGAAAGTGACCCCTGACCAGCTCATGCGGGAGCGCACCCGGTCATAAGAAAGGAGCCGGGTGGCCAGTGCCGCATAGTATTCCTTTACCCTGGGTTCGGAAAGCGAGAGTTTGGCGACAAAAGATTTGCTATAACGCAGTTTTTCCACCCACTGCCCGCTTTTTTTCTCTTCGGGGTCGGCAGATCCCCCGCTCAAAGTGATTTTATTTTCTTCCATACCGGAACGCTCCCCTCCACTTTGCAAAGGTCAGAAATATCAGTAGGTTTTTTGCAAACGGCGCAGAAAATCAATGCTCTCTTTCATTACGCCGCTGCCGAAGGAATTATCCAGAAACTGAATCAATTCCCGCAGTTCATCACGGATGAGCGAAAGATTGAGACTTTCAAATTTGCGGAACACTTTGGTAGCCAGCATATAGTCAATGGCGTCAATTTCGGTGCCGCCGCAGGCCACATAGACCGGCACAAAGAGTTTTAACTGTTTCATAATCCGGTTACCGAAGGCCACACGGAATTTCTCGATCACAAAAAGATCCAACCGTCCAATGAGATCCAGCATTTCGGCACTCACGGGATGCTCGGCCTGGGCCTTTTTATAAAGACTTTCCACATAGGAATAGGAAATGCGCTCCGGTTCGGTCTCCGGTGCGTCGAAAGCAATGCCCTTGCTGTCCAGATTGATGACCAGCGCACGGTCATAGACCTTATCCGAGACCGAGAAGGTGGAATCGTCATTGTTGATGGTGCCGATGTACCACACATTCTGCGGGATGACAAGCGAACCGTTTCGCAGTCTGGCAGGATCGTTTTTCCAGGCAGAAGGCACCAATTCGATCTTCCACTCAGCGGGATCCGGCATTTCCAGAACGGAAAGCATTTCGGCAAAGTAATATTCCACCCGCGCAATGTTCATCTCATCCAGAATGATGATGTTAAGGTCATCGTTATAGGAGGCCTCGTAAATGCGGCGGAGCACCTCTGTCTCGTTGAATTTTTTGGTGAATTCGTTGAAATAACCGAAGAGTTCGTTCCGGTCGCGCCAGGACGGCTGAACCGAGGCAATGGTGGCGTCATGCTTGAAATATTTCCCCATGACATACGGCAGCGAGGTCTTACCGGTTCCCGAAATGCCCTGGAGCACAATCAGCTTGGTAGCCGCGAGCCCCGCCAGCATCAACCGGATGGTACGCACATCGTAATAAAGCCGGTGTCTGGAACAGGCATAATTCCGCAGATCATCGCACAACGCCTGAAGTGTGAGATTGTTCTGATAGGCGGGCGGATTATAAAAAGCGTAGGCGGCATCCACTGCGGCCAGACGCGAGAAACGGCAAGAACCCGAAAAGGCCGCCTGCCCCGGTTCTCCCTCGGATGGAGCCGTCGTTTTTTCTTCTTCCGGTTTTTCCACTTCTTCTTTGAGCATTTCGCGCATCTGCTCGTAAGAAAGACCGGCCTGCGTCACTTTCAGTTGCAGAATGCGCTCCTTTTCTCCGGTCAGACGAACCACATCCTGATGCAGATCGGCAATCTCCTCCAGAAGATCCTCGTTACCGACCAGCGTTTTGCGGAAGCGGACGAATTTACGGATGGAGAGCACCAAAAGAAAAATCAATCCCAGCCAGATGGCGAAGGTGATGAGAAACGCCAGAACCGAAAAGATCCAATCCAGCACGCCGAACTGTGTGGCCTCTCCCGCCCAAAGTTTAAAATAGTAGGAAAAATCAAATATTTTGACAATCCCGAAGAAGATGCCCTTGAATATCATCAGGACTCCGTCCAGCATATGACCGAAAAAAGCCTTGAACCAGGTCATAAATCCGTACAAAAAATCCATAGTTTTCCCTTTCTGCGAATATTGTATATCTTTTAAAAAGTTTTCGGCGCAAAGCGAAAAGCCAAAAAGGTAACCAATCTACCCCTGACAATGCGGTCGGAAAAAGTCCTGACCGTCAATCGTCTCCCGCTCCTTTGCACAGCCAACCCGGCCAGAGTGATAAAAACCGGACCTGAGCGGCATTGGCCTGCTCTCAAGCCCGGTTTTCTTTTCGCTTTTCGCTTCGCGCCGAACGAAACGGTCTGCCCTGAAATCGCGTCCGGAAAAAAGCCTTGTAAAAACAGGGCGTTATTCTCTCTTTTCGCCCTCACCCTCAGGCGTTTCACCGTCCGGAGAAGACTCGTTTTGCTCTTTTTGCTGACGCAGATATTCTTCAATTGCGCGCTGTTTGATGAGTTCCTCATCCGCCGCGCTGATCATTTTCTTGCCGGCGTTCTTCATCTTCAGCACCATGCGGATAAACGCATAGACCTCATAGCCAAAGAAAAGGAGCATCGGAAGCAGAATGCAAAGGCCGAAGCCAAGGCGACTGCCGAGAAAAGTGAAAAAAGACCCCCAACCGTTTACCTTTTTCCCGGTGTAACGGGCGATAATGGCCGAACGGCGCACGGTCTCGCTCACGCCCTGTTCAAGACCACTGTATTCGGGGTTGTCCCCTCTTGTTTTCACCGTGATGATATGACCGTTGACATCGCGCTCGATCTCCGCGATCCGGTGCGTATTGTATTCGCCGCGCGAAAACTGCCCGTCACGGTTGATATCCCATTCGTAGGTGATGATATCGCCAACTTCCAACGCGTCAACGGCGCTGTCATTTTCCGCGATGTATTCCCCCACAATCATGGCGCCGGAGCGAAAACCCTCCGGCTTGTTTTCCGGCACCCAATCGGGTTTCTCGGCATTCATGGAATCCGACTGAACATTCAGATAGCATTTCCCGCCGACGGCAGGGACATTCTTGGCATTGGCGCTGGCCGAAAACACCACGATCGTGGCCACCAACGCAAGCGCCACGAATACCCACAAAAGCACATTCAGTGTGATATTAACGACCTTTTTGATCTGCTCTTTATTCATAAACGACCCTACCTTTTAAAAAATGACGAAATTTACAGACTGGTAACAATCAACTTGAATTATAGCACGAAATCTTTTTTTCGTCAATAGGGGATTTTTCTCCGGGGCGGCTTTCCCGCCCCGGAAAGGAGAAAACCGGAGATTATGCGCCGGTAACCGTGAAGGAAAGGCTGAAAGTGGTGCCGGCCATGTCCACAGTGTTGGAGGACTTGCAGGCGGGATCCTGACCCTCATACCAGATGTAGATTGTGACCTGAACGGCAGTCTTGGTCACCGTATCCGCCAAAACAGAACCGGCGTTGGAAACGGTAATGTCATTGCCCAGAACCGGCTTCTCGGTATTCAGAGACTTGACGGCCTTGTAGGTGGCGGCAGCACCGGTAACAGGCTCATAAATGAACTTGTTCTCTCCGCAGACAGCCATTACACGCAACGCCTTATCCAGTTCCTTTGTGCCGCCCGCACTCAGCGTGATCGTGCTCAGCTTCAGATCGCTTGCGTCCGCGCCGACCGCCTTGATGTAAAAGGAGGTGGTGTAGTAATCCGTACCCGCCGTGGCGGTTTCAAAAGTGGTGTCCTCTTTGTACGCGCCGTTATTGTACTCGATCTTATCACCGTTGTCCTTTACCTTATAAAAGGCCAGCGCGGCGTTGGTGTTGTCGCAGGACACGGGCACCATGGTGGTCAGGCTGGCCGACAGGGACAAAGCCCCGCTCCAGTCGCTGTCATTGGCGCTGTTGGTGGCGCAAATCCGCAGGTTGGTGGGCGCAGTGGCCGAAACAGCCATGGTACCGGCCGTGACCGTGGTGTTCATCGAGAACCATGCGAAGGTGGAAGTGCCCGCCATAACAGCCGCCAAAAGCAACATGCAAACTGCGGGAATGAGTTTTCTGAAGTTTTTCATGGTTTTTTCTCCTTTAAAATGATTTTTGAGATTCAGGTATATTAACCGCATCAAACGCGGAAAATATCTTTGGAAAGGAAAATGCCGGGAAACGGACTCAGCTGGCGGCCGTATAATCGATCACCTGCATAGTCATGTCCACGCGGAATTCGCCGCCAAGCCGGTCATCGGTGCAGTCCGGGTCGTTTCCTTCCAGCCAGATGACCACGGTGATCTTGGAAATGTCTCCCACGCCGAAGTTTTCCACGCGCCCTTCGGTCACTGTGTTCGCGTCCAGAAAATTGGTATTGACCCGGTTTTCGGGATCGATCTCGGGCGCACCGTTTCCGCCGGTCTTCGGTTTGGCAAAATCGGTGTAATCGCCGCTGTAATCATATGCGCCCTCGGCGGCTTTGTAATAAAACGGGGTGTAATAGACCCGCACACGAATGGCCTCGTCGATCCCGAAAGTCATTTTGGTGATGGAAAGGCGGTACAGGTAACTGCAGGTCAGTTCCCCGGTGTTTTTGAGATAAAAGGTGTAGGCCACATAGTTGTCTCCGTTGTGCTCGCCGCTGACATCGTTGAGGTTATCCGGCAGCGTGTTGCCGTCAATATTGGTGATATCCTTGGCGGCTTTTGCATCCAGCTTTGAAGAAAACTGCCGGAAGCTTTCATTTTCGGAAAGTGCCAGCGCATACCGCTTATCATTGTAATCCCGGATGGAGACCGTGAAACTGCCGCGCTGCGCCACCAACAGCGAAATGATGTAAACAATGACCAACAGCAAGAGCAAAAGCCCGGCCAGACGCGGAATGATCCGCCGGTAAATCCGATAGCGCTTGACCTCTCCGGCACTGCGGCGCAGGATTGAGAAAGGTCTTTTTCCTTCTTTCATGTCAGTTCTCCTTTCCGGGGATCAGCGCATCCTCCGTGAGAAGCGCGGCGCGGCAGGAGAAATGACCGCGGTAATCGGCAGACGGCAGAAAGCCGAACGCCTCGCACCGGGAAAAGGCCCGGACCGTATCGTCATCCGGCACCCCGTTTGCAATCGCGGCGATATGCAACGCTTTCAGCATCTGAAAAAAGGGAGAGACCGCGCCGCTCCGGTCACGGTCGGAAAGGAGCGCTGTGAGAGAGGGAGAAACCGACACAAAATCGGGCGTGAAAGAAAGCAGGCGCATGAGCGGGAAATCCTCTTTGCCGCAATCCCGCACCAGCGTGCGGAGCCCGGCCGCGCCGATGGCGGAAAACCCGCTTTTGGCGGTGGGAAGCTCCATGGTCAGAATTTCCGGGGCGAAAGAGAGCGCCACCCGGCCGGGCTCCGTAAATCCGGCCGCTTTCATCTCGGCGGTGAGCTTTTCATAAAGACCGTCGGAAAGGAGTAGTGCCGCAGGGGCACGGAAAGAAACAAAAGAAAACCGGACGGCCTTTGCGCAAAGCGCGTCAACCAGGCGCATGACCTTGCGAAAAGAGGCAAAAGCCAGTTCCACGCCCTCCTCGGCCATGTCGGCGGATTCTTCATAATCGGCCGGAGCGAGCGTGCCGTAGAGCACGCTGTTGAGGTACGCTTCTCCAAGATAGGCCACCGGCTCGCCGCTTGCGCAGTCAAAAACCGGCTGATATTTCATTTCGATTGGCGCAAGCCCTGTTTCGAGCGTGCGTTTTACATATCGGTCGGTTGCCCGCATGAATGCACCCTCCTCAAACAAGATGCGACACTTGCCCCGCAAGCGGGGGCAAAAAACAAAAAACGGCTGCAAAGATACTTTTCGTATCGTTTTGCAACCGGGCTGACTTTAAAAGTCCCTTGGCTTTGCGTCACCGCCTCACGACGGTTTTGCCGACTATAAAATTTACATATTTATTTTACAGGATGAAAACGGTTTTGTCAAGAGCTTTTTTTAATTTTCCGGAAAGCTTTTTTAAAGGGCGAAGACGGTCTCCAACCAAGGAACCTGTCTATACGCCCTTTTCGCGGTTTTTATCCAGATACATCGCCGCATCCGCCGCCGCGGCGGTTGCCTCGATATCGCCGCCGTGCATGGTATATCCCACCGCCATGCCGAATCCGGTATCCGAGACGGCCCGGCGGATCTCCCGGGTCAGTTTTTGCACTTCGTCCTCTTCCATCCGGCGGCAAATGATCATAAATTCGTCTCCGCCCACCCGGTAAAAATCGGTGTTTTCCGGTGGCAGAACAGAGCGGACACGCCGCCCCAGCTCCGACAGCACCGCATCCCCGGCATGGTGCCCACCCGTGTCATTGATGACTTTAAGATTATTCATGTCCAATGAAATCAGGGCGCAAAGCGAGGCGGCATCTCTCTTGGCATCCAAATGAAAACACCGGCGGACATAGGCGCCCGTCAGTTCGTCCAGGTTATTCCGGTGAATATAAAGCGACAGATAGAGATAGGCTATGTCAATGGTGAGGCCGGCGCAGAAAAGCGCGTCGCTCCCGAGCCAGACGCTCAGCGCCGCAGTAATAACAAAATTGAAGCACAGCGCCACGGCCGCCGGAAGGCTGAGTCTTCCCCTTCCTGCAGAAAAATCCAACGAAAAATAAAGCAAGAGGACCAGATAAAAAAAGCAAACACCAAAGGGGAAAAGGCCCAACGGACCGCGAAAAAGCTGATTATCTGCCGTATATCCGAACACCCACGGCGTGAAAAAAGCCGTGAGAAGCAACAGGACATGACAGGCAAGCGGAAGAGAAAGCCACACCGCCGCTTTCCGCGACAGACAGGGGCGGAGAATGAAAACCAAACAGTAAAGCGCCGCAGGGCGCAACGCATATCCCACCACCGAGAAAAAGACGCGCCACTGGGTAAAGTACGGAAGGGTGGAAAGAAGAAGCTCTGCCACATCGGCGCCGATGAGCACAATGACCAGATGAAGCGCCAGCATAAAGTAGCGGCTGTCCGGACGGGCAAAGTTGGGATTACAGCGGATTGTATAAGCAAGAAAAAGGCAAATGGCAAGGCTGGGGTAAAAATGAGAAATGAGTTCCAACTTCTTTCCTCCTCCCTTCAATCATATTCACGGGACACACGGACTTGTTTTTGTTATTTCAATTAATATAAATATTTTTGAATACAAAAACAACGATTTTGTCAAGATTCCTATCTTTAGCACAATTATAGTCTCAAAATGTGGTAAAGTCAAGTAAAATTCAGAAGATTAGCATATTTTACCGAAATCGGAAGGAATTTTGGAAGATTTATGAAAATATATGACTATAACGGCCTCAAAAACATCTGCGGCAAGCGGGTGCGAAAAGGCAGACGCCTGCGGGGAATGACCCAGGCTGATCTGGCGGCCAAAATGCAGCTTGCGGGCGTGATGCTGGACAGGGACAGTATCAGTCGCATTGAGTTGGGCGTCCGCTTTGTGGCGGATTATGAGCTCCGGGCGCTGGCGCAGTGTCTGCGGGTTCCGGTCGATTTCCTGCTGAAGAACGACTGAAAAACGGCGTGACTTTCAAGTCACGCCGTTTTTCATCCTTCCGAAACATAAAGCTGTCGATAAGGATTGGCAGAATTAGGATGCAAAAGATAAAAAACGCCGGACAGCACTTTTTCCCTGTCCACCCCGAAAAAGCGGCAATAGTTATCAATATACGGCCGTGCCGCCACCAGTTCTTCCTTTCCGGCCCGCTCGCAACGCACCTGCGCGGGAAAAGACCCGGGCGGGCAATCGGTGCGAAGCAGTATTTTTCCGCCGTGCATCCCGGTGCCGCAAAAGTCTCCCACGATTTTTTCTTTTTCCGAAAGCCCCAGCACCACAATGAGCCCGCCGGCCTGATATTCTCCGAGAAAACTCCCCGCGCTGCCACCGATCACCAGAACCGGTTTTTTCTCACCGTATTCCTTC
>ERZ780198.3089-NODE-3089-length-11731-cov-16.092412_pt1 | contig 11731 bp, 10 predicted proteins | sample MGYA00510979_ERZ780198 | MGnify/ENA primary metagenome ERZ780198 (study PRJEB29588, sample SAMEA2158039) | human gut metagenome | biome: human gut; feature: human-associated habitat; material: faeces | place: Denmark | collected 2008/2010 ...
ATCTGCCGCACCTCGCTCGCCGTATCGGCACTTAGAATTATGCGGTATTGCCCTGAATTTTCGACTTTTTAGGTACACCATAGGCGAAGCTACAAGGCCCCGGCTCATGTGTATTTTGGAGCCATGCGGCGCAGCCATTAAAAACGCGGCCTCCCTGCCCGCGAAGGAAGGAACGATTTTTCAAGTGCGAAACTACGTCATCAAGCGTATCCTGCTTTCTTTTGTGATCCTGTTTTGCGTTACCTTCATCATCTATGTGATGATGCGCAGCCTGCCCAGCTCTTTTGCCGAGAACATGGCCATGCAGCTGTCCCAGGCACCGGGCGCAAAACCGTATCAGGAATGGCTGGATCAGCTCAACGCAGCCTATGGTCTGGATAAGGGCATCCTGCCCGGTTTCATGACCTGGCTGTCCAGCGCAGTGCACGGTCAGTTCGGTGACAGCTGGAAGTGGAACGTCCCTGTTGTTCAAAAATTCCAGGAAGTTATTGGTCTGTCTGTTGTCATGGGCGGCATCTCCTTTGTGGTGTCCATGATCATCGCTGTGCCCCTGGGCATCCTGGCTGCTACCAAACAGTATTCCCGTACCGATTACGTCATCACCGCTGTGGCTCTGGTGGGCATCTCTCTGCCCAGCTTCTTCTTTGCCACGCTGCTCAAGCTGCTGTTCTCTGTCAAGCTTGGCTGGTTTGACCTGTACGGCCTGGTCGGGCGTGATTATGCCCAGCTCAGCTCGTGGGGCCAGTTCTGTGACCGCGCCAACCATCTGGTGCTGCCCATCATCACGCTGGTCATTGTTTCCATCGGCTCTACCATGCGTTACACCCGCACCAACATGCTGGAAGTGCTGAACGCCGACTATATCCGTACCGCCCGCGCCAAGGGCCTTTCGGAGCATGTGGTCATCTATAAGCACGCATTCCGCAACACCCTGATTCCGCTGGTTACCATCATCGGCGGTTCCCTGCCCGGCCTGTTCAGCGGTGCCTTGATCACGGAGACCCTGTTCTCCATCCCCGGCATCGGCTACATCTCTTACCAGTCCATGGTTGCGGGCGATATCCCGTTCACCATGTTCTACCTGTCCTTTATGGCGGTGCTTACCCTGGTCAGCAACCTGCTGACTGATATCATGTACGCAGTGGTTGACCCGCGCGTGCGCATTTCTTAAAGAAAGGAGACTGCACCCATGAGCGAGAATACCCAGAACAACACCCCCAAAAAGGAGCAGTACTCCCTGAACGACGACCGCCGCGTTAAGGTGCTTTCGCCCGGCGCGCTGGTTGCCAAGCGGTTCTTCCGCAACCGTCTGGCTGTTGTGGGCCTGACGATGCTGCTTGCCATGTTCGTCTTTTCCTTCATTGGCGGCGTGGTCAGCCCTTACGGCCAGGACCAGCAGTTCTACACCTACACCCAGATGTCCAAAGAGTATGTGGGTGTGACCCGCAACGATAAACTGCGCTTTGTTGTTGCCGATGGCCAGGAGTTCGGCTCCATTGCCCAGAGCAAGGGCAACGAGGCCATCAAGAAGGGTGAAGCGACCTTTACCTATAAAGATAACGATTACGAAGTGGAAACCCTGAGCGAGGACCTGTACGTCTTCCGCCAGGGCCGCACTGTGCTGGCTTATGCCGCTAAGGATATGGTCACCGCAGCGGACGGCGTGGCCGAGCTGAGCTTTGATGCCAAGCTGGCCGCCCTGACTGCCCAGGCAGCAGGGGAGACCACCTTTGCTGCCGATGGCCAGGATTATGAACTGGACGCTGACGGCAATATTATCCAGAGTGGCAGCGAAGTTGCCTACATCGGCCGCTTTGTTGTTTCCGCTGCCGATGCCAGCGTGGTCATCAGCCGTGACTTCCGCGACCGCCTGGAAGAAGCCATTGACGATAATATTACCGAGTTCACCTACACCGATGCCGACGGCAGCGAAGCCGAGTATGACATCGTGTACGATGCCAGCACCGGCGTTTGGAGCGTGAAGCAGATGACGGAAACCTATGTGTTTGACCGTTACGCAAGCCCCAACAAGGAGCACTGGCTGGGCACCGATACCAACGGTATGGATATGCTGACCCGCCTGATGTACGGCGGTCGCGTTTCCCTGATCATCGGCTTCATCGTTGTTGCAATCGAAGGCTCCATCGGTATTGTCATGGGCGGTATCTCCGGCTACTTCGGCGGCTGGGTGGATAACCTCATCATGCGTATCGTGGACGTTTTCTACTGCCTGCCCTCCATGCCCATCATCATCATTCTGGGCGCTGCCATGGACGCCATGCGCATTGACTCCTGGACCCGTATGATGTACCTGATGCTGATCCTCGGCTTCCTGGGCTGGCCCGGCATTGCCCGCCTGGTCCGCGGCCAGATTTTGTCCCTGCGCGAGCAGGAGTTCATGACGGCAGCCGAAGCCTGCGGCATCAGCGCATGGCACCGCATCTTCCGCCACCTGATCCCCAACGTTATCCCGCAGCTGATTGTTACCTGCACCATGAGCCTTGGCTCCACCATCCTGACGGAAGCCACCCTGTCTTTCCTGGGTCTGGGCGTTAAGTACCCGTTTGCATCCTGGGGCAACATCATCAACGATGTCAACAACGCTTATGTTATGACCAACTATCTGTTCATCTGGGTCCCGGCCGGCATCTGCCTGCTGATCACGGTTCTGGGCTTCAACTTTGTGGGCGATGGCCTGCGCGATGCCTTTGACCCCAAGATGAAACGCTGATGAAAGGAGACACACACGATGGCTAAACAACAGGACGGTTACCTTTCCGCCAAGGAGTCGCGGCGTATCTCCAAAGAAAACCGCCGCATTACGGACCAGTACGAAAAACAGCGCAAGCGCAAGAATGTGCCGGAATCTGAGTACCTGACCCAGATGAAGAACCCGGAAAACGCTGTTGAATTTGATAACCTGCACACCTATTTCTTTACCGATACCGGCGTGGTAAAAAGCGTGGACGGTGTTTCGTTTGAAGTTCCCGTGGGTAAAACCGTGGGCGTTGTGGGCGAATCCGGCTGCGGCAAATCCGTTACCAGCCTTTCGCTGATGCAGCTGCTGCAGCGCCCCCAGGGCCAGATCGTTCAGGGCGAGATCCGCCTGAACCTGGGTAATGGCAAAGCCTATGATGTTGCCAAAACTCCCGGCACGGTCATGCAGCACCTGCGCGGCAACTATATTTCGATGATCTTCCAGGAGCCGATGACCAGCCTGAACCCGGTGTTCCGCATCGGTGCTCAGATCGATGAAGTCATTGCTCTGCATGACGGCGAAGGCAAGAGCAAAGAGGACATCAAAAAGCGCACCGTTGAAATGCTGGAGATGGTTGGCATCGCCAACAGCCAGGGTGTATATGAGATGTACCCGCATGAGTTGTCCGGCGGTATGCGCCAGCGTGTCATGATCGCCATGGCATTGGCCTGCAACCCCAAGGTTATCATCGCCGACGAACCCACCACCGCACTGGACGTGACGATTCAGGCCCAGATCCTGGACCTGCTGCGCAGCCTGAAGGACCGCATTAACTCCTCCATCATGCTGATCACCCATGACCTGGGTGTGATTGCCGAGATGGCAGATTACGTTGTTGTCATGTACGCAGGCCGCGTGGTGGAAAAGGGCACCGCTCAGGAGATTTTCGCAAACCCGGCTCACCCCTATACCATCGGCCTGATGGCTTCCAAACCGATCGTGGGCAAAAAGGTGGACCGACTGTACTCCATCCCCGGCAAGGTGCCCAACCCGGTCAATATGCCCAACTACTGTTACTTTAAGGATCGCTGCGAGATGGCTCTGCCCTGCTGCGATGGTGAATACCCCTGCGAGATCAGCCTGTCCCCCACGCACAAGGTCAGCTGCTACCGCTACTATGAAAATAATCGAAAGGCGGGTGAGTGACGATGGCACAGGCAGAAAACGCAAAAAAGCTGGACTATACCCCCGTCACCTATGATGATCAGTATATTCTGATGGTCAACCAGCTTAAAAAATACTTCCCCATCAAGGGCGGCCTGATGTCCCAGACCGTGGGTCATGTCAAGGCTGTCGATGGCGTTACCTTCAACCTCAAGCGCGGCCATACCATGGGTCTGGTCGGCGAATCCGGCTGCGGCAAATCCACCACCGGCCGTACAATCCTGCGCCTTGCCGGCGAAAAAACCGGCGGTCAGGTACTGTTCAACGGCAAAGAAGTGTACGATATGACCGGCAGGGAGCTGCGTAACCTGCGTACCAAGATGCAGATCATCTTCCAGGACCCGTTCTCCAGCCTGTCCCCGCGTCTGCCGGTTGGTGAGATCATCGGTGAGGCTGTGCGCGAGCATAACCTGGTGCCCAAGGCAGAGTTCAATGATTATATTGACCAGGTCATGGATAACTGCGGCCTGCAGCCCTACCACAAAACCCGCTATCCGCACGAATTTTCCGGCGGCCAGCGCCAGCGCATCTGCATTGCCCGCGCCCTGGCCCTGAACCCGGAGTTTGTTGTGTGTGACGAACCGGTCTCTGCACTGGACGTTTCCATTCAGGCCCAGATCATCAATCTGCTGAAAGAATTGCAGGATAAATATAACCTGACCTACCTGTTCATCTCCCACGATCTTTCTGTTGTTGAGCATATTTCGGATACGGTCGGCGTTATGTACCTGGGCAACCTGGTGGAGTACGGTGCAACGCCGGATATCTTCAGCCATCCGCTACATCCCTACACCAAGGCACTGTTCAGCGCCATTCCTATCCCGGACCCGACCATTCGCCGCGAGCGCATCGTGCTGCAGGGCTCCATTCCGTCCCCGGCCAACCCGCCCAAGGGCTGCAAGTTCCATACCCGCTGCCCCTATGCGACCGAGCGCTGCAAGACCGAAGCGCCGCAGCAGCGTGAGGTGGAACCCGGCCACTATGTTGTGTGCCACCTGTACGAAAAATGAAGCATAACGAACCCTTTGAGGATGACGGCCGCACCGTGGCCGATATGAGTGGCATTGAGCACGACAGTATCTGGCTGCCGCGCCGCCGCAAGCAGGGCCATACCCCCGCGCAGCAGCCCCAACAGGCTGCTGACCGTCCCTGGGAGGAAGACCCCCAGCTGACCGGTAAGGAGCGCCTGTGGGCGATCCTGGGTGCGCTGAAAGCTACCCTGCTGATTTGTGGTGTCTACCTGCTTGGCCTGCTGGCCCTGCTGGCGCTGCTGTTTACCCTCTGGCATTAAAAAATACCCCCGCCTTTGTTTTGGCTGCGTGACAGCTGGAATAAGGACGGGGGTGTTTTGTTTTGTGGGGAAAGGGCAACTTGCCCGGTAAGGTGGGGGCACCCGACCCCGCTGAGAAACGTAAATATTTGCTGCAAACCTACAAACATTTGTAGGGGACGATGCTTGCATCGTCCCGCGGATGAGCTGATGCGGTGAATTTTGTTAATGGTATTCGGGACAAGGTTTCGGAACGGTCAAGACTGTTCCCTACAGAAGCTTTTTTAGCATGTGGTGGATGATTTATGTTCCTCAAGGACGGGATGAAGGCATCCCACCCTACAGTGCCTAAATAAAAGTACAACACAAAAGCGCACCGCACACCCTATCCAAGGGGTTGCGATGCGCCTTTTATTATTCATTGCTTTCTTGATGGAAAATAATATTATTGCCTTATATTATTAAAGCTTCTGCTTAGGTCAGTTTACAAGGAACTACACGCAGACCGTGAAACGGGCTGCTGACAACAAACGGCGCTATGCTCCCGGCTGGGTGCATAGCACCTGTTTGTTGCGGGGGTTTCCAAAGGGGGCAGCGCCCCATTTGGCACACGACTTTGCGGAGCAAAGTGTAGTGTGTTATACGCTCTGTCGGCGTTGCCCTGAAAATACCGTTGCCGCCGGGGAGGGCAAGGGCATTTGACGCGGCAGGAAAGCAGGGCTTTGTTTGGGGCTGGTAAGCCGGAAACAAAGGGCTGATTTCAGCAGCAGACAGGGCGTATTATGAAAGCCCCCGTCCCTCGTCCTCCGCCCCCGGCCTATGGGACAAAAAGTCCCAAAGCTCTGGACACCGTGACCAGATGTGTGGCCACACTCCGGGAAAAGTAGCAGGACGGCAGGAAACCGTCAAGGCTGAAATGAATGGGCTGACGCCCGGCCTTGACCGTTCCCCGCCGCCCCGCTGGATGGGTGGACAAGGTGGCCAATCCCTAAAAGTGTTTGGCCGCACTCGTTCATTTTGGGGCCTTTCTTCTCCCAAAATTGAAATGGGCGGGAAAGCCCTAAAATGGCTTTCCCGCCTTGATTACCCATTAGCAAAGACGGGCGAGACTGTCAACGGCGGCGCTGAAAGCGCCGTTCATCTTGACCGTTGACTGGCTCGCCTGGCTTTGCTACTGCCCGTAAGAGATGGAAAAACAAGATGGAAAACAAGGTTAAAAATGGTTGACAAGTCTATCGGATGTGTGTTATACTGTGCGACAGTTTGAGATTGGAAGGAGGCTTACGTGTGTTAATTTGTGTACGCTAATAAGCAATAAAAAGTAGAAGTACCTTTCCACATGATGGTGGGCTTTTTTTGCGTGCGTATGCAAAGGAACACGTAGGTTTGACACGAGCAGTCTTTGAACTGTATCGTGGTGTTTTTTCGTGCTTTGTTGTTATGCAGGCGTCTGCCCTCTCTGTGGGACAACGCCTGCTTTTTATTGCAGAAACAAAGGAACAATGCAATAAAAAAGGAGGTTCGCATTATGACCCAAAACAACAATTCATGGAGAAAAACTTATTTTACACTTCTTGCCGGACAAGCAATATCCTTTATTAGCAGCGGTATTTTGCAAATGGCCATTATCTTTTATTTGGTTGCGAAAACTAATTCTGCAATCATATTGACGGCGGCAACACTGATTGGATTTTTGCCGCAAGCCTGTTTAGGCCCGTTTGCAGGTGCTTTTGTTGACCGGCACAGCCGTAAAAGCGTAATGATTGGTGCGGATTTGATAATTGCCGCCGCTGGCGGTATTCTGGCGCTGGTGGCGTTTTACATGGAATTGCCCGTATGGTCTATTATGGTTGTCCTGTTAATCCGAAGTGCGGGAACTGCTTTTCATTCTCCAGCATTCAGCGCAGCAACACCTATGATTGTGCCAAAAGAGGAACTTACAAAATGCGCTGGTTACACGCAGACCATGCAAGCAGTAAGTGCGATTATCAGTCCAGCTGCCGCAGCGTTTTTATATGCTGTTTGGCCTCTTAATGCAATTATATTGTTAGATATTGTGGGTGCAATCCTTGCCTGTGTGACTGTTGCGATTTCGTCCATACCAACGCCTGAACTATGTCCAGAAACGAAAAGACAACAGTTTTTACAGGATATGAAAGAGGGGTATGTGGTATTAAAGCAAAACAGGGGCCTCTTTGCTCTGCTCTGGATTGGTGTAATTTATATGTTCTTTTATATGCCAATCAGTACGCTTTTTCCTCTCATCTGTATGTCATACTTCAAAGGAACACCGGCCCATGCCTCTGCCGCTGAAATTGCTTTTGCGGTTGGTATGCTGCTTGGCGGAGTCATTCTGAGCATTTGGGGCGGTTTTAAGAAACGGCGGTACACCATCGGTCTTTCCGTTCTCCTGATGGGCGTTAGCAATATGCTCTCCGGGCTTTTGCCGCCAGACGCATTTCTTGTCTTTGTTGTGTGCTGTACTGTTATGGGAATTTCCGCTCCATTTTACGGTGTGCAAGATGCGATTTTTCAAGAAACGGTCAAACCAGAATATCTGGGGAGAGTTTTTTCTCTACTGACAAGCGCCGCTTCCCTCGCCATGCCGTTTGGCCTTGTCATTTCCGGGCCTCTGGCGGAGCGGCTGGGAGTTGAGAAATGGTTTGTCATTTGCGGAATTGGCATTATCATCGTTGCGCTTGCCGTATTTTTACTACCCGGTTTGAGAGAGATTGACAATACGCAATAATCAACTGCACCTTTTTCTATTACTAAACAAAATGCCTGGATGGTGGTTCTGAAAAACCAGAACCGCCGTTCAGGCATTTTTTATCTTCGTCCTCTCTGCGGTTTTGGATTCTTCAGCAAGTCGGATTTTTCCGCAATCTTTTTCAGCCACTTCCGTTCTTCTACTGACAGCTTCCTAAAATTCAGCTTGAGCCGTTTGCAGATAAACGCCAAGTACGCTTGTTCCGTGTCGCTGTCCTGGCTGACGATTTCACCAGCAGTTTCCAGCATTTCTTTTAGCGGGTTATCCTCTGGGACGCTGAAAAAATCGTCCTTGTGTGTTTCCCGCAGAGCAAGGGCAATCCCGTTTATGTCCCGTTGTATCACATAGCGGCAAAACTCGTCCTCATCAATATGGGCGGTGATAAGCTGTCTTAACTGCGTATCACTCATGCCAGGATTATGCTTTTTTATAACAGTTGCGCTCATCGTGTCCACTATGGCGTTTGCACCCTGCGCCTGTTTCAGTGCCGTTCCGTTCACATAGATTTCAAGGTCAGCCATCAGCCGGGGGAAATCCGGGTGCGCCGCCAGCTCACACAGCAGGGTATTGTCTATCCTCCCGCTTTTCAGCAGGTCAATCATTTCATCACTCAAACGCAGGTCTGCAAGATCGGCGTTTGGGTGATTTTTCATTTCAGACAGCCCCAGCAGATAATCAGCGGTCACACCGTAAAACTTCGCCAGCCGGATAAGGGCATAGTGGCTGATGTCCTTGAAGTCTTCCGTTTCGTAACTGCCCAGCGCAGACTTGGAAAGCCCGGTCTGCTCCGCAAGCTGCCCCAGCGTCAAGCCACGCTCCACACGTAGGTCTTTTAATCGCTCTTGTATGGATAAAGACATATTCACCCTCCTTGCTAGCTCAACGAAAGAGAAGCCGTTATGCTATGTACTATGCTCATAGCATAACGGCATAGGCATTTACAGTTTTATTTTACCATTTGCTACATCTTCACGAAATTTATCAACAAGCTTCGCTGTCAGCTTGGATTTACCGTAGTGTTCAAGTACAAAAGTACGATAACTTTTTCCATCTACAAGCACATCACTTTTTCTGGTCAACAACCAATTTCCGTTACCTCCTCCCTGTTCTCTAATATTCCAGTCTTTCCCATATCTTTTATAGATTTCATCTTTTTTACCTTGAACAGACATTGATTCGCTTGGAATATAAACAATTTGCATAATAGCTCCTCCTTTATTTTGTGCAAGAAGACCAGAAACCTGAATTTGTCTTTTATCTTTTTTTGATTATATCACAAATCCGAGAGCGTGGAAATAGGGAGTTTTTCAGGCTGATTTCCTACCTCTTGGATATACGGCACAGGCGGTCAAAAAGGTGTAGACTTGGGATAGTTCATCGATGGACAAGCACCTTGGAAACAGAACACGCCAAAGAAAACGGAGGGACGCATGAGCAAAAGACCCTATCAACACCTGCCGCCGCTGGAACACAGGCCGGACGGCTCCCCCTACCGCATAACCCCGCCCCAGAAGAGACGAGCCAGCGGCCTGATACGCCGGGAGTGCTGCAACTGCGAGGACGGAAACTGCCTTGCGCTGGACGATGGCGACACCTGCGCCTGTCCGCAGATGATTTCGTTCTCCGTCTGCTGCAAGTGGTTCCGCTGGGCGGTCTTGCCGCTGGACAGGACGCTGGAAGCGGAGATTTACCGGGACAGGGACTTGAAACGCTGTGCGGAGTGCGGCGGTGTGTTCGTCCCGAAGTCCAACCGGGGCAAATACTGCCCGGACTGCGCCGCCAGAGTTCACAGGCGGCAGAAAACAGAAAGTGAACGGAAAAGGAGGTCTGCTGTGGACAGTTAAGAGCGGGAAAAGCCTTGATTTGCAAGGCTCCGCAAGCCCTCAACCGGGGCGGCTGGTATCATTTATCATTCGCCCCGGAAAACGGGCCTCTAACCGTCCACAAAACACGCTATGACAAACACGATTTATATTCACCAGCCGGAAAAGGCGTTCAGTTTCACCCGGCTCCCCAATTTCCTTTTTGAAGCACCCACATTCCAGCCCTTGAGCAACGAAGCGAAGGTGCTGTATGCCTTTGTCCTGCGCCGGGCGGAGTTGTCCCGGAAGAACGGCTGGGCGGACGAGTACGGGCGGGTCTACCTGTACTACCCCATCTGCGAGGTGGTCGCTTTGCTCCGCTGCGGGCGGCAGAAAGCGGTCAACACCCTGCGGGAGTTGCAGTATGCGGGGCTGGTGGAAATCCAGAAACAGGGCTGTGGAAAACCCAACCGCATTTACCCGAAATCCTATGAAGCGGTTCCAAACACCGACTTCAAGAAATCCGGTTATGGTACGCCGGAGGGCTGAAAACCGTACTTGGCGAGTACGAAAATCAATCCTCTTGAAGTACGGAAATCTGACGGTATATAGAAATACAGAGATTAAAACCATCTATTTACATTCATTCCATTCCAATCCTATCAGAGATATTTTCGGCGGGAAAACCCGCCGGAAAGGAATGGAATGGGGAAAGGAGTTCAATGGCACAACACGCAATTTTGCGATTTGAGAAGCACAAGGGCCACCCGGCGGGGCCGCTGGAAGCCCACCATGAACGGAAAAAGGAGCAGTACGCCAGCAACCCGGACATTGACACCAGCCGGAGCAAGTACAATTTCCACATCGTCAAGCCGGATGGCCGCTACTACCATTTCATTCAGAGCCGCATCGAGCAGGCCAGATGCCGCACCCGCAAGGACAGCACTCGGTTTGTGGACACGCTGATTACCGCCAGCCCGGAGTTTTTCAAGGGCAAGTCCCCAAAGGAGATAGCGGCCTACTTCCAGAGGGCGGCGGACTTCCTCATTGACCGGGTGGGCCGGGAGAACATCGTTTCGGCTATGGTACACATGGATGAAAAAACGCCCCATCTGCACTTGGTCTTTGTGCCGCTGACAAAGGACAACCGCCTGTGCGCCAAAGAAATTATCGGCAACCGGGCCAATCTGACGAAGTGGCAGGACGATTTTCACGCCTGTATGGTGGAGCAGTACCCCGACCTGGAGCGTGGGGAAAGCGCCAGCAAGACGGGCCGGAAGCATATCCCCACCCGGCTGTTCAAACAGGCGGTCAACCTCTCCAAACAGGCGAGGGCCATTGAAGCGGTTCTCTCCGGCATTACCCCGCTGAACGCCGGAAAGAAGAAAGAGGAAGCCCTCTCCATGCTGAAAAAGTGGTTTCCGCAGATGGAGAACTTCTCCGGGCAACTGAAAAAATACAAGGTCACAATCAATGACTTGTTAGCGGAAAATGAAAAGCTGGAAGTCAGGGCAAAGGCCAGCGAAAAAGGCAAGATGAATGACACGATGGAACGGGCGAAGTTAAAAAGCGAACTGGACGATATGCGGCGGCTGGTTGACCGTATCCCGCCGGAGATTTTAGCGGAACTGAAACGGCAACAGCGGCAGCATGGAAAGGAAAGGTGATCTTATAAGTAATATCAGATACAAAAAGGAAATCGAAATCGTGACTTTTCAGGGAAAGGAAATCACACTGGAAAATCTCTCCCCGGTGTTCACGCCGGAACAGGAAGCAGCCAAACGCCGGGAACTGGAACAGCAGCTTTATGAGGTGTTCCGCAAGTACGCCGACAAGCGGGAGAGTGAGGAAGCCGGGACATAAGGTTTTCCAAACCCATCATTGATTTGCGGGGCTGCTGGCGGTATAATAGAACTGTCAGCAGCTCCGTTTCTTTTTTAAGAAAAGGAGCGACAATATGAACAATC
>ERZ780198.3093-NODE-3093-length-11713-cov-9.896981_pt1 | contig 11713 bp, 11 predicted proteins | sample MGYA00510979_ERZ780198 | MGnify/ENA primary metagenome ERZ780198 (study PRJEB29588, sample SAMEA2158039) | human gut metagenome | biome: human gut; feature: human-associated habitat; material: faeces | place: Denmark | collected 2008/2010 ...
AACGCCCACCAGCAGGCCGGACGCCGCATAGGTCCCGGCACTCAACAGCACAAACAGCCCCAGCAGCGGCAGGCACAGTGCCGGGCACAGTGCCCACGACGCGCATTCTGCCGCCAGCAGGGCCGCAGCCAGCCCGGTGCACAACCGGGCAAACAGCTGCCGGACATCGTCCTCCACCAGAAATTTCATCTCACACATCCCCGTTCCAGCGGTAGCCCATGCCCCGCACCGTGACCAGCCGCTGCGGGCTGCCGGGGTCATCCTCCACCTTGAGCCGCAGCCGCCGGATGTACACCGTGAGGGTGTTGGTATCTACATAATTGCCTTCGCAATCCCACAGGGCGTTCAGAATGGTCTCTTTGGTCAGCACCTGCCCCGGGCTGCGCAGAAACAGGCACAGCAGCTTGTACTCCGCTGCCGTGAGTTCCAGCGGAACGCCGTTCTTTTCGGCCCGGCCGGCCAGCAGATCCACCCGGATGCCGCCGGAGCACAGCTCGGTGGCCTGCTGTGCCCCGAACCCTCCGGCCCGGCGCAGCAGTGCGTGCACCCGACTCAGCAGCACCCCCAGCTTGAAGGGCTTGGTGATGTAATCGTCACCACCCAGGTCCAGCCCAGTGATGATGTCCATTTCCTCATCCGACGCGGTCAGAAACAGGATGGGCACCCCGGAGGTGCGGCGCCCCTCCGGGCAGAAGTCGAAGCCGGTGCCGTCCGGCAGGGTCACGTCCAGCATCAGCAGGTCGTAGCGGCCCGCCTGCCACAGATGCCCGGCCTCGGCCAGGGTACGGGCCGTGTCCAGCGCATAACCCGCCCGGCCCAGTGCAAGGGTCAGCCCGGTGACCAGACTTTTGTCATCCTCCAGCAGTAAGATCCGCTCCATGGTGCAATTTCTCCTTTTTGCAAAAAATGCCGGGTGCTGCCGCAGGTACGGCAGCTGCCCGGCGTGCAGTCACGCATTCTGTTGTTTGTACTGTTCGCCCCACACCCGCATGGCATCCATGATGGGCTGCAGGCTCCGGCCCAGCGGGGTCAGGCTGTACTCCACCCGGGGCGGCACCTCCGGGTAGGCCTTGCGCTCCACCAGACCGTTTTCCTCCATCTCCCGCAGCTGGGAGGTGAGTACCTTCTGGCTCACGCCGGTCAGCGACTTTTTCAGCTCGCCGAAACGCTTGGTGCCGGTGAGCAAGTCCCGCAGGATCAGCACCTTCCATTTGTCACTGATCATGGTGAGGGTGGTTTCCACCGGGCAGGCCGGCAGTTCCTTTTTGGTACACATCTGTCGTTTCTCCCCTTCGGCCCCTCGCGGGCCGTTTTTTCTATTTTACGGCACAGACGCGGTGCTTGTCAAGCAGGGGCCGGACACCCCCGCACATCCGGCTCAAAAAATTTTTTTGCAGTCCAAATTGCGAGAAATCGGCGGTTCACCGCAAAAGTTTCCGAATCGCAACCGGTCAAAAGTCACCCGCCGGTAACCAGGTTACCGCTTTGTGCGTACTTTACGCCGGGCAAAAAGGGGTGTATCATGGCCTCGTCAGCCGGGGCACGCCGAGATGCCCCGCACACCCAATGCAATAATCCTGGAGGATGCTCACGGTGCCATTGCCGACTTCTCCGGCAACCATCCCTACGAGTTCTGATTCCCGTTTCGTGCAGATCGCCTTGGAAACGCTGTTTTCAGGGCGTTTTGCCGTTTGGTACCGCAAAGGAGGTCTTTCTATGACCCAGACCGAACGCCGCCGTTTTTTGCTCAGCCGCCTGCTGGCAGAAGCCCCCGAATACCGGCAGCTGGCCGTCCCGGACGATGCCGCCGGGCAGAAGCAGCTGCTGCGCGCACTGCTCAATGTTTTCAAAGATTTGGACAAGGAAATCTACACCCGACTGCTCACAGCCTGAGCAGCTCAAAAAGGCCCTGCACGAGGCTGATGCCGTCATCATCGGCGCAGGAGCCGGGCTGTCCACCTCCGCCGGGTTCACCTACGCCGGGGAACGATTCCGAACATATTTCTCCGATTTTGCCAGCAAATACGGCTTTACGGATATGTATTCCGGCGGCTTTTACCCTTACCCCACCATGGAGGAATACTGGGCGTACTGGAGCCGGTACATTTATATCAACCGCTATCAGAACGCCCCGAAGTCTGTATACGGCACGCTGTTCCGGCTGGTGCAGGATAAGGATTACTTTGTAATCACCACCAATGTGGACCACTGCTTCCAGAAAGCAGGGTTCGACAAAAAGCGGTTGTTCTACACGCAGGGCGATTACGGCCTGTTCCAGTGTAGTGAGCCGTGCTGTCAGGAGACTTTCGACAATGAGGCACTCATCCGGCTAATGGTAGAAGCACAGGGGTATGTCCTCGCACCGGATGGTCAGCTGACCGTGCCGGAGAATACCATCCTGAAAACTTCTGTTCCGTCCGAGCTTGTCCCCCACTGCCCGCACTGCGGCAAGCTGCTCACGATGAACCTGCGCTGTGACGACAGCTTTGTAGAGGATGCCGGCTGGCACGCCGCCGCCGAGCGGTACAGCGAATTTCTCCGCCGCCACGAGGGGCAGAAGATTTTGTTCTTAGAACTTGGCGTCGGCGGCAACACCCCGGTCATCATCAAATATCCCTTCTGGCGGATGACAGCCAGGAACCCCAATGCCACCTACGTCTGCATCAACAAGGGCGAGGCCGTCTGCCCGAATGAGATCGCCAAGCAGTCACTGCTTTTTGACGGTGACATTGCTGCGGTGCTGGCACAGATGATCCGCGAACACGGATTTATCGTTTCCGACAGCTAAAATGTATTTCAGCAGATCTCCCGTAATATGCCGGGCCGTACCATCCGACCGAAATTTCCGTCGTAGTTCAGGTTTCCGCGCAAGAATGACAGAGCATTCCCGTCCTCTCGCTGCAGTCCTGCACCCCGATAAAAAGCTGCCCGCATACCGTGTGATCTTGTCACATCCGGTATGCGGGCAGCTTGTCTTTTCTGATTTTACGCGCTTTTGGGGCTTATTTTGCCACAATCTCGTCGGCCAGAGCGTCCATCTGGGCTTCCGCGGCAGCATTGGCAGCAGAGCGGATGGTGACCACGTTCTCGCAGACCGTGATGTTCTTCATGCCTTCCAGCTCGGCGCGCATGAGTTTGGCAGCCATGGGGGCCCAGGTGCCGTTCTCCATCAGGCCGACGGTACGGTTCTGGAACGCCTTGGTCTTGAGGTGGTTCAGCAGGGACTCCATCGGCGGGAAGAGGAAGCTGTCATAGGTGGCGCAGGCCAGAACGATCTTTCCGCAGCGGAATGCCTCGGTGACGGCGTAGGACACATCGGTGCGGGTCAGGTCCATCTCCACCACCTTTGCGCCCTTGGCACGCAGCTTTTCGGCCATGGTGTGGGCCGCGGCGCGGGTATGGCCGTGGATGGAAGCACTGGCCACAAGGATCTTTTCCGGTTCTTCCGGCTTATAGCTGGACCAGGTATCATAATAGGCCAGATACTTGCCCAGATCCCCGGTGAGCACCGGGCCATGCAGCGGGCAGATGGTGGCAATATCCAGTGCGGCTGCCTTTTTGAGCAGTGCCTGCACCTGCGGGCCGTACTTGCCCACGATGTTCAGGTAATACCGGCGGGCTTCGCTGGCCCAGTCGGCCTTTTCGTCAAACTTTGCCACCGCCCCGAAGCGGCCAAAACCGTCGGCGGAGAACAGCACCTTTTCGCTGCTCTCATAGCTGACCATGACCTCCGGCCAGTGCACCATGGGTGCAAACACAAAGGTGAGGGTGTGGCTCCCCAGAGACAAGCTCTCGCCGTCCTTCACCACCACACGGCGCTCCTTGGCCACGGCATCCGGGCCGAAGAACTGCTCCATATACACAAAGGTCTTGGCGTTGCCCACCACCTTCATGTCCGGGTACTTAGCGGCCAGGCGGGCAATGTTGGCACCATGGTCCGGCTCCATGTGGGAGACCACCAGATATTCCGGCATGCGGTCGCCCAGAGCTTCGGTGAGGTTTGCCAGCCAGGCATCCGTGGCACGGTTGTCCACCGTATCCAGAATGGCGACCTTTTCATCCAGAATGACATAGGAGTTGTAGCTGACGCCGGTGGGCACCGGGTACTGACTTTCAAACAGGTCGATGGTGGTATCGTCCACCCCCACGCCCAGAATGGTATTGCTGATCTTCTGTACGCTCATAAATCCCATGCTCCTTTATTTTTATGCTGTGCCGCAGAAAGCGGCCGATTCTTCTTAAGAACAATTCCTAGTATAGCATATCGTCAGAAATTTAGCAAGAGGAATCTGCGGCTTTTCCCTCCCGGACCCCTGACCACAACCGTTATTCATCGCCCCTGCTTTCCGGCAGGCGGGCAGACACGGGGCGGCCCGGCTCGGTGTCCAGCTCCAGCAGGGCCGCAGCGCTGGCGTCGTCCATCGTCTGTACGGCCCGCAATTTGCGGCTGATGGCACGGCTGCGCACGCCGATGAGATTATCCAGCTCTTCGTCGGTCTGGCGCAAACGCTGCTGCAGCTTGGAAAGCCCCTGCCCGAACTTGTCGAACTCAGTCTTGACGGCACCCAGCAGCTGCCACACCTCGCCCGAACGCTTCTGGATGGCAAGGGTCTTGAAGCCCATCTGCAGGCTGTTGAGCAGGGCCGCCATGGTGCTGGGGCCGGCCACGTTCACCTGATAGTCCCGCTGCAGCACCTCCAGCAGGCCCGCATTCACCACCTCGGCGTACAGGCCCTCGAAGGGCAGAAACAGGATGCCGAAGGCTGTGGTATACGGCGGCTCCACATACTTTTCGCGGATGTCCTTGGCCTCGCTGCGCAGCACCAGTTCCAGTGCATGGCGGGCGTTTTCCACAGCCTGAGCATCGCCGGATGCCTGCGCATCCTGCAGGTGGGCGTAGGTATCACCGGGGAACTTGGAGTCGATCGGCAGCCAGACGCTGCCGCCGTCGGCACCCGGCATTTTGATAGCGTACTCCACCCGCTGGGCGCTGCCGGGGATGGTGGCCACATTGGTGTCGTACTGCTCTGGGGCCAGAATTTCTTCCAGAATGGCTCCCAGCTGGATCTCGCCCAGGATGCCACGGGTCTTGACGCCCGACAGCACCTGTTTCAGGCCGCCCACATCGGCGGCAAGGCTCTGCATCTCACCCAGGCCCTTGTACACCTGTTCCAGCTGGGCATTGACCGCCTTGAAGCTCTCGGTCACCCGCTTCTGCAGGGCATCCTGCAGCTGCTCGTCCACCGTGCAGCGAATCTCGTCCAGCTTCTGGGCATTCTGTGCCTGCAGGGCCGCCATGCTTTCGGCCAGCGTTTTGCGCATTTCTTCCAGCTTGCGGGCGTTGGAAGCTTCCAGCCCCTGCAGGCGCTGTTCCATGGTCTGCTGCTGCGCGGCCTGCCCGGCATTCAGGGTGCTGCTCATACCCTGCACAGCGGTCTGCAGCGTTTCGCTGATGCCGCGCATGGCGTCGTAGTTCTGCCGGGCCAGCTCGGCCTGCTTCTGGGCAAAGAGCTTCGACTGGGCGTCCAGCTGCTGACGCACCCACTCCTTGAGGGCTTCGTCGTCCTGCCGGGGTGCCTGTTTGCCGGAGCGGTACAGCAGCAGTGCCTGCAGCAGGCAGATGGCCACCAGCAGAACGGTGTAGAGTAATGCAAGAAATTCCATAGGGTATCTCCTTATAAAATCCAAGATCCGGGCCGTGCAGATGCAAAGCCCGGACCTTTTGCTTTTTACAGTGTCTCGTAGCGGCGCAGCGTCTGGCTCCACTGCAGCTGCTCGCCGTACAGGCCCACACCGTCGGCTTCCACCTCGCCCACCTGATTGTCACAGGGGTCGGCGCGGAAGGAGCACATGGGCGGGTCAAAGGGTGCGCAGAGGGCACGGTTGGCCACCATGCGCCCGGTGTCCAGATTGCCGAAGTAGTGCAGGCGCATCTTCTCGTTCCCGGCACGGGCCATGGAGGCACCGGCCGAGCAGTCGGCATACATCCAGCCCTGGGGTGCGATGTAGAACGCGGCCCAGTCGTGGCAGCCCACCATCTCCCGCCGCACCACCAGACCGCTCTGCCACTGGGCCGGGATGCCGGCCAGACGGCACAGCACGATGAAGGTAGAGGCCATGATGCCGCAGTCACCCCGGCGGTTGTGGACACAGCCGTCGGTGATGTTCTCCTGCACGAAGTAGGGCGGCTGGTAGTGGTAGTGGGTGTTGAGGGTCACATAGTCGTAAATTCGCTTTGCCTTCTGCACCGGGTCGGTGAGCCCCTGGGTGAGCTGGGCCGCCAGTGCCCGCAGATAGGGCGTGAACTCCAGATGCGGCAGCTCCTCCTGCGTGTCAAAATCCGGCTGCACGGGGTCCGCCTGCATGTGCAGCGGGTCGGCATAGCGGGCCGTGGTACGGTAACTGTACACCGCGCCAAAGGGCCGGTTCTCGGCAAGGTCGGCCTCCCAGTACGCAGTGCGCTGGGCGGCATCTTCCGGGGCAATGCAGGTGGGCGGCTCGGTGAAGGAATCCAGCGTGATGCCGCTCTGTGCCGGGCAGGCCGCCGGGAGCGGCAGCCACACCCGGACGTGCACGGTGCTGCGGCCCTGCTGCTTTGCAGCCGCAAGGGCAGCGGCAAAGGCTTCGTCGCTCATGCCGATGCTGGTTTCCAGCGTGATGTCCGCGCTGACTGCGCCGGTGCGCACCATCTGCTCGTGCTCCGGCTCATACCGCTCCCAGCTGGGGTGCTGCTGGGGCGGGTCGATCTGACGGGCTGCCAGCTCCGGATGGGTGGCCAACAGGGTCTCGGCAAAGGAGCGGATGTACCGCTTTTCCCCTTCCACGAACCGCCAGTCCATGGCCCCGGCGCGGTCCAGTGCCCGGAATTCCTCCAGGGTAAAGTCCCGCACAAGGTCCTGCAGCAGTTCCAGCGCCTGTGCTTCGGACACCGTGTAATCCAGCGGCAGGCGGCGCAGGATCTCCCGCTGGGCCAGCAGAGCATCCCGCATGGCATCCACCCCGCGGGGCGTGGGGTTTTCCGGCAGAGGGCCGGCAGGCTGCACCGGCTGGTTCTGAGTCTTTGTCCAGTCCTCCGCCAGGTAGGTGTCAATGCAGGCAATGGCCTCGGTATAATAGCCCGCCTCTTTCAGGCGGCGCACATCGTCCGGCAGGCCGAGGTTCAGGCTTGCCAGACAGGCATTCAGGTTCTTCATTGCATTCCGCTCCTCTTTTGTTCAGATTCAGCCGTTGATCTGGGTCTCCCAGAAGTTCGCAGCGTCCAGCATCCAGCCGTCGGCATCGGTGCCTGCGCCGGTACCCACGCCGTGGGTCGCATTGGGGAACAGCACCTCTTTGCAGGGCACATGGTGCTTTTCCAGTGCGCGGCTCAGCGCCGGGCGCTGAGCCGGGTAGCACAGCAGCGGGAACACATAATCGTTCTCGCCGTACCAGTGATACACCGGCGGGTAATCGTCGGTGACACAGTCAGAGATGTTCAGTTCATAGTACCGCCCCTCCAGCACAAAGGGGTCGATGGCAGCATGATAGACCGGCTTATACTCAAAGAAATTGTTGATGGGATAGCCCAGCAGCAAAGCACCGGGCTTGGGCACCCCATAGTGCTTGTAGCCCAGTTCGTCGCCGGAGAACACACCGGCCAGATGGCCGCCGGAGGAATAGCCCAGCAGGGCGTAGTTTTCCGGCTGCACATGGAACTGGTCTGCATGAGTAGTGATGAACCGGACAGCGTTGCCAAGGTCAGCCACCGGGGCGTTGTCCTTTGCCTTGAGGAACACGCGGTAGCGCAGCACGAAGGCTGCGTAGCCCATCTGGTGCAGCCGCCATGCCGTGGCATAGCCCTCGGACATATTGGAAGTCTTGTTGAGCACATTGCCGGACATGACCACCACAAACTTGCTGCCGGGCACTTCCGACGGCCAGTAATACAGTTCCACGCCATCACGGGTGGCGTCTGCGGCGATCTCCTCCGGGGAGTACACTTTATAAGTCACCTGAGTGCCGGCTTCATAGGTATCGGCCAGATAGTTCAGGGCGTCGGCGCTGTCCTGTGCCATGTTGGCGCCCACATAGTCCGACAGCGTGGTACCTGCTTCCGGGGTGTCCGGGCTGTCCACGGCACTCTGCCAGGTCCACACGCCGCTGGCAGCGAATGTCGGGTCGGCACGCAGGTCAGAGACGAGGGTATCCGGCGTAACGGTCAGATGGCCCGATGCGGCAGAGGCCTCCACCGGCAGACCGGCCAGCAGCAGCGCAGCGGCCGAAGCACCGGTCACCTGCAGAAACTGGCGGCGAGAGATCTTGTTTTGCATAAAAGCATCCCCTTTTTTATAAATTCAAATTCTGATATTTCAGGAAGTGTGCTGCTCCCAGAAAGCCACCGCATCCGTCATCCAGCCCTCCGCATCCGTACCGTTGCCGGTGCCGATGGCATGGGGTGCATTTTCATAGACGTGCACCTCACAGGGCACACCGTTTGCCTCCAACGCCTTCCGGACGGCCGGACCCTGGAACGGATATCCCAGAGTCTTCAGGGTAACATCATTCTTGCCGTACCAGAAATAGGTCGGTGGGAAGTCCGGTGTGATGCCGCCTGAGATATCCGACCAGTAATACCTCCATCTGCAGGATGCCGGGTCCATCACGGCATGGTACACCGGCTTGATCTCTGCAAAATCGTTGACGGGGTAGCCCATCAGCAGTGCACCGGGCTTTGGCACATCATAGGCCTTGTAGCCATAGCGCTTATCCGAACTGAACAGCCCGCACAGCTGCCCGCCGGAGGAAAAGCCCACGAGGGCATAGTTTTCCGGCTGCACGCCGAACTGCTGTGCATGGTTCGTGATGAACTGCACCGCCCGGCCCAGATCCTGCAGGGGGCCGTTGTTGCTGATATCCCACCAGATGCGATACCGCAGCACAAAGACGCTATAGCCCATCTTGTTCAGCTTTGCTGCCACAGCAATGCCCTCGTTCAGGTCGCCGCTTTTCATGGCCGCATTGCCGCCCACCACCAGCGCATATTTGCCATCGGCATTCGTGCCGGGGAACCAGAACAGCTGCACACAGCCCAGCGAGGAGTCGGCTGCGACCTCTTCCGGGCTGTACACCTGCCAGGTCACCTGCTTACCGGCTTCGTAATTCTCAATGACGATGTTCAGGCCGTCGGCGCTGTCCTGTGCCGTGGTCTCACCCACATAGTCCAGAAGGGTCTTGTTTTCATACAGGCGGCGCAGTGCAAGGCTGTCCGCATCCCCTTTGCAATAGGTGGAGACCCCGCTGCCCGCAATGGCCGGGTCGGAGCGGATCTCCTTCATGGTCATATCGGTGGTGATGCGCCCTTCCGCATAGGCCGGCAGAGCCAGAACGGCCGCAAGGCACAGCATGGCCGCACCGCGTTTCAGCAGATGTCCGAACATTTCACCCATTCCTTTCCGTTTTGAATCAGCCGGTGGTATGTGCTTCCCAGAAAGCCACCGCATCCGTCATCCAGCCCTCTGCATCGGTGCCGTTGCCGGTGCCGATGCTGTGCGGGGCATTCTGATAAACGACCATCTGATGGGGAATGTTGTTTCGCTCCAAGGTCCGGTCAAAATCCCTGTGCTGGCCAGGCATCTCGGCAGAGCTCAGCACAACATCGTTTTTCCCCCACCAGAAGTACACAGGCGGATAGTCTGCGTCTACCATATTACACAGGTTTGCCCAGTAGTAACGCCAGCCGCAGGTGCCAATGTCATACAGAATGTGGTAAAGCGGCTTCATCACTGTCAGGTCCACCACCGGGTAACCCAACAACAGTGCACCGGGTCTTTCCACCTGATAGGAGCCATAGCCCCGTTCCTTGTTTGCAAAGATTCCTGCGATCTGTCCGCCAGAGGAATAGCCCACCAGCGCATAATTTTCCGGCTGCACACCGAACTGCCCGGCATGGGACGTGATAAACTTTACCGCATTGGCAAGATCCTGAATGGGCGCATTGTCGCCCATGTCGATCCAGGTGCGGTACCGCAGCACGAACACGGTGTAGCCCTGTTCATGCAGCTGGTAGGCCGCAGAGCCGCCCTCTTCCATCTCGGAGGTCATGGTGCTACCGTTGCCGGGCACCACCAGCGCGTACTTGCCACCCGGCTCCTTGCCTGGGAAATAATACAGCTGCACACACCCCAGTGAAGAGTTTGCCGCGATCTCTTCCGGGCTGTACACCTGCCAGGTCACCTGTACCCCATTGCGGGTATTTTCCGCCACCAGATTCATGGCCGCCACGCTGTCATCCACCAGCTCCGGGCGCATGTACTGTTCCAGCGTTTTGTTCTTCCAGTATTCGTTGCCAAGGCCGCTCAGCTCACGGCAGTAAGTATAGTAGCCAGACGACTGGATGGCCGGGTCATCCCGCAGCTGCTGCAGGGTGGTCTGCCGGGTGAACGCCGCCGAATTTTGTGCTGCCCATACGGGCAGGCTCAGGCAGGCCAGCTGTGCCAGGCACACCGCCCCACACAGCAGCTTGTAGTTCCATGATCTCATTTTTTGTTCCTCCTTTGGTCCGGTCCCAACCGGACGATATGAGTTTATTGTATCACATCCCAGGCTATTGTCAAAACAATTCTGCGGCCCCGGCCGGGGGAAATCTTTCTCCCGGAGGGAGGCTTTTGGCAGCCCGGCCAAGTTTCCTGTACCAACAAAAAAGGCTCCCTCCTAGAGGGAGCTGTCGCCGCAGGCGACTGAGGGAGCTGCACGCAAAAATGGGCCCGGAGACTTTCGTCTCCGGGCCCATTCAGAACCTGTTCTTTGGTCTGCCCTCAGGCAAACCAGCTAGTCAGTCACAAGGGCTGATTAGAACTCGACCTTCCAAGCCTTCTCACTGACATCGTTCTTCACGGTGCCGGTAGCCAGGTTGTAGATAGCAGCAGCAGAACCGACCATGCGCAGGCCAGCGTTCAGAACGCCGTTAGCACCGTTCAGGAACTTGTCGCCAGCGGTCAGATCACCCTCATGCTTGCCGAAGCCAGCAGCGGAGCCGGTGCCGTAAGCACCCTTGACGTCGGTGAGCCATGCGTTGCCCAGGTTGCCGGGCTTGTAAGCGCCGTTGAACAGAACGCCGACAGTGTTGCCGATGTACTTGCCCAGGAAGCTGTTACCGATGATGGTAACCATGTTGGTGTTGAACTTCTGCCAGTTCTCGACCTTCAGCTCGGGGGCCAGGATGTCAGCCAGGCTAGCGCCACCGTTGACGTAGGTCATCTCGTTCTCAGAGATTGCGGAAAAGTTTGCAGGCATCATCATAATGAATTACTCCCTTCAAAATGTAGAAAGATATTTTGCAAGCTCACTTTCGTGTGCTCACCAATCCTTACTAGGATGGCAATAATATACCACACTTTCCAGAAATGTTCAAGTACCTTTTTGCAAAAAGTGTAAAAAATGTGAAACAAGGTCTATAAAAGTATTGCTTTTGTACAGTCCGCAGGCGGTTTTCCGGTTCCGACAAGCTTTGCCGCCGCCGGGCGGTACACTGGCTGCAAGGGGGCTGCAGCATTGAAAAGCGTGATCTACCTCGACGAGCTTCTGCTGACCAATTTTGTCCTTGCTGCGCTGTTTCTCACCGCAGCCGGTCTGCTGTGCGCCACCGTGTGCACCGGGGTGCGGCTGTGCACCGGGGCGGCGCTGGCGGCAGTGTCGGCACTGGTACTGCTGGCCCCGGAGCTGCCGGGAGCCGTGG
>ERZ780198.3100-NODE-3100-length-11694-cov-2.557608_pt1 | contig 11694 bp, 16 predicted proteins | sample MGYA00510979_ERZ780198 | MGnify/ENA primary metagenome ERZ780198 (study PRJEB29588, sample SAMEA2158039) | human gut metagenome | biome: human gut; feature: human-associated habitat; material: faeces | place: Denmark | collected 2008/2010 ...
GGAGAAAAAATATATGGAGAAGATATTTAAGATCTTTAACGCCCACGGAACTGTCAAGGAAAATGCGTATGAGGATGAATTGTTTGATGAAAATACGACAGAAGAAAAAGCGAATCATGTTACAAACTATCTTACGAACTGCAAATGCCAAATCTGCAACTCATTCATGGTTATCGCAGAAGATAACGCAGAAGATGATTCTGGAGATTATCTTTTGTGTCCGAATTGCGGAGAAAAATTTAACCGTGTTGAGTTAAATAAAAAAGAAGGAATGTTTAGTGGAAGCTGCATGACTATTTCAATTCCGGTGACACAGGAAGATTATAAATTAAATGAAAAAGCCATCAGAGATATGTTTAATTCGATATTTCGCAACCGACCTTGGGATAATCCGGATATGTGGACTTATGTCGGAGGAACTGAATCAAAATTGGTTGTCGGATGGATAGTGGCACCAAAAAGCACTGTTATTTGCGATGTGATTAAAAAAATCAATCTCATTATTTCAAAGCCATATTCATATTTCGGGGAAAAAGTCCTTGAAAAACTGAAAGAGAAATATTCGTTCTTTAGCAGACTGCCTTTGGATGTCCAGGAACTACTCGTCCGTGATATCGCGGACAGACTTGACGATCTTAGCACAAAGAGCATACAGAATATCGATGTGAATGAGGATAATATCAACGCCGCAATATGTGCTTGTATTGTTGAACATATTAAAGAAAAGACGCAGAAGGAGGAAGAAGAATGAGAGTAAGAGAGCTGATGGATTATTGTAAATCAATAGAAATTGACTGTGATAAATGCGAACATCAAACTCAGTGTAATCACTTGGGTGAATTGTTAGTCGGATTGTCGCCGTGCGGATTAGGCGAAATGATTAGCAACGATTTGGCTTTGGATGACCAAGATGATTAAGGAGGAATAAGTATATAGAACAGCATATGTCAGAAAGAAAGATAGAACTGTTTACGATAAAGTAGATTATTCACAAGAGGAGGAAAGAAAAATGGCATATATTAAAAGATATTGGGAAGACAAGAAACCGAGAGCTTTGACGGCTCGTAATCATACGAAAGAAATGCAGGAAAAATACGGTCTGGATATTCAGAATGTGGTAGCCAATACGAAAATCTATGATGATAACTCGAATTTTAGAATAATTTCTGAAGATAAAGAGACAGAAATCATTGTGGAAGACATCGATAGCGTAGGTGCCGTTATGAAATATACATATAACGGAGTAAACACAGCCGTTCTGAATTTTGCGTCCTACAAAAATCCGGGAGGTATGTTTCTGAATGGCAGTAAGGCACAGGAAGAATGCTTGTGTCATGAATCGTTTTTGTACAATGTACTGAAAGAATTTCAGACAGAGTTTTACGATTGGAACAATCAACGAAAGAATAAGGCGTTGTATTTAAACAGGGCATTATTTTCACCGGAAATTTTGTTTATCAGAGGTGCAAAGCAGGAAAGATGCAGTGTTATCACTTGTGCTGCCCCGAACAAATCTACTGCTCAGAAATATCAGAATGTATCTGATGAAGAGAATACAAAAGTGTTAAGAAGCAGGATTAAGTTTGTACTTGATATCGCAAAAGAAAATAATGTACATACTCTGATCTTAGGAGCGTATGGTTGCGGAGTTTTTGGTCAGGATGCGACTGAGATTGCAAATATTTTTAAAGAGTATTTAACGACCACTCACAAGGATTTTGGTACGGTGGTATTTGCAATTCCTCGTGATAAAAGTGGGAATTTCGAAAAATTTGTGGAAGTATTTTCGTAGAGAGAGGAAGTTCAATTAAAGGTTGAATGTAACAAGAATCGTGCAATTTTATATTGTGCGGTTCTTTTCTTTTGCAAAAAATTACATATTAGTTATGTAACAAAAATAAGAAAAAGGGAGATATTACAGAAATTTAACACGAGAGGAGTGATTGTAATGTCCAAATATGTGCTTACAGATGGAACAAGATGGATACAGCAAAATATAACCGGAAAATATTTGCCTACGGGATGTGAAGCTTTAGCGGACATCTATTCCCGTAAAGAGGCGGATGATATCTTGGCATATCAACTACCAAAGGCATTGAAAAAAGTGTTCTATGCTAAAAAGATAGATACTGAAGAGGGAAGTGAATCTGAAAAAGGAAATACGCCTGCTGACATTAAACCGTTGACAGAGGATGAATTTGAAAAAAATATGCAAAAAATTCAGGGAACTGAGAATATTCAGAAATGGTTGGACAGGGTGGCTAATGTCAATGACCTGGCATTGGATGCACTGAATAGAAAAGAAGAACTAAAAATAGAATTAAGTACCGTTGACAAAGAACTCTCAGACATCTATCATTATATTGAGCTTCGCAATCTCAATGCGGCGCAGGGGTATAAAATATATAAGATGATCAGAGACAGAAGAATTAAACGAAGAGCTATTAAGAACGAATTAGCAGTTTTATCTATCATCCTTGGGAAGAAGATTTCTGATACAACAATGGATGAAATCAGGAAAAATATAGAAGGTATGGATAACCGCAAATATGAACCAAGGGTTCTTAGCCAACTGTTTGATCTTTAAGGAGGGTTTGATGTAAGAGAGGTGAGTTCCATGGAGCAATGGGACATTAATTGCTGTAAGTGCGGTAAGTTTATACTCACAGAACAGCGGGAATCCTTTGGTGGAAACATACATTGTATAAAAGGCAGCTATGATGATGGATTTTACGATGACATCAAAGACATATTCTACTGTAAGGAATGCGCGAAAAAACTGAAGATTGACAAATAATACACGCCCTCTATGTTTGATAGCATAGGGGGTGTTTTTAGAAAGGAAGGAATAAGCATGGCAGGATATAGAGGATGGTCTATGAGCAACAATGCGGTTGAAGCGTACAAAAACGGAGAAAAACCTATGAGCAAGTGGACAAAAAAGAATATTTTTGAGATAATAGAAAAATCAGGGTGTGAATTAAATTGTTCGGTTGAAAAATTGAAAAAGCTGCCGACACAGGCATTAAAAGATATCTGTTTATCATATTCTTCGTGGCATCATACGAGCAATCATTATAATAAAACAGATTTCTATTCTGTTGATACAGACAGATTACGATTTTATCGATGCAGAGGCTCCGATTGATGAAATAGAGCTTAAAGCTGGTGAGTATTTGAAAAATATAGCACCGCAATCTCCTGATCTTTAGATCAGTGAGTGAAGGTGCAGATAAAAGCAACCTAAGTTGCGATAGTTTGCCAAAAATATTTAAAAAATTACATATTAATAGTGAGAACGATGAACCACTACACATCGAAAGGAGGAAACGCTATGAATATCGAGTCAAGCTATGCTGCGGAGATACTTCATGCGGATAAGATATTCCGTAACACGGTAAGAATCTACCGCGAGGCTGTTTCCTTCTGTATCGATGTATTCGAAAAGGAATGGAACAGTCTTAGTGTTATCAAAAACGCAAACACCAGACGGAATGCCTGTGAGGCATTGATTCATGGCACTTCGAAACGGCAGGCGAAGTATCCGGAGTTTGATAAGCTGTTCTACAAGATGCCAGCGTACATGCGACGCGCAGTTGCTGTGGACGCTTATGGATGCCTGTCATCCTATCACAGTGACGTAGAAAAATGGAAATCAAAGGGAAGTAAAGGGAAAGAACCGACGCTTCGGATGGATCGGAACTGCTTTCCTACGTTCTACCGCAAAGGTGCGTGTCTGGGGAATGAACGCACGGAAGACACTGTACAGCTCAAGTTGCTCGTGAACAACGACTGGATATGGGTAGATTTTCACCTGAAGCCTACGGATATGAAATCTGTTCGGAAACACGCAGCAGATGGAAAGATTAGTGCCCCGACACTTGAGAGAAAACACAAGAAGTGGTATCTCCGGTACGCCATGGAACACGAAAAGGAGCTAAACAAAACAAAGCTGAAGAATCAGCGGGTGTTAGCCGTTGACCTCGGTATCAACACAGTAGCGACCTGTTCAGTCATGGATTCGGAAGGAACTGTCTACGCAAGGAAGTTTATCAACTTCCCGTATGAAAAAGACCTTCTGAACCGAACGCTGAACAGGATAAAGAAAGTACAGCGGAAGTACGGAAACCATAACCTGTCAAAGATCTGGCGGTATGCGAAGTCGTTAAATGACCAGATTGCCTACAAAACAGCAGACGCTATCGTAAACCTTGCCATTAAGTACGGATGCGACATGATCGTGTTCGAGTATCTTGATACCTCCGGAAAAAAACGTGGCTCGAAGAAACAGCGTCTGCACATGTGGAACAAGCGGACGGTACAGACCGTAGCAACACACAAAGCACACATGAATGGTGTCCGTGTCAACCGTGTCTGTGCATGGGGCACGAGCCGGCTGGCGTATGACGGCAGTGGGCGTGTGCTGAGAGGCAGGGATGCAGGTTTCGATACCTATGAGCTGTGCCGGTTCCAGGCCGGGAAGATATACAACTGCGATTTATCCGCTTCGTACAATATCGGAGCGAAATACTTTATCAGAGAACTGCAGAAAACCCACTCAGTAATGAAGTGGTCGCGTATTCAGGCAAAAGTCCCTGAATGCGTGAGACGATCACGATGCACCTACGGAACACTGCTGAAGATCAACAGTGTACTAGCCGTAGCGTAGCGGATTCGGTCATCTGGTTTATAACCTTTGTGTGGTCAGCGGCACCGCATGGGACTGCGAAGCTAAACTCAGGCTGAATGACCAGATGGTTGTGTTACGAGGGAGTATTTCCTCACTAAAACAGGTAACAGAATCTCCGAAGATTTAGCTTCGGAGAGTGGTCAACTCGAAAATCTCCCGGAAATTAACATGGACGGGGAGATGTCATTCAATGAATGGCTGGAATCCGAACTCGGCGTTACCCAAGAGTATTTCGACGAGAATTATTCTGGCAATCAGGAGTATGAAGAGTACAATGACTATTTGTACGACGGATTACCGAGATTCGCGCGGGAATACTTGTAAGGAGGATTTGGACATGGGAAAATATGTAATCAAAAATAGCAATCAGAAGTATTACAATGGTAGAACGTGGGTATCCAGAAACGCTGCAGAAACGTTCGATTGGTACAACGCTGACAATACCGCAAGAGAATTACGGTATGCCGGTGTGGATGCGGTTGTCGAAGAAAAGTAAGAAACATAACAAAAAGGGAAAGACGATGATCTTTCTCTTTTTTTATTTTGCGGAAAATTACATATTAAGTATGTAAATAAAAATAAGAAAATAGGAGAAAAAGAAAGAGAGGAATAAAGTATGGCAAAGTACAAAGTTAGATACTACGAATGCTACGAAGGATTTTATGAGGTGGAAGCGGATAGTAAAGAAAAAGCAGAAGAAATGGTAAAAGACGATATCTACAATAGTAGAGCAGAGGGACCAAATACTTGCTACGATAGCGGGTGTGAAACAGAACTGATTGAAAGTGAGGGAGATTTGTCCATGAGTAGAGTTGAAAATATTAAAAAATTTGCGGAACGGAAAGAAAAAAGGGAAAAAGACAAACAGGCGTTATCTCTATTAAAGATTGAGGAATACAAGAAGAAAATCTTGGCATTAAAGCCTAGAATTGATGAATTACTTGCAGTTGGCAATGCTTGCAAAGAAAACGGCATACCGCTCGCAGGTAGTAGCTGGGGTGGACACGAAGGGTACGATACCCATCAGTTTATATCAAATGGTTGGTCGCATGTTACAGGATTCATTTTAGAAGGGAAAATAGGCATGCCATTTACTAAAGTTGGAAAAACTGGTGGCGGTGCCTGCGGATGGAACCTTCAAACAGACGGAGAAACAATTGCTGTTTCAGGAGACGTCGAATTCGTCATGAAAAAATTCTTAGAGCAGTTTGATGAATTTGAGACGGAGTTCTACAAATATGTAGATGAAGTTACGACTCGGACGGAAATGTGAAAATAATTAAAACCGATAATTTAAAAACATTTAGTGTGACAATTACTGTTAACGATGGCTCTACGGAAAAAGACATAAAGAGGGCTATCGAAGACGGATTTTGCAGAAATGGAGTGGGTGCTGTTTTTGAGATAGAAAAGACAATAGAACTTTTTGATGCAAAGTAACTAAAATTTTTAAAGCTAACAGGAGGTTAATTTTATGACATTTAAAGAAATGATTTATAAAGGATTATGTGATAAAACTGTAGAAATAATTAACAATCCGAATGATGATTGTATTGCGTGTCAGATTGGAGATTACTGGTTTTATTTCATTGGGAACGAATACGAAGATTTGACGCCTTACGAAGTGTATGAGAGTTTCACAAAAGAAGAATTAACAGATATGATTTATAGTGCGTTAATGGGTATGGAAAAGAATTGTCTTGCCGATGAGGTTGATTATTATAAAGCATTCTTAGCTGAAAGGTATGAATCATCTACATCAAAGAAGAAAATAGATTGGATGAGTGAATTCGTAAGTAGAATTGCAGGAGATAAATCAGATATTTGGAGCGATGGTACAGAAATTTTGTGTAAAACAGAGTCTGCTGCAGATGCTATTGCTTCACTAATCGAAAAACTCTACAAATCACAGGGAGAGGAAGTTTTTGTTAGTACAGGATATTACGATCCAGAAGAAGATAAGCAAAATGGAGAGGAAGATGATTACACCGGTTGGTGGTATGTAGATATTCAGTAGCGAAATATTAAAAGGAAAGGATAAGCAAAACATGGAAGAATACATTAGAGAAATTGAAAAAATTGCGGCAAAATGTACAGAAAGTCAGTCTGACGGATACTCTCAGATTATGAGAATCTGTGATGCTATGAGGGAAGAGCAGAAATATTGTTTGGGGTATGTTTCCAAAGAGGGAATTAAATCTCCGCAATTTGATTAACAAGAAACTAAGCGTTCAAAGTAAAAAAAAAGGAATGGATGAATAATTATGAGTATGAGAACAAGTTTTGCGTATGGATATGGATTTTATTGTGATTGTAGCGAAGAAAAACTGATCGATTTTATCAAAAAACATAAAGAGACATTCTGTAAATCAGACGCAGAGAAAGAGTTATTCGAAGGAATGTTCGATTGCACAAAAAATAAATATAACTTAGAAGATTTAGAAGATTTCTTTGAGGGTTATGAATGCGAAAGTACTGGTGTGTGTGGAATCGGTGCCGCGATTGCGAATATTATGTCAAGAGAAACAGGAGTCAGATTTGATTACTGTGCGTCTGATGACGTTTGTGATACTCGGGCATCTGTAATGTTTGGTTCTGGTTATCCGTGGCAGCTCACAGAAGTAGAAAAAAGCCTTACAGAAGAAAAACTGGATGACATTTGTGAAAAGTATGCGAGCGAACTCGGCATAGACACTTCTGAAAATGTAGGATATCTGGCACTTGAGTATTGCGGGTAGGTAAATGCCCATGGATAACACAAATATGGCAACTTCCGCGAAATACTGCAAGGATTGTAAATATTGCCTCGCATTTCCGCGAAATAACAGCTATGGGGACACGGATTATCTGTGTTATTACAACGGATATTTCGTGTTCAACATTAAAAAGGATATGCGAACGGTAAAATTATTCACTCCGGGCGGAAGAGAACTTCAATGTGGTTATGAAAAGCGGTAATGGAACAGAGAGAGAAGATTTTTTAAGTCTTCTCTTTTCTTTTGCGAAAAATTACATATTAAGCATGTAAATGAAAATAAGAAAATAGGAGGACGAAAATGAGCTACAGTATTATTTTTAAAACAAAAATCGTGAAATTGTCGGATGGAAGAATTCTGCATCTGAGTCTACGGGGATGTAATAACGACACCGAAGGAAGAAGTTCTGATGACTGGCGAGGGAAAATCTACACAAGAGAAGAATTTGTTAATTATGCAGAAGGATTTAAAACCGGAAGCAAACCTGTGAAAGAATCAGAAGGCTTTGATCTTAAAATCGGAAGTCGATATTGCACCTATTATGACTACGGAGAACATCTGTTAAGAATGTTAAACAGAGCGATTACTTTCGACGAGTTGTGCAACTCTGGAAAATATGTGTCATTCAACAGGATTGATAATGCAACTGTGTTTGAGAATGGAAAAGAAATCGACATGTCAATGAGGGAATTTGATGATTACTTTTATAAGCGGCTTTATAATGGTGGCATCCGGTACAGGATTAACTACACATTGCTGGTAACTGAAAACGATGTTGTGAAAGCGTTTGATGATGGTTATATGGTAAAAATCTGTATCCGCAAATAATTCACAATTGAGGAAAATCAAAAAAGACTATGCCTACAAAATCATGATGTTGCACAAAAAATTGGGGAAAATTGTTTTAGGGCGTGTGAAAAAATGAAAGTTTTTTCACACGTCTTTTTTTCTTTTTTAAAAAGTTACATATTAAATGTGTAAATTAAAGTATAAAAGAGAATTGGAGGATTAATTATGAAGTTTTTAGGAATTATGTTCTTGGTGTCGTTTATTTTGTTTTTTCTTTTTGCAAAAGTCAAAGTAAATGGATCAGCCTATGGGGTTACTATTTTTCAGAGAGCCTGTGCATGCTTTCTGGGAAGTTTAGTGTTTACAGCTATTCTTGGGTTGCCAATTTTAGGAATTATATACTTATTTGTGCGTTAAAACACAGAAAAATAAACTAAATACTGGTAATGTAAAAACTAAGCAAGAATGTTAGCAGAAGAAAGGAGGAATAATTTTACGAAAAGAGTAGTTTTTGTATCTAAAAACGAAAAAAGAGGAAGTGAATTTTGTAGAATAATTGAAATGGCGATTCGGAAAGGATGATAATTATGAAGATCGTAGTAGATAAATTACCAGAAAAATCCTCTGAATGTTTATTCTGTTCAGCTGAGAAAGAAATAGCAAATTGTATGATTAGTACAAAATTTGAAAGTCTCAATGAGCATAAAGGTTATTGTAAATGTTATCTTGATAATGGAGCAAGATGCCCTTATTTACAAAAACTTTGAATCGAAAATCTCAAAGTTAGATTGGCGGAAGAAAAAATATAAAAAAATGGAATTCATAGGACAGGCTTTATCTCGTTGGGGGAAACACATGGTTGAATTAAATATCGGAGATGTAATAAAAAACAACAGTAATCGAGCAGGCGAACATCTTACGAAAAGCTGTTCCGTCAGCGTTTGAGAAAATAACGGATTTTGCATTTTTACAAAACCCACACATTTATGGATTCCACGAAGTGAATCTCACAGGTATTCCTGTAAAAGGGATAGCGGCCGCGTGAACCGGCCTTGACGGTACGGACATCCGGAGTACCCGGTTGGAAACAGGTAACTGTCACGACTGTCAAAAGATACCACTTCCATAGGACAGACTACATCTACCGCATGGGAGTTGGTTGTTCATGCATGGAAAGAATGTAAAGTACTAAAAAAGACAGGGTTCATACAAGGTGCAAACATTCAAGCCTATAAAGTCATTGATGACGCGTCACATATTTTCACTATTGATGATGAGGATATCGACAGAAACCATATGACAATTATAGAAAGTGTCGTAAAACCCACGGTTTTAGCCGTGGGATGAGAGCACCAGACGAAAGGAGATGAAAAGAAACGCAACTATCGGAAACGGTAAAGCTGTACACAACACAAAAACAGAAAAAACTGCTAGAGGAAACCATGCTGTGTTATATCCAAACGGTAAACGAGCTTGTATCCACAGCCGTGAGCGGCACTTCTATAAAAGATTACACCACAGCAGACATTGAGGCATACCTGCCGAGTGCGTTAAAAAACCAGTGCATCCGGGATGCGAAATCCGTTGTCAGAAAGCATTATAGATTCTGTCATAAGGCTGTTCTTAAAAACAGGGGTTTTGCAAAACGTGGTTCCGATATCTGGGTGACGGCACCAATCCTTCCTGTACTTAGAAAACCGTGCTGTTATATCAATAACCAGAATTATAAGGTTAAGGACAACTGTATCGAGTTTCCTGTCCTGATAAACGGCAAATCAAAACGCATCTCCGTTTTGATCAAGCTGACAGACCGTCAGAAAGCGTTATTCTCCGGCACAAGGCTTGGAACCATGCGGATTGTGATGAAGAACCGTACTCTTGTAGCACAGATTGTATACGAAGTCACTGAGCCGGGACTAAAACCGGAAGGGAACACCATGGGTATTGATTTAGGTATCAAGTGCCCTGCGGTATCGTACTGCTCGGATGGCAACATCAGGTTCTATGGTAACGGGCGCAGGAACAAATACATACGCAGACATTACGCGTATATCCGCAGGAAGCTTCAGGTTTCCAAGAAGTTAAAGGCGGTGAAGCGGATCGATGACAAGGAGCAACGCATTATGCGTGATATTGACCATAAGTTGAGTCACGATATCGTTAAAACAGCAGTAGAACACAATGTCAAAGTGATCAAGCTGGAGCGGCTGCAGAACATCCGCTCTACGACAAGAAAAAGTCGTAAAAACAACCACAGCCTGCACAACTGGTCTTTCTACAGACTGGCACAGTTCATCAAATACAAAGCGAGGCTGGCAGGCATAACCGTTGAGTATGTAAATCCGGCATATACAAGTCAAAGATGCCCTATTTGTGGGAATGTGCATCACGCCGACGACAGGAAGTATATTTGCGAATGTGGATACCACGGGCACAGGGATCTGGTTGGAGCAATCAACATCTGTAACTCAACTGAGTTTGTTGGTAACAGACAAACTGCGTAGGGAACTATATGTTCTGCCCTACGAGGGCTGATGACACAGCCTTAACTTAGGGTGCGGTCTATCAGAAATGAACTGACCAGCCAATGTCTTTTGGCAGCCACCAAGGATTCCACGGCATTAGCCGTGCGGAGTGTCAATCTTAAAATAATAAGGAGGAAAACAAATATGAAAGAAACAAAAATAGCGGTAGCGTTTTTAGATTTGTTGGGATTTTCACAATTATTAAAAATGTCTACAGAAGTAGCTGATGACACTTTAGATTGGGTTCGTCGCGAGGTGTGGACAAGATATATTGACCAAAACGCACATCCGATAAAAGAGTACGAAGATAAGTTTCCTGATGACAAAAAGCTTCTAAATTTTGTGGTAAATTCAGAAGTGTCTTCCTTTAAGTATCTTGTGAATTTTAGCGACTCATTAATTTTGGGAGCAGAAAACGTATCATTATTTGTTAATCAGCTCTCAAATCTTGTCTTCACATTATGTTCAGAATCCTTTAAGCCATTTGCAGCACCGTTTGACGATTTGTATAATGTTTATAGCATGAAATACTTTTCTGTGGAAAACAATAAAACTATCAGAAGACACAAAGCCTTTCCTGTTTTGTTTAGAGGAGGGGTATCATATGGATCAGAAGCGTCCTTTTTTAATGAATTTTATATTCAAAACGAAAAATTATATAATATTGGATATGGAGTAAGCGGAAAAACGTATTTAAAAGCTGTTAAGCTCGAAGAATACGGAAAAGGAGCAAGGCTGTTTTGCGACAAATCTCTCGTTGATAGTTTAGAAGATAAAAGTTTTATCAGAATCGTAAATAAGAATGATAAAATTTATGAAATCGTATGGTTTGGAAAAATGATTAAAAAGACACAATATCCTTACGACATATTTAGTGATCCTTTTGACGATTTAAATCAAGCACTTACTGCCACGATTAATTTAGTAAAATACT
>ERZ780198.3102-NODE-3102-length-11678-cov-27.488084_pt1 | contig 11678 bp, 10 predicted proteins | sample MGYA00510979_ERZ780198 | MGnify/ENA primary metagenome ERZ780198 (study PRJEB29588, sample SAMEA2158039) | human gut metagenome | biome: human gut; feature: human-associated habitat; material: faeces | place: Denmark | collected 2008/2010 ...
CGCAGCTGCCGGAGCGGTGCTTAAGCCGTCAGGCGGGAATTGTGCGGTGTTGCCTAAGGACTTTTTACGGGCATTGTTGTCCCTTCTTTGAAAAGAAGGAAGCAGAAACTTTGAGCAATATAGGAATAAACGGTGGAAAAGAACTGCGGAACAATGAAATATGGGCAACATCAACTGCGAAATGCGATGTGAGCTAAGCCACCAAAACAGGGGAAACAGCATCATAACATGCTGCCCCAAGACACAAATTTTTAAGGAAGAGATCAAATTGGCAAACAAACCGCAAATTGATATCCCACTGGGGGAACCGGCTCAGCATAAACCGGGCAGTAAAATCGATATCTCCTTGGATGACGACCAGCCGCCCAAGCTGCAGCCGGACCCGGCACCGGGGCAGATTTTGCAAACTGAAATGGAAATTGTAAACCGCCACCATGAGGAAGTCAGGGAGCAGCACCGCCGCGCGCGCGTGCAGCAGGAAGGGTAATTTTTATATGCAGGTACGTTTAACAACGCCGCTTACACGGCAGGAGCTTGCCCCGCTGCACGCGGGGGATACCGTGCTGCTGACCGGCACCGTATATACCGCCCGCGATGCTGCCCACGCCCGTATGAACGAAGCGCTGGACCGTGGGGAACCGCTGCCGTTCGATATCAAAGGCGCGGCCATCTATTATGTCGGCCCCACACCGGAGCGCCCCGGCTGTGCCATTGGTGCGGCGGGTCCCACGACATCCGGCCGCATGGATAAGTTTACCCCGCGCCTGCTGGACCTGGGCCTTGCCTGTATGATCGGCAAGGGCAAGCGGGATGAAGCCGTAAAGGCCGCCGTTGTGCGCAACGGTGCTGTGTACCTGGCAGCCATTGGCGGGGCAGGTGCCCTGATGGCTGGCAGCGTAAAAAGCTGCGAGATCATCGCCTGGCCGGACCTTGGGTGCGAGGCTGTCCGCCGCCTGGAAGTGGTGGATATGCCCCTTACCGTTCTGCTGGATGCCCATGGCGGCGACCTGTACCAGTCCGGCCCGCAGGCATACCTGCAAAGCCTGACCTGATACGAAACCTAATATGACCCGTCTGCCTGCATTGACAAAAAGCGTGATACCTGCTAAAATACAAAGGTATTTTGAGCGGATATGGCGGAATTGGCAGACGCGCTGGTTTTAGGGTCCAGTGTCTACGACGTGCAGGTTCAAGTCCTGTTATCCGCACTGAATAATGAAAATCCGAACCTTTTCTCGACAGGGGAGAGGGTTCGGATTTTTGGTTTTCTTCAACAATCAAAAATGAAGATACAAATGAGTGCTGCATCTCGATTTTTCTCTCGGGACGCGGCACTTTTTAACTCTTTTGGTCAGTGGCAGCTCCCGGCACAGCCGCCTTTGTCCTCGTGGCAGGAATGGGAGCCGCAGGCGTGCTCTGCTTCGTGGGCATGATGATTGCAGTGGGCGTTGGGGTCAAAAACAAGCCGACCAGCCAGATAATCTGCGGCAGCGGCATCCGCACTGCCGGAAATACCGCCAAACAGCCGGATGCCAGCCTGCGCAAGGGCGGCCTGGGCACCGGCACCAATCCCACCGCATAAAACCACATTGACCTGATGCTGAACCAGGAAGCCTACCAGCGCACCATGGCCCTGCCCGTTGGTGGAAACAACCTCGTTGCTCAAAATCAGGCCGTTTTCTGCATCGTAGATTTTGAATACGCCGGTGGCTGCCCAAAAACGGAGCCGCCGGCCTTTGCTATTTGCTGCATGTGAGGATACTTCACAAAAGCTGACGCAATCCGGCGTGAACACAGCAAAAATGCCAGACATTTGTTGCCTGCCGCGGGAAACAAATAGCAGATGCACCCAAGGAATCTGTGACAAAAAAGTGTAAATTTGGAAGCTTTGCAGGTTGAAAGCCACACAAGGATATGATAAAATAAACTACATAGTTAAAGGAACAAGATAAAACGAGCAGGCGTTATAAAATGATAAAATACATTGTAGCGTCTGTAAAAAACAAGGATGTCAGGTGATTGAGGTTGAAAACGTTGAACCAGAAGATGGAATACTTACGGAACGGCGTGCGGTACTGCCTGTTGCTGATTTTGTTGGTGCTTGCCTTTGCAACAGGTGCCAATGCGGCACAGGATGATTATTATTATCCCAATTATGATGCATCGGCCAATGGATGTGTGGACTTGATGAATTACGTCAAGCGTGTTACCGTTACGGTCAATGGTGTGGACTATACCCTGAACCAGCTGGACCAGATGCGCCAGCAGGGAACCCCGCTGACCATGCAGGTTGGCGATACCATCTCCTTCAACGTGCTGTTCGGTTTGCAGGGCCGCGCTTATGACCCGAACGATGCCACACTGGTGGATGAGTCCAATTCGACCTATGTGACCTATACCCATGATACAACCATGCTGGACGGCACAACGGTGGCAGCGGGCGGCCAGGCAATCCTGGATGACTCCAGCCTGATGAAAGAAAACACCACCAAGGGCAACAGCTACCTGCGTATGGATATCGGCTGGCTGCTGGATGCCTGCCCCGGCAACTATAATATCGAGTATACGGATGGCAACGTCAGCTTCTATCAGGGCGGCGAAAACAACCGCTATCTGTATGTTTACTTCCCGCACGGCATCGGCAATGATACCTATGCTGAGAACGGCTACTTTACCATTACCACAACCCTTTCCCGCACGATGGACAGCATTACCATCCCGGTACCCAACTGTTTTTTTGGTTCTCGTACCAGTTGGATCGTGTACGTTATGGTCAAGGAACATGTGGAAAACAGTTACTCCGGCAACATCAGCAGCTATGGCCGCATCACGGTCAAGAAAAAGTGGATTACCGATGACAGCAACCACGGCCCGGCCAGAATTGTGCTGACCTATACCCAGGATGGCCAGCAGCGCAGCGCCACCCGTACCATCACGGGGGATGGCACCGCTTACTTTGATATCCGCCAGGGCATGACCAACTGCAACATCAGCGAGGATATGACCGGCCTGGATGGCTATGTTTCCACCATGACCACCAGCGATGACGGCAAAACCTTTACCTTTACCAACGCCAAGCGGCAAAAGCTGATCGTGAGCAAAAAGTCCGCCACTGGCAGCGATGAACTGCCCGGCGCAAAACTGGTGGTTTACAGCGTAGGCTCCGATGGCACACAGAGCGAGATCGACAGCTGGAAGACCGAAAGCACTCCGCACGAGATGCAGCTTTCGCCCGGCAACTACCTGCTGCGCGAAACTTACGCTCCGGCAGGCTATGCCATGACCAGCGATATTACCTTTACCATCAATTCGGATTTTACCGTTGCCGTAACTTCCAAATCCGGCAAGCTGGATGGCCAGACATTGACTGTTATTGACCAGCCACTGGAAGTCAAGCTTTCCAAGGTGGACCCCAACGGCAACTCTCTGGCAGGGGCTTCCATGACGCTGACGGATAAGAACACTGGCAAGCTGGTTCACAGCTGGGTTTCCGGTACAGAACCGGAAAAGCTGGTGATGACCGGCAACACCGGCGAGGTGCTGGTGGCAGGCCATACTTACATCATGCACGAGGAAAGCGCCCCAGAGGGCTATGCTCAGGCCGCGGATGTAGAGTTCTACTTTAACGGTGACGGCACCATCCCCAACTGTGGTTACCACCTGGTCAAGATGGTGGACCAGCCGAGCGCAACGCCGACACCGAGCAATCCTTCGGAGAACCCGGACAAAACGCCCAACCCGGATGGTGATCCGACCCCGGGTATCCCCGGCGATGACCCGAATACGCCGGGTAACGCAATACCCAATGGCGATGGGGATACCCCCAAGATTAGCCCCACGGCCCCGCCGAATGTTCCGGCTTTTGCAAACGGTCAGTACGGCCTGCCCACCGGTGACAGCCCGGTGATGTGGATCTTCCTGGCGCTGGCAGTTGTATGTATTGGCGCGGCTGTTGGTGTGACCGTGGTGCGCAAAAAGAAAGAAAACGGCGATGATGCCTCGCATTCCGACAGGGGGTAAGCATGAGCAGACAAAATCCCTCTTATAGCGGGCAGCCCCGCCGCTCCACAGGCAGCAGTACCCACCACAAATCCAGCAGAAAGCAGTACACCATGTACCGTGAGCCGCCGGAGAAAGACCCCAAGCCGCGCCGTCGGCGCAGTATGGATGGCGTAACGGCAGCGCAGCTTTCCAAGTTTATTGTACCGGCGCTGCTGGCTGCCGCGGTGGTGTTCCTGCTGTTGTTCTTCTGGCAGTGGACAAGCTACCAGAAAAGTGATGAAGAATACCAGACCCTGCGCACCCAGCTTGTCTGGATGGATACCAGCACCGGCGGCGATAACGCCCCGGCTTCCCGCTTGGACTTTACCGCGTTGAAAGAGCAGAACCCGGACGTTACCGCATGGCTCAGTGTGCCGGGGCTGGAACTTTCGCTGCCGGTGGTGCAGAACGAAGATTCCAACTATTACCTGCGCCGCAGCTTTTCCGGTGCAAGCAGCAACGATGGCTGTCTGATCCGCCCTTCGTGGGATTCCACCAGCTGGGCGGACGGTCTGTGCCATGTGATCCATGGCCACAACATCCATAACGGCGCCATGTTCGGCAAGCTGGATGCTTACCGCAAGCAGGATTTTTACAGCGCAAACCCAACGTTTACCCTGTACACGCCGGATGGCGACTACCTGTGCCGCATCTTCTCGGTACACGATGCCAAATCGGACGACCCGTGCTATGCGCTGGATTACAGTGAGGGCGAAGATTACGATGCCTTTTTGCGGTATCTGAAAGAACTTTCGCTGTATGATACCGGCGTGGATGTTCCCAGTGGCAGCCATATCCTGACACTTTCCACCTGCCGCTCCGCCTATGCTTCCAACAACCAGCGCTTTGTGGTACACGCCATCATGGAACCCATCAACCACGCGCAGTAAGGTTGCGGGATAGCGAGACAAATTTAGATAACCGCCCGTCTGTTTGGAATATGACATTCCGGCAGGTGGGCGGTTATTTTGGTTTTGTATTTGTATAGTATGAAAAGAGGGCAGAAACCCTGCCCAATTTGTAGGGAACGATCAAGACCGTTCCCTACAGAGCAATAAAAGATATCATCTAAAACAACCAAGGCCCGCTGCATCCCAAAATCCTGTGCAACGGGCCTTGATCTTATTTTGTATGTAATACGAGATTAAAGTTTCTTCGGTTCCTTCTTTTCAAAGAAGGAATACAAACCCTCGTAAAAAATCACACTCTCACCATGTTGCGGGTAATCTCGGCCAGGGAATGTGCACCGCACATACTCATGGTGTCGGCCAGCTCACCGGCCAGCTTGTCCACATACACCTGAACACCCTCGGCACCGGCACCGTAAATGGCGTTCACAAAGGGGCGGGCAATCAATACGGCGTCTGCGCCAAGGGCCAACGCCTTAAATACATCCACACCCGTGCGGATGCCGCCATCCACCAGAATCTTGCAGCGGCCATTGACGGCCTCCGCAATTTCCGGCAGAACTTCTGCTGTGGCGGGCACCTGGTCCAGAACGCGCCCGCCGTGGTTGGAAATCACGATCGCCGAAGCACCGGCTTCCACCGCTTTCTGCGCGCCGCGTGCCGTCATGACGCCCTTGATAATGAACGGAACCTTGGCATCCGCAATAATGCCGCGCAGCTCCTCCACCGTTTTGCTGCCGGCGGGCGGGTTCAGGTTCTTCAAAAACGGCAGACCGGCGGCGTCAATGTCCATGGCAACGGCAAACGCGCCGGTGGCACGCACCAGGGCCATCTTTTCTGCAATCGTCCCGGCATCCCAAGGCTTTACGGTTGGAATGCCAAACCCGGCATTGGCTTTTACCGCCTTGCAGGCACCCACCATAACTGCGGGATTGGTGCCGTCACCGGTGAAAGCCAGGATCCCGGCATCGTGGCAGGCGGGAACCAGAATATCATTGTACTCCAGGTCGGTGTACTTGGTGCCGTAATGCAGCTGCATGGCACCCACCGGCCCGGCAAAAACCGGGATGCGGTAACTGTGGCCGAACATTTCCAGCGTGGTGTCCGGCTCACCCGATTCGCAAATGGTGTCCATGTTCACCCGCACGTTCTGCCATGCGCTGTAATTGCGGATGGCAACATCACCCACGCCCTTGGCACCGGGACCCGGCACCGTGTTGCGGCAGGCACGCCCATCACACACAGGGCACGCTTTGCAGGGCCCCATCTGGCCACGCGCTGCAGTAAGTACTTCGTTATACGTCATGGTCGTTTGCTCCTTTGTGGCGGCAAAAGCCGCAGTGTTTGCTCACTGCCATTGTAGCCTATTTGCCGCAAACCCGCAAGTGCATTTTGCCCGCCGCACAGGGGGCTACCCAAATACCTGTTGGTGTGCTATGATATTATTGATAACATAACAAGGTTTAGCGCCAAATGCCCGTGCCTGCACGGAAAAATACTTATCCGTTGGGAAAGCCGAAAAAAGCAAAAAAATGGCCTGTTTTTGCAACGTGGCGGACTTTTTGAATTTCCGGTATCCCCAAAATGGATGTGCAATAGAAAGGAATCGCTATGAAATTTTCAGAAATGAAGTACGAACGCCCGGACCTGGATAAGGTTCTGGCCCAGTGCGAAGAGTATGCCAAAAAGATGGCCGCTGCCCAGAGCGGCGAAGAACTGGTACAGCTTTACCGCGAAGAAAACGCCATGATGGCCCATTACCACACGGCATCCTGCCTGGCATCCATCCATTATACCCAGGATACCCACGATGAATATTGGAGCGGGGAACAGGAATGGTTTGATGCAACCGGCCCGGCGGTCAGCAATGCAGCACGCAATGTTGCGGAGGCGATTCTTTCCAACCCGCACGCCAAAGCGCTGGAAGAAGCGTTCGGTACCCGCATTCTGCCCAGCCTGCGCAACCTGGTGCTGAGCATGGACGACCGGGTGATCGAACTGCAGAAAGAGGAAAATGCCCTGACCAGTGCTTACCAGAAATTGTACGGCGGTGCAATGGCGGAGCTGGACGGCAAACAGCTGACCATCCCGCAGCTGACGCTGTATAAGCAGAGCACTGACCCCGCCATGCGCCGTAAGGCTTACGAGGCGGAAGCCGTTTACTTTGACGCCCACCGCGCCGAGTTTGACGAGATCTATGATAAGATGGTCAAGAATCGCAACGAGCAGGCACGCATCCTGGGCTACAACGATTACAGCGAGCTGAGCTATATCCGCATGAACCGCATCGGTTACGGCCCGGCGGAGGTTGCCGCGTTCCGCCAGGAAGTGGTGGAGCAGGTGGTGCCCATGATCCAGAAGGCTCTGGCTCTGCGCAACAAGCGCACCGGCATTGAAAACCCCATGTTCTGGGACAGCACCATCAGCTTTGCGGACGGCAACCCCGTGCCGCACGGCAGCTATGACGAGCTGATGGCCGGTGCCCGCAAGATGTACCATGAGCTCAGCCCCGAAACGGCAGAGTTCATCGACTTCATGCAGGATAACGAGATGTTCGACGTTCTCAGCCGCCCCGGCAAAATGAGCGGCGGTTATGAGGAAATGCTGCCCGATTACAAGACCCCTTTCATCTTTGCCAACTGGAACGGCACGGCGGGGGATGTGGATGTGCTGACCCATGAAGCAGGGCATGCGCTGGAAGGCTACCTGGCTGCCCGCAGCCCCAAGAACATCCCCGAAGATATCCAATGCCCCGGTATGGAGAGCGCCGAGATCCACTCCATGAGCATGGAGTTCCTGACCGCCCCGTGGCATCACCTCTTCTTTAAGGAGGATACGGATAAATACGAGCTGCTGCACGCCGAGGATAGCTTTATCTTCCTGCCATACGGCTGCATGGTGGATGAATTCCAGCACATTATGTATCAGCAGCCAGATCTTACGCCGGATGAACGCAATGCCGTCTGGCTGGAGCTGGAAAAGAAATACCGCCCCTGGAACAAGTTCGGCGACCTGCCGTTCTATGGCCGCGGCGCAGGCTGGCAGCGCCAGCTGCATATCTTTGAATGCCCGTTCTACTATATTGATTACTGCCTGGCAACCGCCATTGCCCTGCAGTTCTTTGTGGCAAGCCTGAAGGACCACAAGGACGCCTGGCAGCGCTATATGAAGCTGACTAACCTGGCCGGTATGGCAACCTATACCGAGCTGGCCGAAAGCGCCGGAATGAAAGCCCCCTTTACCAAGGGCAGCCTGACCGAGCTTTCCCGCGCGGTGGCGGATTGGATCGAGCAGCATCAGGTAAGCTAAGGCAACACCGCACAATTCCCGCCTTGCGGCTTAAGCACCGCTCCGGCAGCTGCGGCACGGCATCTGCGTTGCCAAAATGCTCGATAATGTCGGGTTGCGGTACCCGCATCGTGCTTCGGGGGCAAAAGCCCCTCGCACTCTGCGACCGCTGCCCCTGCTTCGGTTCGCTGTTTCCGCCACTGGCGGCACTCACCTTTGCAGCATCCAGTATTATCTGCGCTTTTGGCTTAGCTTCTGCCGCACCTTGCTCGCCGTATCGGCACTTAGAATTATGCGGTATTGCCTTAGGAGTTGAATGTGCGGCTTGCGCCGCGATTTTGAAATAAGGCAAAACCTGATATTCAAAATATGCGCGGATGCGCACACCAATAACTCCTACCTCCTAAACTTAAAAGGGGGTCACCATGCTTACTGCCCTGTTTATCGGTCTGGGGTCCATCGGGACCCGGCATTTGAAAAATCTGACGGCGATCTGCGCACAGCGCGGGCTGGCGCTGCGGGCTGATGCGCTGCGCAGTGATTTAGCTCGCCCGCTGCGCCCCGGCGCGGCAGAACTGCTGCACAGCCAGTTCACCACCTTGCAGGATTCCGCCGCCTTGCCGCACTACGATTTGGCGTTTATCACCAACCCCACCAGCCTGCACGCGCAGGCATTGGAGGAAATTCGCGGCCTGGCAGACGCGCTGTTTATCGAAAAGCCCATTGTTTCCGCCGAGCAGACGGATGTAGACCTTGCCACCCTGCTGCCCGCCGGGCAGAAAGCCTATGTGGCTGCACCCATGCGCTGGTGCGGCACCATGCTGGCGCTGAAAAATCACCTGCCCGGCCTGCGCCCCTACAGTGCGCGGGTGATCTGTTCCTCCTACCTGCCGGACTGGCGGCCGGGGGTGGATTACCGCACGGTGTACAGTGCCCACAAGGCCCTGGGCGGCGGCGTGACCATCGACCTGATCCATGAATGGGATTACCTGGTCGATCTCTTCGGCGTGCCGGAAACAATTTGTAATATACGCGGAAAATATTCCGATTTGGAAATTGATTCTGACGACCTTTCCATCTATATTGCCCAATATCCCACCCTGCTGGCGGAAGTGCACCTGGATTACTTTGGCCGCACCTACCGCCGCTCCATTGAGCTGTTCTGCAAGGATGGCAGCTGCGTGGCGGATTTTGGCGCCGGAACGCTGACCCTGCCCAACGGTGCGGTGGAACACTATGAGGAGGACGTCAACGAGCGCTACCTGCGCGAGATGAATTATTTCCTTGACTATGCCGCCGGGGAGGAAACCGAGAGCCTGAACCCGCCCGCCACGGCACTGCAAGTATTAAAACTGACATTGGGGGAACAACAATGAACCGTCTGTTGATCACCATCTGCGGCCGTGCAGGCAGCAAGGGCTTTAAGAACAAAAACCTCAAAACCTTCTGCGGCCACCCGCTGGTGTATTATTCGCTCAGCGCCGCCGAGCTGTTTATCAAAAAGCATCCCGAACTGCACATTGACATTGCCCTAAACACCGACAGCCCGGAGCTGGCCGAATTGGTTGCCGCCAAGTACCCGGAAGTCATCTTCCTGCCGCGCGGCGAGGAACTGGGCGGCGACCGCGTGCCTAAGATGGCTGTCTATCAGGACAGTCTGCACCGCATGGAGGAACGCACCGGCCAGCCGTATGACTGGTACATGGACCTGGACATCACCAGCCCCCTGCGCACCGAATCGGACATCGAAAACGCCTTCGCCAAAAAACAGAGCCGCGATGATCTGGATCTGGTGTTCAGCGTGTGCGAAGCCCGCCGCAATCCCTGGTTCAATATGGTCAAAACTGTGGACGACCATGTTGAACAGGTCTGCAAGAGTGAGTTCACCGGCCGCCAGCAGGCTCCGGATGTGTATGATGTAAACGCTTCCATCTATGTCTTCAAGCGGGATTTCCTCGTCACCAACACGGACGGCATGCTGTGGCGCGGCAAGATCGGCATCAGCGTGATGATGGATACCGGCATTATTGATATCGACTCGGAGCACGACTACCTGTTGATGGAAGCCATTGCCCAGCACCTGTATGCCCATTACCCGGAGTTTGCCGCTGTGCAGGAGAACATTCGTGACTGACCTGGCGTTCAATCTGATCATGGACTGCGGCCAAGCTATGCTGGCCAATGGCGGCGAGGTGTTCCGCGCGCAGGACACCATGGAGATCATGGCCCGCAGCTTCGGCATTGTGGATTTCCATGTTTATGTGCTGACCAACGGCATTTTTGCTTCCGCCCAAAACGGAACGGTCAGCGCTGTGCGGCATGTTCCGGTGGTTTCCACCAACCTGGGCCATGTGGAGGCCATCAACGCCATTTCCCGCCGTGTGGCGGATGGCGAACTGGACCTGAACAGCGCCCAGTTGGAATTTGAGCGGATGAAGCGGATGCCCACCCTCTCCCCACTGTACAACTGTGCAGCAGGCACCATGGGGGCCGGCTGCTTTGCCATGCTGTTTGGCGGCGGCCTGCCGGAAATGCTGGTGGGTGCGCTGGGCGGGCTGCTGGCCTCCGCCAGTTCCTGCGCGCTCAGCAAGCACCATATCAGCCGCATTTTCCGCGATATGCTTTCCGCCATTGCCGGCACGCTGACCGCTTTGATTGCCCAGCTGGTCTACCCGGCCCTGCAGGTCAACTTTGCCATCATCGGCGCGCTGATGGTGCTGACCCCCGGCGTTGCCTTAACTATGGGCATCCGTGATATCATCAACAGCGATTATCTTTCCGGCACCATCCGGCTTGTGGATGCCCTGCTGGTTGCGGGATGCCTGGCTGTCGGCGTCACTCTGGGGTATACCTTATTAAGCACAGTAACGGGGGTGGTATGGTGAGTGCTGCTCCTGTCTGGTTTACCATGCTGGTTCAGTTTGTGGTTGCCATGGTTGCAACCATCTCGTTCGGCATCACCTTTCAGGTGGGCCGCCGCCATTACTGGACCTGCGGTTTTGTGGGGGCCGTTGGCTGGACGATCTACATTGCCTGCACTACCCTTGGCGGTATGACCGCCCCCATGGCCACACTGATTGCCACACTGCCGCTGGCCGCGCTTTCCCGCTTTTTTGCCATCCGGCACAAGGCCCCCATCACGGTATTTCTGCTGACCGGCATTTTTCCCCTGGTGCCCGGCGCGGGCATTTATTACACGGCTTACTATTTTTTGCGCAACGACCGCGCCCTGTGCACCAGCAAAGGCATTGAAACCTTAAAAGTTGCCGTTGCCCTGGCCCTTGGCATTGCCATCGTATGCTCCATCCCCCTGCCCAAGCGCCACGCCGCCAGCAGGCAGGCAAAATAAAAAATATGAAGCCCGGTGCTTCTTTGATATGCTCCCCCTAGGGCAATACCGCATAATTCTAAGTGCCGATACGGCGAGCGAGGTGCGGCAGA
>ERZ780198.3104-NODE-3104-length-11674-cov-3.609691_pt1 | contig 11674 bp, 8 predicted proteins | sample MGYA00510979_ERZ780198 | MGnify/ENA primary metagenome ERZ780198 (study PRJEB29588, sample SAMEA2158039) | human gut metagenome | biome: human gut; feature: human-associated habitat; material: faeces | place: Denmark | collected 2008/2010 ...
CCAAGAAGGAAAACAAGCAAGGCGAACATCACATTTTGGTGCGAATGGATATAACCCGTACCAACAGACCGCAGTTCAAATCTCCTATCACCGTAAAGGAGGAAGAATTTGTAGATGGTGAAATCTTTATCCCTAAAAGAGGCAAGCTGAATGCCACTTATAGGGAAAGCCTTATGAAGAAGAAAACAGATATAGAGGCTTTCGTTGCTTCGCTTAATGCCATCATCATGTCACTACCCGAAGAAGCACTTACCCGTAAGGACATTCTTGAAGTCTATGAAATGGTAAAATCCGTCAATCCCTCAGAAATCAGTCGGACGACTATAATTTCCAAAAAGAGGGAACAGACAGAAGCAAATGCCGAACTGGTCAAGAAACTACAGGACGCACGCAGACCAAGCCTTTTGGAATTTGTACAAAAGAGAATTGAGGGAATGGAAAATGGAAGCATCAAGCGTAAGGGTAATAACTACTCAAAAGGAACACTCCATACTTATAAAGGCTTCGCTGTGATACTTGAAAGTTTCTGCAAGGAACATCCGTTTGAGTGGAATGACATTAACGAACGCTTGATAGACGAGTTCGTGCTTTACATGGAAAGATACGGTTACATGAAGAAGACCATCAACAAGAACCTTGCCGTATTCTCAGCCATGCTCAATGTTGCCTTCAAGGAAGGATATAAGTTCAAGGCTTCCATTCTTGAACATTTCCCGAAGTTGCAGATAAACAAGGAAGACATGGTTGTGGAAATATACCTCACCAACGAAGAGCTTCAAGCCCTATATGATATGGAGCTTGAAGGAGAGGATGACCGTGTGCGTGATGTCTTCCTTGTAGGTTGTTATACCAGTCAACGTTTCTCTGATTATTCCCGTATATCGGCAAAGAATGTTACTTTTCACGATGGTGTGGGCATCATTACGCTTGTCCAGCAGAAAACCAATACAGAGGTTACCATTCCTATTCTCAATGACAACCTCCTCCGTATATTCGAGAAGTACAACTACAATCTTCCGAACATACAGAACCAACGCCTTAACAATAAAATAAAGGAAATACTGGAAACCCTTGCAGAAACGATGCCCAGTCTGAAGCATGAACTTCCCACCAAGTTGACACTTGACCATCAGAAAAAGGAGCAACAAAACAAGGAAACCTACAAACGTAACAGTCAGGGTGAAGCGCTCATACCCCGTTATAAGCTTGCCACCACTCATACGGCAAGACGTACTGGAATCACATTGATGTATCTTGAGAAGATTCTTGATACCTATGAAATGATGTCCATCAGCGGACACAAGACTGAAAGTGTCTTCAATGACTATATCAAGATTAGTGGCATTGAACTTGCCACCAACATAGCCAAGAAAGTAGCGAAAGCCAGGAAAGAGTCCGAGGTAAAATCTCTGCTTCTGCAACAGTTCGAATCCATGACAGCCGAACAGCTTACCAATCTGCTTGAACTCAGCAAAAATAGTGCAACCATCTAAACAGGAACTTATGAAAGAGAGCATTGAAGACATTACTGCCGACATAGAATTTCAGTACGGCAAGAGCAATACGGAGAAAAACATTGAGTACATTCTATCCCTTTATAGCGACCGCTTCAAAGATGGTGAGCTTGACGACAATATTCCTGTGCCATCCAATGAGGCAGCAGCCAAGACCATCCTTCTTATACTTGACAGACCCGAACTGCCATGGGAAACCATTTGTAAGGAAAGACGGGTAAAGAACGTGATGGAATACCTTTTCATACGTGCGACAGGTCATTATGAAGAAGTGCATGATTTTGTCAGCGGACTATTGCGCCATTACATTAAAGGCATAACACCACAAATGGTACTGACATTTATGAATATCTGGAAGCATGTGGTATACCAGCAGAGACCTTCCACTTTTACGGATGAGATATTATATCCCGAACATTCGGAGAAGATACTTGACACACTCCATTTCCTGCTTAACGGTGAAGTCGGCAGAGGTGCTGCACTTGTCATGGTGTGTGCCAGGGATGAAGGGCTGGTAAGGAACATAGCCCATGCCAAAATCAGTACCGAGTTTAAACATGTATCAAAAACCGCTTATAACAACTATCTTCATGAACGGTTTACCGACAAGGAGAAGAACCGTATCATCAGTGCACTAAGGACACGGATAGGCTACACCAAGGAAGATGACGGTCGTATTTCTTTTTTGACCGGCAAATTCACTCGCAAAAGCATACTCATACAGTGGTGGCGACTGATAAAGTCATTCATGAGTTAGTTTTTCCTTTTGCACGCAACAATACTTGCCCATACTTGATGTAATGTCAAGTGTGGGCTTTTGCATTATTTGCACCTTGCATTTTCAGCATTTATACACTTTTCAGTTTGTGATTTTTGTTAATTATTTTAACAGAAATGTTTTCTGATGGTCGGCAAGTAATGACAATCCAAGATTTTTCATCTTCGTTTCAAACCATACTACTTTTGCAGTGCGAATCTACCTCAGCCCTCACTGATGTAGTGAAGCCCAGGCAGGTGCGAGGCAAGCGTTTTGCCGTGAGGGTCGCCAGCAACCCTGCCAACTAACAAATGATTGACAAGAATAATTTCAATCCGTCTCAACCTGAGACTTTGGTCATCACCTCTGTAGAGACTTTGAAAGAGGCTTTCCAGCAATGGGCGGAAGAACAGGAGCAGACACGTCTGGCTACCGCAAATGATGCCATGCTGGATGAATCCGTAGTATTACAACGCTTGGGCAAGAGCCGTGCCACGCTATGGAGATGGAATGCTTCGGGTTATCTTACCTGTTATAAGATTGGAGGCAAGAACTGTTACAAACAGTCCGATGTGGAACGCATAGAGAAAGGCTTGAGATGATAGGCGATGCAAACACTCCACCCCCGATGCAACTGCCAAGCAAGGATGACGTGGTAAAGAAATGGTATGAGTCACGCATCAGCATGACGGAAGAATACGACACAGGAGCTGTTGTCATTAAAGTGGACGGCATACCAATCGGTACATTCGGCAATTTCAGCGCATCCATTGGAAAAGCCAAAAGCAAGAAGACATTCAATGTTTCTGCCATGACTGCCGCAGCATTGAGTGGCAAGAAGGTGCTCACGTATGAGGCAAACTTACCTGAAGGCAAGAACAAGATTCTTTATGTCGATACAGAACAGAGCAAGGCACATTGCAAGAAGACTCTTGCCAGGATCCTTGCTCTTGCCAACCTTCCCGAAGGTATAGACAATGAGCATCTGGAGTTTCTTTCCTTACGCAAATACACTCCTAAAGAACGCATTGAAATCATAGAATGTGCTCTTGCAACTACCGAGGGAATCGGACTTGTCATCATTGATGGAGTGCGTGACCTTCTTTTTGATATCAATGCTCCGCTGGAGGCTACACAAATAACTTCCATACTGATGCGCTGGACGGATGAATATCAGATTCACATCCATACAATCCTCCATCAGAACAAGGGTGATGAGAATGCCAGAGGTCATATCGGAACAGAGATTAACAATAAGGCAGAAACCATCATTAAGGTGGAAAAGGACAAGTCCGATGAAAACATCAGTAAGGTGTCCGCAGTGCTTACACGTGCACAGACTTTCCCCACCTTTGCATTCCGTATCAATGACCACATTCTTCCTGAACTTATTGAGGACTATGTGTCCGAACCAAAGAAAGCCGGTCGTCCGTCAAAGAAAGAGTTCGACCCATACTTTGACATCACACAGGAACAGCATGAAATCGCCCTTGAAAGGATATTCCCGACCATGTTTGACGAGTTCAATTATGAAGACCTCCAGAATAAACTTGTCGAAGAACTTCGCACCATACTTGGCAGCTTCAATAAGAACAAGGCAGCAGCGGAAATCACTTTTCTCAGGAACAAAAGAATGGTTGTGCAGGATAACGGGAAACTCTACCGATACAATCGGGGAGGCTACCGCTACTGAACCTGCGTACTGTTTTCGGTTACTTTACTTTATTCAAGGTGCATATATATAGGAATAAAGATGAGTAAAGTTACAACCGCATAAGAACCTGAATATTGGTGGGGAATCCATTGGGTAAAATCCAAATGATTATGAGTATCTGATGTGACGGATGTGGACAGCTTGCTGGCTAAGGAGGGATATTTTATAAAATTCCGTAGCTTATTACGGCATTTTTTCTACGACCGCTGCACATGTGGCAGCTAAAAAAGCCTATAAGCGAAAGGGCAACCCTCTCGACACCCGTTTGGCAATCTATTCTATCTTTTTCCCTGCCATCATCGATGACGATTTACAAGGACGGAATTTTATAAAGCGACTATCGTAAAGCAAACAGTAAAACTAACATTAAAACGAAACTATCATGACCCAATATGCAGTATGCCACATCCAACGTGGTAATTCAAACGGCAGTGGGTTGAGCACCCACATAGAGAGACGGACGAAAAGCGGAAAGCCGTTCATCCCTCAAAATGCCGACCCGTCGAGAACACACCTCAATCGTGAATTACTCTCATTCCCTGATGGGATAAAAGACAGAAATGATGCCATCAAAAATAGGCTTGCCAATGCAGGACTCAAACGTAAGATTGGCAAGAACCAGACTACCCACCTGTGTGCAATCTTATCCGGCAGTCATGACCAAATGATGAAGATACAGCAGGAGGGACGATTGTCCGAATGGATTAATGCAAATGTCCGCTGGTTAAAAGATACATTCGGTGGGGACAATCTTGTTTCCTGTGTGCTGCATATGGATGAGAAAACTCCCCATCTGCATGCTACGATTATTCCTATTGTAACCACAGAACGTAAGCGTCGGGAGAGGGAGGGGCAAAAGAAATATCGAACCTCAAAAGGAGGGCCACGATTAAGTGCTGATGATGTGATGCACCGTTCCATGCTTACCAAATATCAGGACAGCTATGGCAAAGCCATGAAAGGCTTCGGGCTTGAACGTGGTGTAGTCGGTTCCATTGCAAAGCATGTTTCTAATAGTGACTACTACAAGCAGAAGATGGAGAGCATTCAAGAAAATATCGATATACTCATTCGAGAAACGGAAGAGAAACAAAAGAAGTTAACCAAACTGAAAAAAGAAGAGGAAGCAGCCAAAGAGGGCAAAAACTTCATCCTTAGTCTCTTCAATAAGGGAGACCTGGCAAAGGCAAGAACAGCCATAGCCGAGCAAACCGCACAGATTGAATCATTGCAAAGACGCGTCCAAGCATTGGAGATGGAGAAAAAGCAATTGGTAGAGAAAGGTGAGAAAACCCGTTTTAGTCTGGAGCAAACCTTAAACAAGACAATCCGAGAATCGGATGCCTATAAAAAGGAGAACGAGAATCTGAAAGAGAAGAACAGGGAACTTGACCGCAAGGCAAATCCCCATCGTTATAGGCTGTCTTCAGGGGCTACGCTCACTCACTTTTACATTTCTCCAAGACATGTACCATCGCCAAGCGTTCATATTTGGACACAAGTGAAAGACGAGTTGTTCGATGATGCCAAATATACAGAGTGGAACAATCCGGCAATGCAGAAGTATCTGAATGATGAGTTTACCGAATATGAATTTATCAATGCTATATTTGAACCGTTTGAGCAGGTCAGCCAGATGCAAGCGAAGTTGCTTGATGCTTCCTTAGGACTGATGGCAGGTGGCCCTGCACAAACTCATGTTGGAACTGGTGGAGGTGGTTCATCGTCTGACATGCCGTGGGGCGAGAAGAACAATAATAATACAAGAAGGAGGAGATAATAATCAGAAGTGCTTTATTTTTTATAGTATTTTACTTCCGATACGCCCCATTATGAGAACCTACCGTTTGAGGTACCTAGTTCGTGGGTGTGGTGTAGTCTGGAGGATGTATGTATTTTTCTATCAAGAGGGAAATCGCCTAAATATTCAGAAGATGATAAAACTTATCCGGTGTTCGCTCAAAAATGTAATTTGAAGGATGGAGGCATATCACTAGAACAAGCAAGATTTTTAGATCCTTCAACAGTTTCTAAATGGGACGACATTTACAAACTACAGACTGGTGACGTTCTTGTTAATTCTACGGGCACAGGAACTGTTGGTAGAACAAGACTTTTTGATGCAACTTGTTTAGGAAATTATCCTTTTGTAGTACCTGATTCACACGTTTCTGTTATAAGAACATCAAGTCAAATAAATTCAAAGTTTGTTTTCGCTTATATATCATCTAAATTCATTCAACAATATTTAGAAGACAATTTAGCAGGAAGTACCAACCAAAAAGAACTATATATAGGAGTATTATCAACCCTTCAAGTTCCAATTCCGTCATATAGCGAGCAAGAACGCATTGTTACTGAGATAGAACGTTGGTTTGCCTTAATTGACCAAATAGAGCAAGGAAAGGCGGATTTACAAACTACCATTAAGCAAGCAAAGAGCAAAATTCTCGACTTAGCGATTCACGGCAAACTTGTATCACAAGATCCTAACGATGAACCAGCATCGGAATTGCTCAAACGCATAAATCCTAAAGCGGAAATCACTTGTGATAACGGGCAGTATGGGAAGATACCCGAAGGATGGTGCGAGACTATTTTGGGAGAATTATTTGAGCATAATACAGGTAAAGCATTGAACTCGTCTAATCAAGAAGGGATAATGCGTGACTATTTAACAACTTCTAATGTATATTGGGATACATTTGATTTGTCTGTTGTAAAGCAGATGCTTTTCAAAGAAAACGAATTGGAGAAATGTACTGTAGTTAAAGGAGACCTTCTTGTATGCGAAGGTGGTGATGTTGGTAGATCTGCTATATGGAATCAGGATTATGATATATGCATTCAAAATCATCTGCACAGATTACGACCTAAAGCAGAATTGTCTGTTCGTTTTTACTATCATGTTCTAAAATATTTGAAGGATAATAATATGATAGGTGGTAAAGGAATTGGTCTTTTAGGTTTATCGTCAAAGGAATTACATAAATTGCCGTTTCCTCTTCCCCCTTATAATGAACAGCAACGCATAGTAAACAAAATAGAAGAACTATTCACGTTGCTTGACAATATACAAAAATCCTTAGAAGTGTAAATGAATGCACTTCTAAGGACTATCAAACATTACCAATTCACCACCTTGTCCACAATCTTCTGCTGTTCGCTTGCTGTACGACGAAGATAGATACGAGTTGTTTCTATGCTTTCATGTCCCATCAGGTCGGCAAGTAGAGCAAGGTCATTGAAACGGTCGAGGAAGTTCTTAGCAAAACGATGACGGAATGAATGGGGATAAACGACTTCTCTGTTCATTCCGTATTTGTCCGCAAAATGCTTCAGCTGTTGGGCAATGCCACGTGTGGTAATGCGTTCACCAAAGCGATTAAGGAAGATATAACCAGAAGAGCGTCCTTGTTCTTTCAGCCATTTTGTTGCTTCGATTCTCAAATTCTTAGGGATATACAAACGACGTATCTTCCCACCTTTGCTATAAAGATCAAGATGCCCAATCAATACGTGTTCCGCTTTAATATGAAGTAATTCACTAACACGAGCACCGGTTGCAGCCATAAACCATACTACAAAATACCATTCATCATAGCCATCTGCTTTTAGACGTGTTTTGAGAAATTTGTAGTCTGCATCACTGATTACATTTTCCAAGAAGTTCTTCTGTTGGACTTTTACGAATTTCACTTTCAGTTTCTCTAGCTTTGTAAATTCAAGATACTTGTTGATGCCTTGCAAACGTAGGTTTACGGTCTGTGGCTTGAAGTTCTCTACTAAATACCCTTTGTATGCCAAAAGGTTCTTTTTGTTGACTTCCCCATAATGACTGAGAAAATACTGTACCGTCCATACATAAGAAGTAACAGTGTTCTTTGCCAAATTACTCTTGGCCAGATTGTCTTTGAATTTTGTTACCATACTACATTGAAATTAAAATGAATACAGTATCAATATAAAGAAGACGTATCGGGCATTATCAGAACTTGCCTTTTGAAGTACCTCAAAAATGGAGTTGGACAACACTTGGGAAAATTGGTAAATGGCAATCTGGTAGCACACCAAGTAGGCTGAATAAGGATTATTATAATGGAGAAATTCCGTGGCTAAAAACAGGAGATTTAAACGATGGATATATTACTCATATCCCCGAATACATAACAGAAAAAGCCCTGAACGAAACTTCCGTAAAACTTAATCCTTCTGGGAGTGTGTTAATTGCCATGTATGGAGCGACAATAGGCAAGATCGGTATATTAACTTATCCAGCCACAACGAATCAAGCGTGTTGTGCTTGTGAAACTTTTAATGGTATAGACAAAGAGTTTTTGTTTTTCTTTTTATTATCCCATAGGGATGAATTTATAAAAATGGGAGGTGGTGGAGCACAGCCTAACATTTCCAAAGAAAAAATAATAAATACATATATTCCGTTGCCGCCATTTGCGGAACAAAAAAGAATCGTAAGTGCTGTTAGAAAAGCGTTTGTCCAATTAGATACAATAATGGAGAGTTTATAGGCTCTCCATTATTGTATCAAGATACTTGAACGCAAGATTTATTGCTTCGACTATCCTTTGTTGTTCTTTATAAGGAGGAATTGGCACTTCTATTTCTTTAAACAGTTTTTTGTTCAGATGTGGAATTGCAGAGCCGACCTTATTTTCTCTCAGTATTTTACGATGTAAGTTTATAACTTGCAGGACATAGTCTGTATTCATATCATCTTTTATAGACAGTCGCTTAAAAGTACTGCCTTGATAGCCCTCAATTGGAGTCCTGAAAACTTCTCCAGAATTTTCTCCGTCAACCAATATCAGAAGTGAATTTGCAGGTGTGAACTTTCCTGCTGTTAGAGTTTTGGCATCACGCTCACCTCTCAAATATTTTACATCAAGATTTATTCTTTCTACATCTGTTTGCTTCTCCCCGTCGCTTAAAGAACACAGCATTCCCATGGGTGCAACACACCACGAACCAGGCAAGTTCTGATAATGCCCGTTATCACAAGTGATTTCAGCATCAGGATTGATACGTTTAAGTAGTTCTGAAGCAGGTTCGTCATTTGGATCTTGTGAAACCAATTTACCATGTATAGCGAGGTCAAGGATTTTAGATTTTGCTTGTTTTATAACAGTTTGCAAATCGGTTTTTCCTTGTTCAATAACATCTATTATACCCATCCATTTTGTAAGTTCAGAAACAATTCTACACTGTTCGTGTATCGGTGGTATGGGGATATGCAAATTGCCTAATATGGTTCCATTTACATTTGGCTGTCCCACTCCAACGGATTCTTGCTCTATTTGCTCCCAATAATAACCTGACTCAAAATAAAATTTGACGTATTGAGGCAAAACCACATCATAAGTTTGGACTCGGATCAAATATGACGCATAAATCGCTTCTTCTGTCAATCCTTGTACCAAATATGACTTACCGACGGTTGCACCAGTCCTAGCAAACAGAATATCTCCATCATTTAGTAGATATGAATTTGCTTTATTTTCATCAAAATCTGTATACGGAACAGAATCCCAATTTACGCTGTTGTTTTGAATGTCTGTAATACGTAAAAGTTTGTATTTACCACTTGCTTTTGCGGATTCATTTACACCGTACAAAATAGATTTTGAAATACCATTCACTGTCGTCCACACCCACGAACTAGGTACCTCAAACGGTAGGTTCTCATAATGGGGCGTATCAGAAGTTTTTGAAGCTTTGCTCTTCTTAATTTTCCCTTCCTTTATCAATCGTTCCTTCTCTGCACGGATGCGTTCAAGCAACACCGATGCAGGTTCATCGTTGGGATCTTGTGGTACGAGCTTGCCATGAATAGCAAGGTCGAGTATCTTTTGACGTAGTTTCTTGGTATCCATGACTATTATTTTTTAGTTAGAAATAAATTGCAAAATTCATCAAGTTGCTGTTGTAAACGCTCTTGTGGAATGAGGATACGCTTATATTCAGCTATCATTGTAGGGCTCATACTACGACTCATGGCATATTCCACTACCACTCGGTCAGCTTCGGGGCACAGAATAATTCCAATAGATGGATTCTCATTAGAACGCTTCACGTCTCTGTCAAGAGCTTCCAAATAGAACTCCAATTGTCCGAGGTCTCTTGGATGGAACTTCGTCTTTTTCAGTTCTACCGCAACCAAAGCCTGCAAGCCACGATGATAAAACAACAAGTCCGCTTTATAGGTCGATGCACCAACTTGAAGTCTGTATTCCTGGTCCATAGAGATGAAGTCCTTTCCCAATTCAAGAATAAACTGCTTCATGTTTTCCACCAAACCTTTTTTCAGCTTTGCCTCACTATGCTTCTTTGGTAGATTAAGAAAGTCAACAAATAACGTATCCTTGAACATTATAGGTGCATTGGGATATGTTTCAAGCATTCCTTTTGACATGTTGTTTTTGCTACCCAACAGCGTTGAATAAGTCTGATTGGAAATGCATCGTTGAAGTTCTCTACTTACTAAATGTTCTTTGTTGGCATAGAGTATATAGAACAGTCGTTCTTCGTTACTCTTGCATCTACAAAGAATTTCTATATGATTGGTAAATGTTGTTAATCCCAAAATCTTTGGCATTTGTCCATTTTTAGGCTGGACTAATTGTGCAGGCAGCGACTGCACAATTATATTTGCCCCTGTGCTTGATGTAATTGATGTTGTTTCAATTTGTGCAGGCATTGACTGCACAAATTCAGAGTTCAAGTATTTTTCTACAGTTGAAGCAAAAGTTTCTGATGAATATTCTTCATAAAACATTACCATGTTGTAGATACTTCTCCTGCTATATCCTTTAATGTCGGGACGCTGAGAACGTATATATTCTGATAACTGAGATACAACTTTGCTTCCCCATTCTTCGCTTTTTAGTTTGGCTGATACATAGCCACCTACATGCCAAGCCGTAAGAAGCAATTCTTCATTTACGACTTTGGATGCACGGCTTTTATGTTGAAGAATAATATCAACAACTTCGCCAAACTGTTGCTCCATCGATATGACTATATTGCTTTCCATACCTTTAATTCTCTTCTATGTTTGCCAATAACTTTTCCAACTCCAGCACTGCAGCACTTATTGTTTGACTCTTATCTTTAATGTCTGCCATCAATTCAGCCAAGGAACGGTCGTCGGAATCTCCACCTTGTTTAATCCATGTGATATCAAGGCTTGTTTTGTCTCGCAAAGTTACTTCTTCTACCGTATATTTGCGCCAACGGCCTTGTGGATTAGTTTCTGCATTGTATGTCTCAGTGCGTTCATTGATGTTCTCGACATGATAGCAAGCCACAAAATCATCCAAGTGATTTCGTTCCAACTTGTTGGTGGCAAGAGTATGTTTCACATCTGTACGATAGTCGTAGAACCAAATATCTTTTGTCGGTTCCCCTTTTGTAAAGAACAGCACATTGGCTTTTACACCTTGTGCATAGAAAATACCTGTAGGCAGGCGCAGCACGGTATGCAGATTGAAGTCCTGCAATAATCGTTTGCGGATAGTTTCACCGGCACCGGCTTCAAACAATACATTATCAGGAAGCACAACGGCAGCACGACCACCTGTTTTGAGCATCAGCATCATGTGCTGAAGGAAATTCAACTGGTTGTTCTTTGTCTCCACATAAAAGTCGGGGCGGTTGATTTCCACTGACCCT
>ERZ780198.3108-NODE-3108-length-11658-cov-7.018616_pt1 | contig 11658 bp, 10 predicted proteins | sample MGYA00510979_ERZ780198 | MGnify/ENA primary metagenome ERZ780198 (study PRJEB29588, sample SAMEA2158039) | human gut metagenome | biome: human gut; feature: human-associated habitat; material: faeces | place: Denmark | collected 2008/2010 ...
CCACCCCACAGGCCATTGATGCCGTAAAAAGCGGAAAAATCGACTTTGCTATTGTATCAACTCCTGCTTCCGTGGAATCACCGCTCAGACAGATTATGCTGCAGCCTTTTCAGGAAATTCTTGTCGGTGGCACGACTTTTACCGCCCTTGGCAGCCAGGAACTGTCACTTGCAGAATTAAAGAACTATCCGCTGATATCGCTTGGGCGTGAAACAACGACGTTCCAGTTTTATCATTCGCTTTTTCTCTCTCACGGACTCGAACTTGCCCCTGATACCGAAACTGCCACAACCGATCAGATTCTCCCTCTTGTCAAATGCGAGCTGGGCCTGGCTTTTCTTCCGGAAGCAATGGCACGTGATTCTATTCAAAAAAGAGAAATTGTCCAGATATCACTGAAAGAAAATATCCCGGAACGAAATATATGCATGGTATACGACTGCCAGCATCCGCTGAATACAGCTGCCCGACAGTTCCGGAAAATAATTCTGGAAGATCATTTGTCATAGTTTGAAACTATGAACAATTCCTTCACAGGATATGTTCAAATGCTATTGTTCATGGTGCAGAAGCTTTCGGTATGTCTGATCCATTCCAAATGCGCCAAGCGGTGCCGTAATGATGATCGCCATAACAGCTACCGACAGCACGATTTTTCCACATGCCAGTCCTGCAGCTAAAGGAACCGAGCCGATTGCGGCCTGTACCGTCGCTTTCGGCAGATATGCAATCACACAGAAAGCGCGCTCTTTCCACGATAGATTTGTCTTTGCAACACAAAGCAATACCCCGCATGTACGAAAAAGCAATGCAAGCAAAATCATGGCAATTGCAGCCAGTCCTGCCTGCAAGGTATAGCGGATATCCACTGCTGCACCGACCAATACAAATAAAATGACTTCCGCAGCAATCCACAACTTTCCAAATTTTTCTGACAACCGTTTCGAAACAAATGCCGTACTTTTTAACTTCAGCACACATGCCATACTTACGACTGCCAGCAATCCGGAAACTGCCACTTTTCCTTCCAGCCATCCTTCTACCGCAACAAGCAAAAAGGAAGCGCCAAGCACAATAATGACTTTCGTGCTGTTTCGCACGCAATGTTTATGCGCATAAGATGTCTCAAAAAACAGATACAGCCCATAACCCACGACCGCGCCCAGCAGAATTCCAAGCACAATAGAAACCGGCACATTTACAAAATCCAATGCATTTGCATTTCCTCCCTGCGCCATGCTCAAAAATGTCGTGAACAACACGATTACAAAGATGTCATCGCAGGATGCACCCGCCATGATCATCTGTGGAATTGCTTTCTCGGTACCATATTTTGATTCCATCAGATTCACCATACGCGGAACCACTACCGCCGGAGATACCGCTGCCAGCACAGCGCCCATGACAGCCGCCTCTACACGGGTAATTCCCAGAATCCATGGTGCAAGCAACACATAGCCGATAATCTCAAATGATGCCGGAACAAATGACAGCATAATTGCCGGTCTTCCCACCTTTTTCAAGTCATTCAAATCCAGCGATAATCCGGCTTTCAGCAGTATAATGATCAATGCCATTTTCCGCAGGTCCGCAGAAATTGACAGAATGGAAGAATCCAGGAAATCCAACACATATGGTCCCAACACAATGCCTGTGATGAGCATTCCTATGATCCTCGGAAGCTTCAGTCTCTGACAAATTGCCCCCATTGCCAGCCCGACCAGAAAGATAAGTGCCAATGATGTTAACATAATTTTTCCTCCTTTTTGCACGAAAAAAGCTGATGGTTTCTGCGATGTTTTCATCGTAGAAGTCATCAGCTCAATAAGCAGTTCTGGTATTCCCAAGGGAAAACTTCATTCCCTGTATGTTGTAATCATACGCTTTCGAGGTGGTTCTGTCAACTGGTGAGTAATTTTTATTGTTTAAGGTCCACAATAACAACTTCATTTCCATGCTCTCTGATGATTTCGATCAGATCCTGCGTTTTCATCCACACCGTCGCTGTATTTTCATTCGGATGAACACCTATCAATCCTTTGTTTTCTGTAAGTTCTCTATCAAAGAACACCTTTACCTCTTTGTCCTGGTCATTCAAGATTCCCAAAGGTGTCACCGATCCAGCAATCAATCCGAGTTTTTCCAACAACTCCTGTTCCGAAGCAAAACTCAATGGACGTGTCTGATATTGTTTCCGGAACTCTTTCAAATTGACTCTCTTACTGCCTTTTACTGTAATCAGGTAATAATTTTTCTTCTTGTCATCCCGGATAAAAAGTGTTTTTGCATCTGCTTCGGGATATGGAATTTCAATTTCTGCAACTTCTTCCATATTGTAGACTGCCTTGTGTTCGGTTATCTCGAACCAGATATTTTTCTCCTGTAAAAATTGGTATACTTCCTGTTTGTTCATATCTTCTTCTCATTTCTTACTTGTAAATGTGTTTTATTCATTTCCTCCTCTGAAAGCAAAAAATATTTATACCGTACTTTCCCTTTCTGGTCAGGAACCGGATCATCCCATGTAACATCAATTTGATACCATACTCCGCCTACTTCCACACGATTCCATGCATGATTGACACGACCTGTGAAATCACCATTTGATGATGCTTTTCCAGAAACTAACTTACACGGAATACTCAATTCGTCCATAAATGCTTTAAATGCTGCTGCATATCCCTCACATACAGCCTTTTTATTTATCAACACACCTCTTGGGCTATAAGAATCTTGTGGAATTGTATCATTTACATAATTTTCATAATCATATTCGCAATTAAGAACGATATAGTCATGTACCGCTTTTACTTTATCATAATCAGACATTTCTGGTGTAATAATATTCTCTATAGTACAATCAATTTCATTCTTAATATCATTGTCAATTAATGCAATATTATCAATCTCCCATATAGAACCCGCGTGCTCATAATTTGAACTGTCAGAATCCTTTTCTTTTGCCCATGTAGACATTGCGCCTAGAATGCATATTGCAAATATTAACATAAGAATATGTGCTGATTTCTTATTTTTCTTAAGCTTGATTGTTTTTATAACATTTTCTCCTATCTTTCTCCATAATTTTAATCTCTTCACTTATCTTAACATAAAAAAGCGATACCACATAGATATTTCATCTAATGATATCGCTTTATCTGCTATCATTTGCTATTTTGAATCACCACGAACATAAAATGTGGCTCTTCCAGATCCCATTTTTAGAAGAACGCCTTCTTCTACCAATTGTTTTATAGCCAACTCTACTGATTTTACGCCTATTGAAGGACATAACTCTGTAATATCACTTTTACTTAGCTTCCCCATCTTACTATATGCTGCTCGTCTAACAATTTCTTTTGCCGGAAGCTTTTCACTTACAAGCTCTACTCTTTCCTCAAAATCTCTGTATGCAGCAAGAATAATTCTTAGCATATATTTTACAAAAGGAGTTACATCCTCCTTATTTTCGTGCCAACCTCCCTGACAATCCTCCAATGCTTTGTAGTACAAATCTTTATTTTTAGCAATCTTGCTTTCAATAGAGACATACTTGCCAACAACATATCCACTTCTATATAGAAGTAAGGCTGTAAGCAAACGGCTCATCCTACCATTTCCATCACTAAATGGATGTATGCATAAAAAATCATGTATAAAAATAGGAATAAGTAAAATGGTATCCAATTCTTGATTCTCAATCATTCGATTGTAATTCTCACAAATAGCATCTATTGCGGATGGTGTTTCATATGGTGCAAGTGGGGTAAAAAGCACATACTCTTTTCCTGTCTCGTCAGTTGCCGCAATCACATTTTGTGATATCTTGAAACTACCACCAATGCTTTTTTCTGTATATTTGTACAAATCACGATGTAACTGCAAAATATAATTTGTTCTGATTGGAATATACTCATAATTCTCATGAATTGTATTAAGAACGTCCCTATACCCAAGAATTTCTTCCTCATCACGATTTTTCGGTGTTGTCTTTTCCTCACACAATTCTTTTAATCTGGTACTGGTGGTCCGAATTCCTTCGATAGCATTCGATGCCTCTGTACTCTGACGTTTTGCTATTTCTACAAGTTTGTCCAATGTTTCCGGCTTCTGCTTAAGATATACTTCCTGTCTGCCCTTATACTCATGAATTTGTGCAACAAGCGAAATTATCTCACTATCCCATGTCTTTTCTTTCAATAATGAATAATCAAATACCCTCATAAATATCTCCTAAATCTTTATTTATCTCCTAAATTTTATATATTTTTAGGAGATAATGCAATTATTAGCATAAAAATCCTTGTTTTCATAGTATCACTGATTTCTAAAGGTATATTCATTTCATTCATAAACTCTTACAAATTCAGCATATATGCATCATCCGGCGTATATCTTCTCTCTTTGGTGAAAATAATCCAATCCGTTACATCAGAAACCGTATATTTTCCAATGCTTCCCTCATCCATTTTCTTGACATAATACGGCTTCTGAGTAAGTTCACAAACAAATACTTCCTTTAAGAGCTTCTTCTTAATCTCCTTTAATTCAAACCAGATATGCTCTTTTTGTGTTTCCGGATCACTCTCAGGGTCGATAAATTCTTTATCCACCTGTAACCCAATTTTCAACAACACATGTACATCCGGATCCTTAAGATCCATAATCGTCTTCACATATTCGATTCTCTCCTGTGCCAGTTTCCGCATACGGTTGGTTTCCTCATTTGACACCATAAACATCGTATTATGCCCTAAATATTTATCCAGAAACTGCACTCTTTCCACCTTTTTTGCATCCACATCATCTTCATGCAGATACAACATTACAGCCTCTGTATCCTGCGAATGATATTCGTCGCGGTCCTCAGCTTTTCCAAGTTCCACATCCGGATAATGTTTTAAACCTTCCCGCCAGTCCACAACAGTTGTCACCATGGCAATATCTTCTGTCAGCCATGCGAGAAACATTGGCTCATATGGTTGCAATGCTTCTTCATTTTCAATCATACGAACCGCCATCGACTCAATTACAGAATAATGTGTGTTAAACATATCCTTGTTGCTTCCAAGGATTTCCAGTTCCGGCAGACCACAACGCTTTAATCCATGCGTATGGAGCCAGACTTCATCTCCATCGCCACTAATTGCCTGTACCGTGAAAAGATATCTTGGCGCAGGGGGTACCTGTGATTCCGCTGCAAGTTTCACCCATCTGCCGGAAATAACTTTTTCTGACGGCATATCCATGACTGCAAGGTGTCCCGGCACCAGCAGATTGATAATTCGAAGCTGATCATGATAGCTTGTCAGAAAATCCTTCGAGTATTCCATCTCCACACACATATCCACCTGAATCTTTTCAATCTTTTGAAAATCAAGATCTGAAAAAGCATGTACAGTGCGGAAAAACTCCGGAATTTCCACATGCAAAACGGCAAGAGCAATTTTGTATTCTCTTCCATCAATTGAAAGTGTCATTGCAACACCCGGTATATCATCATCTTCTTCGTTTTTTTTCTTTTTCAACTCCCCTGTCATTTTTATATCGTTACTGTTTTCCAGTCTTGCTAAAACCTTCTCTATCCGGATATCTTCTTCGTTTTCCGGCACAACAATCATACATGATTTTTCTCTCATGAAATTCCCCTCTTTCAATTGTACTTTTTACAGGAAACTAAGCTTTAAAGTTTCCCCATCTTCATCAACATTACATCCCTTTGATTTTTCTACTTTCAACTGAAGACCTGCTGCAAGGCCAACAATCTCACCATCGTGAAAACCAATATTATTATTTATACAATAATCAATTATAAGTATCATAAATCCCTGCAATTGTGATGGTTCCTGCTTGAAATTCAATACTTCCATTTCATCAAAGCCAAATTGTTTCATACCATCTGTCCATCCGGAAATTCCTTCTTCTTCCTTTCCGATACCAGACCATACAAGCACCGGCAATGGTAACTCATCTTCCTTTACAATCTCACACATCTTTACAACTTTCTCAGGTTCATAAACAATTCCATTGGCATAGATACCGATATTATTTTCCATTTTTGACAAGGTGGAAACAACCTTAGAATAGAACATAGCCCTGTCTCTAATACTGTTGCCACCGGTGACCATCACGATTTCATGTGCTGTATGTGTTGCGGCTACACTTGCTCCATCCGGCCACATATAATTGTACTTCGCGCATTCCACTGCTTCATCATCTGGAATTGCAAAATCCATATATCCAAACGTCAAATGCAATCCTGTATCTGTGCAATATAACCGGGCATCAACGCCTTCCGTTGCCCCACCGTTTTCCGGCTGCGTATCATCATCACTTTTTATTTTCTCGCCCCAGTCTTTTTCAAACATATCCAAAAACAGATCCGGCTCAAATACCGGTTTTGCTTTCAGAATAAAAGCGTGAAAGGCAGGTGCTTTTTTCTCCCTCTCTTTTTGCTCTTCCTCATTTAATGCAATACTTTTCCAATACTGCTTTAAATATGTAAGCATTTGAGTTGCCTGCTCGATGTCATTGTTTTCATCATAGCGCTCCTGCTCACTGAAAATACCTGAATCACTGTGAATAGCCATAAGCCATGGTGAAAATAATCCCTTTTTAAATTTGAAGATCAGACAGTGACATCCTTCCTCATCCGTAAATTCCTTTACAAACTCCATTTTAAAAGGAGCTTTACCAAGCTCATTCGGATGTTTCAGCCAATCCGCAACCTCTCTCATTTCATTTTCATAGTTTGCCATAAATACTCTCCTTATCTTACGTTTCCTTTTTATTCCACATAAATATATCTTAACACAAAAAGGTGACACCACATAGATATTTCATCTTATGGCATCACCTTTTCCATAACTTTATTTTCAAGCACAAAAAAAGCACCAACCCCGTGGCTCGCATGTCCACAAAACCGGTACTTTGTAGTGCGCGATCAGGGGTTCGAACCCTGGACACCCTGATTAAGAGTCAGGTGCTCTGCCAGCTGAGCTAATCGCGCTTGTCTTAAGTTTTTGTTGTCTTTCCTTGCGACAAAAGTTATTATATAGTATGTGTAGAATAAATGCAAGCACTTTTTTCAATTTTTTTTCAATTTTTTTTATTTTTTTTAAAAAGCACATGCGAAAGGAACAATTTAACATGAAAGTAGAAGAACGTTTTCTTAATTACACCAGCCATTGTACGACATCAAACGAAGCATCCGGTACGATTCCAAGCAGTGACAGTGAATTTATTCTTGCCCAGATTCTGCGATTGGAAATGCAGTCTCTCGGTCTGACTGACATTCACATGACGGAACACTGCTATGTATATGGCAGGCTTCCTGCCACGCATGGCATGGAACATTACAAAGCCATTGGCTTCATCTCCCATATGGATACAGCTCCTGACTTTTCCGGCGAGAACATCAAGCCACAAATCATTCCTGACTACGACGGAAAAGATATCCTGCTTGCCGGAAGTGGTGACTATTTAAAGGTAAAAGATTTTCCATCTCTTGCCACGCTCAAGGGGCGCACACTTATTACAACGGACGGAACTACACTTCTGGGTGCGGATGACAAAGCCGGCATCGCAGAAATTCTCACAGCAATCGAAGAGATGATTGCAGAACACATTCCACGTGGTGATCTGTGGATTGGTTTTACGCCTGACGAGGAAATCGGTTGTGGAGCAGATCTGTTTGACTTGAACATTTTTCAGGCAGATTATGCTTACACAGTGGATGGCGATTACGAAGGTGAAGTTGCCTACGAAAATTTCAACGCAGCAAGTGCAACATTTCATATTAAAGGTGTTAATGTACATCCGGGAGAAGCAAAGGATATCATGATCAACGCTGCCCTGGTCGGATGTGAAATCGTATCGCTGCTCCCTGCAAACGAGACGCCGGCACACACGAGTGGACGTGAAGGTTTCTACCATCTGACAGACATGTCCGGAGATGTTGCAAGTGCAACGCTCTCCTTTATCATACGTGACCATGACAAAACACAATTTGAAAACCGCTTACAAAAACTCAGAGATATCACAATGTCTCTGAACCAGAAATACGGTACGGATACTATCACTTTGGAAATTGAACACTCCTATGAAAATATGCTCTCCGTTATTGAAAATCAAATGGAGATTGTCAATCTTGCAAAACAGGCAATCTCTGTGGAAGGACTCACACCTCTCTCCCGTCCGATTCGCGGAGGCACAGATGGCGCCAGACTCTCCTTTATGGGACTTCCTTGTCCAAACCTGGGAACCGGTGGTTATGGTTTTCATGGACCTTACGAACATATCTCTGTCGAGGCCATGCAGACTGCTGTGCGAATATTGAAATATATTGCTTCACACCCAATCGAAAAAGCATAACTCAGACATAAAAACACCTCCAAAAGAACAGATTCTGTACTGTCCACTTTGGAGGTATTTGATTTTGAATATATGATTTTTTCTTTTAATTTCCCATGTTTGCAAACAGTGCTGCTATCTCATCCGGGCTTAACGTTTTATTTAGATCTGACGAATCCGGCATTGGCTGTGTACTGTCGGCCGGTGCTTCTGTCTTCTCTGCAACTGTCGGTTTCTCTATAACTTCCGGTGCAGGCTCCTGAACAGGTTCTTCCTTTGCTTCAGATGTGGAATCATTACCCATATTCGCGAACAATGCTGCTATTTCATCCGGACTCAGACTTCTATTAGAATCAGACGCAGGTTCCGGTGCTGCCACTGGCTCTGGTTCCGGGATTGGTTCCGGTGCTGCCACTGGCTCTGGTGCTGAATTTGGTTCCGGTACTACTACCGGTTCAGGTTCAACAGTCTCTTCCAGATCATCGTCCGTATCCGCAACTTCATCTGCCATCACTTCATTTAAGAAACTCTTCTCATCCGATGTTGTTCCAAATGAAGCCGGAGCAGACTGAACGATCACTTTCTGATTCTGCGATAGAGCTGCATTCAATCGAAGTTCCATATCCTTCATCTGAACGACCAGATCCTGAATTTGCATCTGTACAGACTTTTCACTTGAATTTCCCGCAGATTTCTGTGCGGCGATAATCTCCTCCTTGCAACTTGACAACAAGGACTGAAATGCCTCCGACTGCTTCTGCACTTCTGCCAGCTGATCTGCAATCTGTTCGGTCGAATTCAACATCGCCTCAGACCCCTGACGCGTACGATTCATAACAACTTTTGCAATGCCTTTTTGTGCATTTACAATTTCTTCCGTAGGAACTTTGGAAGCTTTCTCAAGATAATTGAGCTTATCCTCAAATTCCTCAAAATACTTTTTTAACATGAGATAAGATGCTTTTTCGGATTTAAATACATTATCGTATTGCGCCTCATTTCTTATCTCTTTTTCTTCTTTTAATGCAAAAATTCCCTGAATTATCACATATAAAAAGATAAGTTCGACCAATGCAATTCCGGCAATAATCAGATATTTGTCAGAATAATTGATCATCATATAAAGCTCCACACTGAAAAAAAGTGCCAATATCAGTGCTCCAAAAATAATCTGCATCCTTGCTTTTGTGTCTTTTTTCTTCATATGCTGTGCTCCTTCCCTGAGCTCGTATTTATTCCATATTTTAGCATAATTTAACTCTTTTCACAAGATTCGTCAGACTATTTTCTTTTTGAATAGTTGCGTTTGATTACAGTTTCTGCCGGTTTTGCAAAAATCTCATAATCACAATGATTACCGACCTGTGATGCCACATACAGACGATCAGTCCACGACCAAAGTGCATAACCTTTTACCCAGCTTCGCTTCTCGCAGGCATCAAACATTGCCTGGTACCAGTCTGCCTGTCCTTCCAGATCAATTCCACCTCGAATGGTCCAGTCATTCGGTACATTCTTTGAACCTACCGTTGACATACAACCTGCTTCCGCAAAGAAAAACGGCTTTTGATAATATTCTACCACCTTTTCAATCCGATTCAACTGATTTTCCCAATCATCAATCGGATAATAACCGCTGGATGAAATGACATCCACACAATCCCACCAATGCACATTGTGTTCCTGATATTTATCTGTATTATAAGAAACAAGACCTTTGAAATCTTTCCGGATCTCAGCAATTGTCTGTCTCCACTCTTTCTCACGATGCTCCGACATTACCATCTCGCATCCTGCGATATGTATCTCACATCCCATCTCCTGCGAAATTCTTGCATAGTGTGACTGAAAATCCATGTAAGAAGCAAACCAGTTACCCCATTTTGGTTCACATGGCACATCCTCATCGAAAAAGTTGATATGTGCTCTCCATGTTCCATTTTTACAATTTGCGGTCGGCTTTAAAGCAACGCGAAGTCCCAGTGACTGTGCATACTCAATCATGCTTTTTAATTCATCATCTGTCATTGTCGCTGCAGAAGTATAACAAATCTCTTCTGATTGTGGTGTTTCCTGCAACCCGTTCGGTGCAAGAATGATGAAGTTGGCATTAGTATTTTCTTTCATTGTACGCAGGCTCTGGCGCGCACGTTCCTGTGAAAAACTTCCTGCCGGTGCAAATGGTGCAAATGTTACTCCACAAATATAAGGAATGCTATTCATAAAAAGTTCTCCTTTACGTTTTCATATTTTCGTATTTTTTGTATAGACAATATAGCATTTTCTTCCGAATGCAGATATAATAAAATCATGTAAAAAATTGTAAAAACCTATCAGGAGAACATGGTATGAACTCACTTTTTGAATATTCGGACAGCCTGCGTACCCCTTATGAATCCTTTCTTTTCGATACAGCAACAGCGAATTTTCCGATTCATCCACATTGGCATTATTTTATGGAAATTATATATATGATAGAAGGCACAGCCATCATGAACTGTGACGACAATACTTTTGTTACAGAACCGGGGGATATGATGCTTTTTCTTCCCTATCAGGTGCATTCCATCTATGGTGTATCTAATAAGACCTTAAAATATTATGTTTTAAAATTTGATATGGGAAAATTAAGTGCAGGTGTTGGAATACATTTTCAATCTCTTTTTCGAAGTGCTAAAGGGGAAAAAAGCGCCTCTTTATGCTTTCGTGCTGATGAACTGAATGATTCTCAGGTAAAATGGATTTTTGAAAAAAGCTGTGAAGAAATGTGTGGTCAGCAATACCGCTATCAGGATATGGTGCAGTCCTATATCAGTAATCTTCTCATTATGATTCTGCGTGAATGGCAGAAAAACGGGTTCGACACCGAACATTTTCAAAATATTGATGATGAAGACAGCATTTACTATATTACCGAATACATCGACAGCCACATGCAGGATAATCTCAAAGTCGAAGAACTGGCCGAGCGTTGTCATATGAGCTATCCTTACTTTGCCAAGTGTTTTCGCGAACTTTACGGACAAGCCTGCAAAAAATACATTGCTTTTATCCGCATGTGTAAAGCTGAGGAGCTGCTGATTTCTACAAAACTGGACTTAAACTATATCAGTCAGGAGACCGGTTTTGCAGATTGTAGCCATTTTATCAAAGCTTTTAAACAGAAACATGGAATCACTCCAAAACAATACCGGAAAGAGAAAAACTGATTTTCTTTTCAAAAGCACTTTCCACATCAAAAAGTGGAGTATTTCTTAAAGCACGATTACCGCAGCATCAAACCCCTCTACATTTCCATCAAAGGTG
>ERZ780198.3109-NODE-3109-length-11658-cov-4.301560_pt1 | contig 11658 bp, 4 predicted proteins | sample MGYA00510979_ERZ780198 | MGnify/ENA primary metagenome ERZ780198 (study PRJEB29588, sample SAMEA2158039) | human gut metagenome | biome: human gut; feature: human-associated habitat; material: faeces | place: Denmark | collected 2008/2010 ...
GGAGGAGGGTTAAGCTATCTGTCCACCCGCACCCGACAAATAAAGAATTACACATTTCCGGGAGCTGTCTCGTTCAACAACAGTTGCTATTCGCTGCTCGACGGACAAGACGGAACTATCTGGGTAGGCACCATCATCGGATTGTATCAATTCAACAAAAAGACCGGTTCTCTCTCTTTACACCCGCTAGCGCAAAAACATCCGCGCTTAAACAATATGCTCATTTCCGTTCTCTATCGCGACAGCAAGGAGCGGATATGGATTGGCACTGAAGAAAGCCTGTTTGTATATGCCGACGGCAAATTGGAGGAATGGAAAGATGAGACCTCCCGGTTTCCGGCACTGGTACAGGCATTTTGTATCCATGAGGATAGCAATCACCATATCTGGATCGGTTCTTCGGTAGGCCTGTACAAGTCTGACAATACTACTCCCCGACCGCTCACCCGTTATTCCACCTACGACGGACTACCCAACAATTTTATCTATGGCATTCTGGAAGACGGACGGGGACGGCTTTGGATCACTACCAATCACGGACTATCCTGCTTTGACCCGTCGGAACAAACTTTCCTCAATTATAGCGTCAAGGACGGACTCAGCCACAACCAGTTCAATACATACGGAGCGTGCCAGACCAAAGACGGTATTATTTATTTGGGAAGTCTGAAAGGTATCACTTATTTCAACCCCTATCAGTTTGTTGATAACCCCTATTCTCCGAACGCCGTCATTACCGGAGCGACCATCCAGAACCAGCCGGTAACGAATATCAGGGACGGTGTATCCAAATACTTCCAGGCTAGCAACGGAAAACTGCTGGGGATGTCTTTCCCCGCCAACCGGAAGACGTTCAGTATCCGCTTTTCCGTTATCAATTATCTTTCCGGAAGACGTAATCTCTTCGCCTACCAATTGGAAGGATTTGATGATAACTGGATTTCTTCCGCTCAGGCTATCTCGCAACGAGGTGTCACTTACTCCAATCTTCCACCGGGAAAATACACATTCAGAGTAAAGGCGTGCAACAATAACGGACGATGGAGCCTCACTCCTACCGAGTTTTTCGTTCATATCACTCCCATGTGGTATCAGACGTGGTGGGCAAAGACACTCTACGTCCTACTCACTTTGGGCGGAATCGCTTTCATACTCTACTTCTTTATCGCACGCGCCAAAATGAAAATGCAAGTGCAGATCGAGCATCTGGAACGGATGAAAGTGGAAGAAGTCAGTCAGGAGAAAGTCCGTTTCTATATCAATATGTCTCACGAGCTGCGTACTCCGTTAAGCCTGATACTGGCTCCTCTGGAAGAGCTGGTGGAAGAGAAAAGCAAGTTTGACCTGCAAGAGCAGCAAAAACTTTCGTATATCTACCGGAACGGGCGCAAACTGCTGCATCTCATCAACCAGTTGCTCGACTTCCGTAAAGCGGAATCAGGCGCATTGCCTATTCATGTGGCTATGAATCAGGTAGACAAGCTGGCGAAGAATATCTTTACCATGTTCGAAGAGAATGCGCAGAAACGAAATATCACATACGAATATCAGTCCGACCTGAAGGATGATTTACTCCCGGTAGACAAGATGTACGTAGAGATGATGTTGACCAACCTGTTGTCCAATGCTTTCAAATTCACCCGCAACGGTGGTAAGATAACACTTTCCGTCTGGAGAAAGGAAAACAGCTTCGGATTTAGCGTAAAGGACAATGGAATCGGAATCCCCCAAGATAAACTAGCACGTATCTTTGAGCGGTTCTATCAAGCCAACGAAAGCGTGAAAGGAAGCGGAATCGGACTTTCACTCGTAAAATGTCTGGTTGAAAAACATCACGGAACGATTCAAGTATCCAGCGAACCGGATAAAGGTACAGAGTTTTCCATCGAGCTCCCCGCTGACTTGCATACGTTTGCCGCTACGGAATTGCTCGACCAAGATCAACAGAGAACAGAACGCAGTGACATCACACCGTCTCCATCGCCGACAACCGGCACAATGGTTGAAAGCGAAGAGTTCTCCGAAACAAACGGAATCAACGAAGAGGAAAAAGACACTTCCACCGGAGAAACGACCGAAACAATTCTGTTGGTCGACGACAACAAGGAAATGGTGGACTACCTGAAAAGCAACTTCAAGTCGAAGTACACCACACTGACTGCCGGAAACGGTGAGGAGGCTTTGGCGATTCTCTAGGAACAAAAGGTGGACATCGTGCTTTCCGACGTGATGATGCCTGGCATTGACGGCATTAAGTTGTGCGAACTGATTAAAAAGAATATGCAGACTTGCCATATTCCGGTCATCCTCTTATCGGCCAAAGGTAGCATTGAAGCTCAGACTACCGGTATCCGGACCGGGGCGGACGACTATATCCCCAAACCTTTCTCTATGAGTTTGCTGAAAGGAAAAATCGCGAATATCCTGAAATCCAAACAACGGTTAAGGTATTATTATTCGAATACGATTGATATTGACACGGCGAAAATGACGTCCAACGCACTGGACGAGGAGTTTATGAGCAAAGCGATACAGATCGTGGAAGAGAATATCGATGATGAGAGTTTCACTGCCGATGATTTAGCGGAAAAGCTCTTTATAAGCCGTTCTTCACTGTATCTCAAAATGAACTCCATATCGGGAGAGCCACCCGCCAACTTTATCCGCCGTATCCGTTTCAACAAGGCTTGCAAACTATTGCTTGAGGGACGATATTCAATCTCTGAAATCAGTAACAAGATTGGTTTCAGTTCACCGTCCTATTTCTCGACGAGCTTCAAGAAGTATGTAGGTTGCCTGCCATCGGAGTATGCCAAGAATCAGGGGAAGAATATGGAGCAATAGGACTCGGACAATAGGATATGGACAAAATCAAAAGCTTTTCGATAGGATTCAAAAGTCGGATATTGACTTTCAAACAAGGTCTGCACAAGAGTGAACTCCGTTCATACGGGAATCTCCTATCTTTGTGAACATAAACATTAATCCTCAAATTGAATCATGAAGAATTTAAAACCTACATTACTTTGCGGTATGATGCTTCCTGCGGCATTGTCGGCACAAGAACGTCCGAACATCCTCTACATCATGACCGACCAGCAGACGGCCAACGCCATGAGCTGTGCCGGTAATACCGATCTGCGCACTCCCAACATGGACAAGTTGGCGGAACGGGGTATCCGCTTTACAAACGCCTATTGCTCCATGCCCCTCAGCGGTCCGTCACGCGGCGCCATGTTTACAGGATATATGCCCGGAGAAGTCGGCCTGCTGGAAAACGGGACTCCTATGCCTGATTCACTTCACTCCACCTCTCTCGGTGTGCTGATGAACAAAGCCGGTTATACCTGCGCATACGCCGGGAAGTGGCACGTACACACCAACTCACTGCCTGACAAACAAGCATTCGGTTTCGAGAACCTGCACGGACACAATGATTTCGGCTTGGCAGCCGTCTCTTTCCTGCAACGCAAGAAGAAAGGCCAACCTTTCTTTCTGGTAGCTTCCTTCGACAATCCACACAATATCTGCGAATATGCCCGCAAACAGAACACTCCGTATGCTACCATCAAAGAACCGGCCTTGGAGGATTGTCCGGGACTGCCGTCTAACTTTGCCGTCAATCCGTACGATGCAACGGCGTTGGCTTTCGAGAAAAAACAAAACCACCGTCTCTATCCCACTCACGACTACACGCCGGACGACTGGCGACGTTACCGGAACGCTTACTATCGACTGGTAGAAACCGTAGATGCGGAAATAGGGAAAATCATTGCGGAGCTAGACCGCCAGGACTTATGGAAGAATACGGTTATCATCTTTACCAGCGATCATGGTGACGGCTGTGGAGCACATCAATGGAATCAGAAAACAGTTCTATATGAAGAGGTAGCCAATGTCCCGTTCATCGTCTGTCTGCCCAAAGGCAAGCATGCCGGAAAGATATTGCCCCAACTTATCAACAACGGGGTAGACCTCATGCCCTCCATTTGTGATTGGGCAGGAATCAATGTTCCCGGCAAACGTCAAGGAGTGAGTTTCCGCCCTATCGTAGAAAACGGCAGTGCCGACAAGCAGCACCAACCTTACATCGTAACAGAAACGAGCTTTGCCCAAACAGCCTCAACGCGGGGATGGATGCTTCGTACTTCCCAATATAAATATGTATTGTACGATACCGGCAAAAATCGCGAACAGCTCTATGACATGGAGACAGATCGCGGAGAAATGCGCAACCTTGCCATCGAAAAGAAATATGCCGATATCCTCCGGCAGCATCGGGAGCTATTAGCCGAATGGATGAAGAAACATCAGGAAAATGGAAAGACACTATTTACCCGGTTTATCCCCAATCTTCACTAAATATCGGGGCTGATACAGCATTATTATAAATACAATTATTATATTTGCAATAATATAAAGTCAAATAACATTTGAATGTCATGCAAACTGTCAGAAACCCTTTCATTGTCAGTGGTTACGTTTCCGCAGACTACTTTTGCGACCGGAAGGCTGAAACCGCAGAACTTACGGGCGCACTCGTGAACGGGCGCAATATAGTAATCGTATCGCCCCGACGTATGGGAAAGACAGGGCTGATCGAACACTGTTTCCATCAAAAAGAGATAGCGCAAGGCTATTACACGTTCTTCGTGGATATTTACGCTACCGGATCGCTCAAAGAGTTGGTATTCATGCTCGGCAAACATATTTTCGATACGTTGAAGCCCAAAGGAAGGAAATTCGTCGAGGGATTCTTTGCTGCGATCGGTTCTCTGCGCCCGGCTTTCAAACTCGACGCGGTATCCGGGGAACCGGTATTCGACATCGGTATCGGGGAGATACGCAAGCCGGAGGTATCGCTGGAGGAACTTTTCGCGTATCTCGAAGCGGCGGACAAACCCTGTCTGGTGGCCATTGACGAGTTCCAGCAAATCGCCCGTTATCCGGAAAAAAATGTGGAAGCCGTACTGCGTACGCATATACAGAAATGTACCAACACGAACTTCGTTTTTGCCGGAAGCCAGCGCCACATGATGCAGAATATTTTCTTCTCTGCTTCCCGGCCGTTCTACCAGAGTGCTTCGTTCCTGAACCTCGGCCCCATCGAGGAGAGAGCCTATCACAAATTCGTAAGGGAGCATTTCGAACAGGCCGGTAAAAGGATTTCCGACGAGTGCATTGCTCGTATTTACGGACTGTTCGAAGGTCATACGTGGTATATGCAAACTTTGCTGAACCGCCTCTATGAACAAGCGGTTCCCGGTGAAACGATAATACCCGAAGAGGCGAATAGCGTCCTTCATGCCACCGTGGATGCACAGCAGAGCGTTTACCAGAGCATGGTCGCCATGCTCTCCGAGCGGCAGAAGGAACTGTTGTTCGCTGTCGGCAAGGAAAGACGGGCAACCGAAATTACCTCGGCGGATTTCATCACAAGGCACGGACTTTACTCTTCCAGCAGCGTACAGTCGGCAGCCCGGCAATTGCTTGACAAGGAGTTGCTTACCAAAGACGGGAACATATATCAGGTATATGACCGCTTTTTCGGATTATGGATCGCCCAGACTTACGGTACGGGATATTGCCTCTGAGTTCGGCCGATTTGCAAGATAGAAAGTAAAAGTAGGGGACGCACGTTTAATTATAAAACTATTAAAATGATACGCGGAAATTTAATAGCTTCTATTGCCGTATTTACAAATCTATACGATGCGGAACACGATATATATTCGGTTTTAGCCCGGTTCGTAACGGCAACTATCAATCAAAAAAATATGTGGTCGTTCGATATAACGACGCTTCGTAATCGGTTAAGGGAATGTTTTGAAATTGACGTATATGAAAGTGTCCTGAAAACGGTCATACGAAATCGCCTGAAAGATTCTATCACGAGTACCAATGGGGAATACCATGCAAAACCCTCGGCCGAGGCATTGAAAGATTTCGACAGGCAACTGTCGGCGCAGGATACGAAGTATAGGCCCGTATTTGATGCTTTGATAGCATATTACAGAAGCTCGACTTCTCAACATATACAAGACCAAGATATTATCGAGGGTTTTACGAAATTTCTTTTGACGGATTCCAGTCAGGATACCGGACACATATTTTCCCGCTTTATGCTTTCCAAAGAAAGCGATAAGGAATTCGTAGAATGTCTGAACGAGATTAAGGAGGGTTTTATTATCATTTCCGGACTGAAAGACATTACCGAATCGACAGATCTAAATACGATAGGCAGCTGGACGACTCAACTGACGATCTATCTTGATACGGAAGAATTATTCAGTGTATATGGATACAACGGCGATTTACACAGCCGTATTCTGAACGATTTTCTCTCTCTGGTACGGGAAGCGAACAAAAGAAAGAAGTATATACAACTGAAATACTTGGACGAAACGAAGAACGTGATCGACGGATATTTCAAACAGGCTGAAAGAATCATAAACAAATTGGATAGACCCGACGGTAAGCCTGCCATGAATACCATATTGAGCCGATGCCAGGACAAAGGAGACGTGCTGGAAGAACGGGGAAAATTCTATGCTTTTTTACAAGCTTCGGATATAGAATACGACGAAAGGTCTATTTGTGTCGATGATATGAACGGTAATCTTCAAACGACAGACAATCTCGATGCAATTCAGACCGATGCGGCATCGTCTTCTTTGACGATCTCCGAGGAGGATATAGTCAAATACCTGCGGATTTTTTCCATAATCAACGGTAAACGCCGCTCCATTCACAAATCAAGTTTCGAAAAGTGCCAGTGCGTTCTGCTTTCGGAAAGTAGTATTCCAAAATTCATATCCCGTCATTCTTCCATACGCGAAGGAACGAATTTTACTTACTCGACGACGATGGATTATGCCATATCCCGACTATGGTTCCGGTTGCATAAAGGTATTATGAGGAATCAAACACCCGCATCGCTGGACGTTATGAACAGAGTGAAACTCGTTATGACCTCTTTGCTACATCGTTCCGTTGTGGATAAATACGACGAATTGAGAACAAAATCATACGATGATGATACTCGAATCCATATATATAATGAAATTCGGGCGTATGAAATGCATCCTGAAGATATTACCGATGCGAATATTGATGATATCGTCGGTTTTATCGAAATCAAGGATGTGGAAACTTTACGAAGGGAAAAAGCGGAATTACAGGAACAGGCAAGTCGAGGCAATATCGCTATTATGGAGTTGCAAAAGATGAAACGAAAACAGCGACAAGATGTTAAAGATAAAGTCAAACGGAAAGTACGGAACTGTATAAAGAGATTTTACCTGTTATGTGTATTGATTTGCGGAAGTTTAGGATTTGGTATTTATTACGTTGTTTCTCGGATATGCTCCTCGCATGATACTTTATTGTCCGTTCTGTCATTTGTGATAGGTTGTATCGTTCTGCCTGCATTGGGATACATACCGAGTATTCGAAAAAAAATCGCATCGTTGCAAAAACGTATAATCCGTCGCAAAGGCAAATCTTTATTCCATAAATATAGATAAAAAATAACGTCGATTCCCGACCGTTTGCAGCGATCGACTATGGGAAAAGCAAATTCATACGGGAATGAAAAGAGCCGCTGTGGCATGCGGCTCTTTTCATTATAATTTCTTTTTGGATGTTGTAGGATTATTGTCCGTGCGGGGCGGAACGCTGCCGATGACGATACGTCCGCCGGAGGCATCGGCGATCTGCCGCAGGCGTGCGGGAATATGCCGTTGCAGGTCATCGGCGACAGGTGTTTCCCGTCGCGCGTCCTTCTCCTGCTGCTGTTCCTGCTGCTCTCCGGCCTCTTCGCCGTCACGGTCGCTACCTACGGGTTTGAGCGCGAGTTGTATCTGCCGGTCGAGCTGTTCCATCTCCTTTTTCAAAGCCGCGAGGTCGGCTTCTTTGCGCCATGTGCCCTCGATGATCTGCCGGAGCTGAGGCACGTCCTTTTCCAGCAAGATGCGCTCCTTGCGGAATTTCTCCAGCGTCGGTTCGATCGTGCCCAGCGCATGCAGGGGGTTGAGCGCCGCCGTGCGAGGGTCTCCGGCCAGATTACCGTAGTTGTACTGGTAGAGGTATTCTCCCTCTCCCCGCACGTAAAAGCGGTTGCGAATGGTCTCGAAATCCTCCTTCATGCTCTTTTCGCTCTTGACGATGATCTCGAACCCGTAGATGGAGCCGATCCGTTTCTCACCCGTTCCCGTATCGACGGTTTTTGCGATATGGTTCAGTTGTTTGCCGATGAACTGCGGATCGTTGCTCTCCGCCCCGTCCAGCGTGATACGGTTGCGATACGATCCGTCCTCGTTGAGTTCCGCACGGCTCCTGAAAGCTTCGAGGTCTTTTTCGATGCGTCCGATCCTTTCGTCGAGTTCCCCGATTTTTCCGAGCGTATATTCCAGCTGGCTGCGGCTCGACGACTTGCCGCGCACGAACGCCTGACGCTCGCTCTCCAGCCCCGCGATCTTCTTTTCGAGGCGGGCCTTTTCCAGTAAGTCGGTGTTGCCCGACAGCACGGCCACGTATTCCGAGAAGTTCATGCCGCTGCCTTCGTCCATGCCGCCTTCGTCGATGGTACGCACGCCCATACGGTTCTGTTTGAGCTGGCGGATGAACAGCTGCTTGTTGTGCAGCAGCCCGAACTTGTAGGCGTCGAGCGACTTTTCGACGGCGTAGATCAGCACGTCCACCGTGTTGTCGGCGTAGAGTTTGGCTACCTCGTTGCCTTTGCGGATGCCGCGTCCTTCGCGCTGCTCCAAGTCCGAGGGCCGCCACGGACTGTCGAGGTGGTGGATCGCCACGCACCGCCTCTGGGCGTTCACGCCTGTACCCAGCATGTCGGTCGAGCCGAACAATACGCGGATGCGTCCGGTGTTCATCTCTTCGATCATCTTCTTGCGTTTGCCCTCGCTGCCGGCTGCCTCTTGTATGAAACGAACCTCGGAAGCCGGAATACCGTGGTCTTCGACCAGCTTGCGCTTGATCTCGGCGTACACGTTCCACTCGTCTCCCGGCTTCCATGTTCCCAGATCGGAGAAGACGAACTGCGTACCCTTATGCTGGTCGTACTTACGGTAATAGTGCGCGATCTGCGCGGCGCAGTGGTTCGCCTTGTTGTCCGCATGATCGCCGTACAGCTCCGGGTCGATCATACGCATATCGAGCGACATTTTACGGGCGTAGTCCGTAGCGATGAGCATTTTGGCCTTCTCCTCGCTTTCCGTGAGGGGTGCCCGTCCCAACACCGTGGCGTCGCCCGTCTTGGCGAAATGCACCAGCTTGTCGATAAACGCCTGCTGGTCGGGCGTGGGCGGGATGTTATGCAGTATCTCGTTTTTGTGCGGTCGGTCGATACCGATGTCCTCGGCCGTGCGGAAATCCGTAATTTCCGAATAAAAAGCCGCCAGCTCCGGAACCTTGATGAAATAGCGGAACCGTTCCTTCTGCACGATCTGGTTGGTGACCGAAAATTCGTAATCGACGCTCTTTTTGGCGAATACGGCGGCCCATGCGTCGAAGGTGCGGATGTTCTGCCGGTCGAGTGCTTTCGGACGCAGGTATTTGAACAGCAGATACAACTCCGTGAGGGAGTTGGAAATGGTCGTCCCCGACAGAAATGTCGCCCCCAGATCGCGCCCCGTGCGTTCCTGTATGGTTCTGAGAGCAAAGAGCATGTTAAGCGCCCGCTGGCTCCCGTCGGGGTTGCCGAGGCCCGCCACGCGGTCGTGCCGCGTGTTGAACATCAGATTCTTGAATTTGTGCGATTCATCTACGTAGAGGTGGTCGATACCCATACGGCGGAAGTCCACCGCATCGTCCCTGCGATGGTCGAGGGCGTACTGCGCCTTTTGCAGTTTGGCCTCCAGATTGTGCTGGCGCTTGATGCAGCCGGTCAGCATACGTTTCGACACGTTTTTACCTTGTGCCTTGAGCAGCATGAGGTTCTGCATCACGCTGTCGAGTTCCGCCCGCAAAATCTCCTGCTGGATTTCTGGCGACTGCGGGATCATGCCGAACTGCTCGTGCGAGAGGATCACCGCATCCCAATCGTTGTTCTTGATCTGCCGGAATATCTGTTCGCGCTTCTTCGGCGTGAAATCCTCACGGCCCGGATAGAGCACGCGAGCCATCGGGTACGCTGTGCAGAACGTCTTGGCTATCTCGTGGATATTGGCCTTCAATCCCGTAATCATCGGTTTGTTCACCAGTCCGATGCGTTTTTTCTCGTAGGTTCCGCAGCACATGATCAGGGTCTTGCCGCCGCCGACCTCATGATCCACGATGCCGCCGCCCAGCAGAATATCCATCCAAATAGCGTCTTTCTGGCTCGGATAGAGGTCTTCGATACCTAACGCCTTGCGGTCGAGGCCGGGAAAGGTCAGGTGCGAGCCGTCGTACTTCGGACGCACGAAACAGTTGAACTTGCGGTTATACATGTCGGCCAGACGCTCCTTGAAGTCGGCGGACTGGTCGCACAGCCAGTCCGTGAAACCGCTGCGGATCTCGTCGATTTTGGTGTTGGCCTGCTGTATCTTCTCCCCGTCGCGTACCTTCACCTCTTTCCACTCGCCGTCAATCAGTTTGCGGGCTTTTTTGGTGATGTCCGGAATCGTGTTGTGCAGGGCGTGTTTCATTAGATGCAGTCCGGTATAACGGCGGAACTCTCCATGGACGGCATACTGGTTTTGTATCTTGATATTGTACTCGTCCTTGGCCGTAATGCCGAACTCGTCGAGATCGGCGAGGTAACCGATCTTGACCTCCGTTTCGAAGAGCCACGAGGCGTAACTGTCATAGATGCCCGTAGGTATCCACCGCTCGCCGAAGTTGAAGTCCAGATCCTCGAATGCGATCGGTTTGGGTGTGGCCTCGCGCAGCGCTGCGAGGGTTTCCCGTGCGCCTTCGTGATCCGGATTCTCGTCGAGGAAGCGCTGCACGCGGTCGGCCTTCTCGATGACGTTGCCTGCGATGACACGTTCGGCGATTTCGTACTTCCCGCTGTCGGGGTTGAAATAGATACGCCCTTTGAGCTGTTCCAGCACCTCCGCTTCGCTCGCCCCGGTAAGTTCCGATATATACTCGATATTGATGTCCGCATAACGGTTCATGCTGGCTGCCAATGCCGTATGCACATCGTCCGTCTTTTCGATCTCCGCCGGATTGAAAGCGACGGGATGGTCGAAGATGTCGGCCTTGTTCACGATACCGTCGGTGTAACGTTCCAGCGAGAGTATCTCGTCGGCTCCCGAATCCATCCGTATCTGGTCGATATTCTGCGGTTCGTTCAGCCAGCCGAACCGCTCCACGAAGTTGTCGTAAAGGCTGTTCAGCATTACGCGCAACGCGGGGTGCGGAGCCTGCGTATCGGCCTCCACGTTGTAGAGGTGATGATAAGTGTCCCGCACCTCGATATAAAGCGACATTTTCACCCGCTGTTCTTCGGGCAGGTCGAGCGGATGGAACATCGGGCGCAGGGTTTTCAGGTCGCTCAGGTATCCTACACGGTTCTCCTTATCCACAATGAGCGTCCCGTCGCGGTAATGTTCCGGCCGTTCTCCCTTAAAAGGCCGGGGCGAGAGCGGGTCTTCGGCCGCCTCGTCGCCGTGTGTCGCAGTGCGCGGCGCAAGCTGCCGCCCATTCAGCCGG
>ERZ780198.3110-NODE-3110-length-11648-cov-5.062365_pt1 | contig 11648 bp, 25 predicted proteins | sample MGYA00510979_ERZ780198 | MGnify/ENA primary metagenome ERZ780198 (study PRJEB29588, sample SAMEA2158039) | human gut metagenome | biome: human gut; feature: human-associated habitat; material: faeces | place: Denmark | collected 2008/2010 ...
AACTATTGATTATTAGCCTAATTTATTGTATAATTAAGTTAATAATATTATTATTGAAGGTCAGTTGAGAACCCCATATATTTGGTTCGCAGTTGACCTTCAATTATTTTCTTTTATATGCATTTATTATTTTGTTTTCTTTTATGACAAATATCTTATCAATCCACATAAATCTTTTTGAAATATAAATACTTTTTATTTGCCTTTCTATTTCTTTTGGATTCATTTTAGTATTTGTTACATCTATAATAAAATTATTTGCTTGGTTTTTCTTTTTCCTTAAATTACCTTCTATTACATATTTACCTTTACCAGTAATTTCTTTTAAGTCAAATCTTTCATTGTTAATAATATAATCTGGTGTTTTTATACTTGCTGGATTATTTATTCTTGGTATTATATTTACTTGCCCTCCAAAAGCTTTTCCAAGAATTTTAGCTACTTCTCTTTCTCTGTCTGATGGTTCCAGCAAAACATTTTTTCCATCTACAAAGTATTTAGTTCCTTGAGTATCTTTGTAGTATTGTTGCTGTTTAACTTTATATTTCTTTACTGAATTAAATTGTTCTGTTATATCTTTATACTTTGCTTGTTCGTTTGTCTTAATTTTTGCAATTTTCATTCTTGAATAATCTTTTTCAAGTCCTGTCTCTTTGCAAAATGCTGTTTGTTTCATTTGCAATTGTCTTAATTTACTTCTTTGATTTGATGAGTCTATGCCTGCTTTATCTAATGTTTGTATACTTCGTTTTGTATTTCTTATATCACTTTCAAATTGTCTTTGTCTTTGAGTGGCCTTATAATATGGTACTTGTTTTCCATTTAATGTAACTGTTGCATTCTTAAGTTTTTCTAATTCATTATTTGTATATACTGGTTCTGAAACTCCTAAGATTATTCCGAAATAGCTATGTCTACAATTGTACTCTTCCCATAATTCTGCAACATCTGACCATAACTCTAAACCATATTTGCTAGCATCTTTTTTACTTACTGCAAATTGTTTACCTTGTTCTTCTGCGTGACTTGGTCTTGCCCCTAGATGTGCTGTAACCTCATATCCATCGCAACCTAACTCTGTTTCTATATTTCTATTTATATTGTTTGCTGTTTTATGAATACCACTTAACACATTTCTTCTTACTGCTGTTTCTAATTGTATATTTCTTCCCAGTTTATCTTTTAATGTTATTCCTTTGTCTGCTAATCGTTGTACAGCTATATTAATAGCAGACGTATAATCAAATGCACCACTTACAACTTTCATATATGCTTCATCTACTGCGTTAACATATGCTTGTTGACTTTGAAAGGCTATAGTATTTGTCATGTTCTTTAGTGTTTTATTAGTTTGTTTTAATCCTTGATTAAGTATGTTGTATTGAGTCTCACTCAGCTTAAAAGGTTTTTCTCTATATTCGTATAATTCTTCGTATCCTTGCATATCTTCTTTTGCCATGTTTTTGAATAGTAACTTTAATGCATTCTTTGTTTCTCTTGTTAATAATGATGTTTTTTCTAATGCTTCATTAAATATTTCTGTTCCATTTGTTTGTAATAATATTTTCATTTGTTCTTTACTTACTGCTGTAATATCATCCATTATACTTATTCTGCTTATTATATCAGCTGTTATTTCTATATTTAATTTATTATATAGTCTTACAACATCATTAAATTCTATATCATTTAAATATTCAGGTGTTAACATTTAAAACACCTCTTATTCTTCAATATCTTCTATTTCTTCATCTTTTACCATTGCCTTGGCTTTTTCTTCTGTCTCCCCTAAGAATTTAACTCTATATTCCCAAGCTTGTCTTATTCCTTGTGCTATATCTTGTCTAAATTCCTGTTTCGCTGTTTCTGTATCAACCATAAAACCATCTTTGTCTGTTATTGTAACAATACAATCTTCTGTTACTTTTTCTTTGAATAATACTCTTCCTAGTAAAAGAATAGCTTTGCATATTCCACTTACAAATTCATCAACACTCTTGCGGTGTTTGTTAGCATTTTCGATTAAGTCCTGTCTATCTCCAACGTATTGAGTTGCAGTCACTACCGAATTTCCATTAAATTCATAATATTTTGTTCCTAGTCCTGCCTTAAAACTTAGCATATTCAAAGCAAATTGTATTCCTTCTTTATCTTCTTGTACTCTTAACTCTGGATTGTATTCTGTTACAACTGGATTTTCTTTTATGTTACTTATTTCAGTATCTCCATATACAGCCCACTGTTGTTTCATTACGTCATCAGGATATACCTCATATTCTTCTTCTCTTATATTTCCTTCTGTATCTTTTATTTGTCTTGTCTTAGTTCTTGTTATTTTTTTGTTATAAAATACTTTTTTCCCTCCAAGGTAAAAATCCATAACAAAATTATTGTATGTAATATCACAGGCCATAAGTTGATCAATTGCAGTTCCATATACACTAAATCCCATCCCATTTACATTGTTGTATTCTGTATCAATTGGATTTGCTATTGCTGGCTTTAAGATACTAAATAAAGGCACACTAGAATTAACTGTATAACTCTTAGCTATGCCCTCTTTGTTTATTTCATTTCCGTTTTCATCTAAATAATTATTAGATATTTCGTATATTTCTTGATTTAATTCTTTGTTATATTTTAATTGATGTAACTCAATATAATATTCTTTTTTACTGTCTATAGTATTTTCACTTACAAAAGCAACATCAATTATTACTCCATGTTCAACTTTTAGAGGTATAATTTGGTTTGCGTCTAAGTAAATAATATCTAGCTTTGTTCTTTCATCCGCATATAGCCTTCCTTGTTTATCTACCTTTGCATGTTTAACTCTCATTGTTGCCCCTGCTGTTCCCATTGCCATCGCCTTTTCTATTGCTGTCGGTAAGTCTTTATATATTTTTAATATCTTTAACTGATTATTTAAATATTCATTATTTACCTCTGTTTGTTTGTCTGTGTTCGCTTTTGTTGTTATTTCATCTCTTTCAGTAAATAATATGCTTGACCAATCCTCTGCTAGTCTTTTTGCCATGCCTAGACTAAACATTTTTCTTTCTTTTCCTGTTTGGTCATGATATTTATGAAAGTCTACTTGATTTTTCCACCAAGACTCCCATGTTTCCACAAAATTATAATAATCTGTAGATACTGTATTATATCCTTTGCTTTTTAAATATTTTAATACTACATTATTCATTTTATGCTACCTTTCCTAAATAATAAGATATCTCTTCAAACCAATATTCAAATGAGTAATTGAAACTATCTAAACTATCTATGTCCGACGTTTCTCCATCATCTATCCACCTGTCATCTTTTGCTTTTTCATCATATAAAGCTGTTTGCAAAGCTTCTATTAAAGTCTGACATTGTCCTTCTATGAAGCTTATTTTATCCAAATTTAACAACCTATTCCAAAGTTCAATCCTGTTCTTGATTTCAATTTTTAAGCTATCTTGAACTACCAAATTAATTTCATTTGCTCTTAATTCTCCATTTAAAGAATTGTTTAATACTTGTTCTGCACTATCAGCAAAAATAAAAGATACAGTTCCATATTTGTCCTGTATCTCTTTTATAAAATTTATTATCCATCTAAATACTTGCTTTGTGTTTGTTCCTGTTGCTTTCATTGTACTAGCTTTTAGCACTTGTACACTTTTAAAATCTCTGCTTATTTTTGTTGCTGTTATGCTATGTTTTGATTTGTTGCCACCCCAGTCAATTCCTATACTTATTATAGAATTATATTGAATTGTAGTAGTAATAAATCTTTTATCATCATTTGCAATTTGTTGGAATATTAATCCTTCAGCATTACACCATTGTCCTAGGATATATCTGTTATAATATACTGTGCCTTTATACTCTTTACACATTTCCTCAACAACTTTTTTAGGTAAAAATGGATTGTCAAACAATGTATAATGTTGAACATATACATCAACATCACTTTCTAGGAATCTTTTGATATAATGTGTTCGACTTTGTGGATTTCCACTACCTTCACCAACACTATATTCAAAACTTAGTCTTGATTTTAATAATTCAAATACTTCCTCATTAATGTCTACAACCTCATCAATGTATAAGTATTTTATTCTAGCACCTCTAAATTTTCTTACCATGCCGACATTGTCTGCACCAATACAATAAACTTTTTCTCCAAATATTGTAGCAATATTATTACTACCTATATCAGTAACTAATTTGTTTCCCCAAATCTCTTGAAGTGGTTCTATAACATTTCTTTGAATAGTCCCCTTTGATACGCCAGCAATAAAAACAAGTCCTTTCAAGCCTGCTCTTTCTCTGATTCTCTCAGGTATTAAAAATAATGTATCTATATATGTTTTTCCACACTGTGTTGCTCCTATTTTAAAATTCCATCTATGCGTAGCATTTCTTATATATTCAGCTTGTTTACTACTTATTTCAATTGTCTTGTCCATTATTAGCTACCTCTTTTATTTTTATCAATACTTCTTTTACATTGTTTAAATCTGTTTCATTGTTACCTTGTTTGTCTGTTAATATTTCGTTTAAATCTTTCAATGCAGAAGCTAACATTTTCAATCCTTGTCTGTCTATTATGCTTATATATTCGTTTACTTCTTCTTGTTCTTTCGTTACCTCTTTAGATGGTTTCAATGCTTTAGGATCATATGTCACCGTTTTTGTTTTTGTTTTTGATTTTGCTATATGCTTATTAAGTTCTGTATTAGCTTTTAATACATTAAGAGCTAATTCGTTTGCTATAGATTTTATATCTGCAATTTGTTGAGCTTCTTTTTCTGATTGTTTTTCTATTACCTTTTCTACTGTTTTGTTGCTCTTTCGTTGCTCTTTTATTGCCTTTTTCTCTGACCATCCTTTTGTCTGTTTGTTGGTGTTTCCAGTAGATTTAATATTTTTGTTTCTTAGAAATTCTTTTACTGATTTATAGTCACTTAATATATATTCTTTTTCTAATTGCTTCCAATCATATTTTGCCATCTCCCCACCTACTTGTTACTTTTAACTGTTACCTCTTTACCTTCTCCTACGAATCCTTTTGCTTCTAATTCTTTGTATCTTTTATCTTCTGCTTTGAATTTTTTTCCTACTGTATACTTCTTTAAGTTGTTTTGTTTATCGTTAAAATCTTTTATGACTTTTCCTTCTAACATTTCAATTCCTCCTATTTTATTAAACATTTATTTTTAACTAGATAAGGACATCTTACTATCTGCTTATCTAGATTTATAACCTCTAAAAAAGAACAGTTTTCGCACTGTTCCGGTAATTGTACATTTATTAATTTTCTTTTCCATTTTTCTTCTCTTTCTTCTTGTGTTTCTATCATCTCTATTGTCCTTTTACAATCATCCAATTTACATTCTTTACATTTTTTCCCTTGTATTGGACATACTTTATTGTCTATCAAACATTGTTCCATATTTTAATCCTCTGTACACTTTAGTTTTCCATTTATGTCTTGTGTTATTTTACAGTCAATATCTTTATTACATTTACTGCAGTTTTCTTCTTTGAATTGTTTTATTTGTTCTTTTGACATATCTTTTCCTCTTTTCTTTTTATAAACTCTATGCAATGATATGTCGGTTTGTATAAGTAGCTATCTTACACTTTGGATTCTGGTCTATATCACAGCTCAACCTTTAGCTTACGAGCTGAATCTCTTGGAAGACTACACACTTTTCTTCCCTGTGACGGAATTAGTGTTTCAACCTTATGCTCCCATTATTAAGTTTTATATATCACTGCATACAATTTATAAATATTAATTAGAACTTGCTAGGGAAGTTCTTTATATACTCAAAGGATAATAATCATTACAGCCAAATTTATATTATCAGTTACCTAGCATACTGATAAAAACTAATTAATTGTTGTAAAACACTTGCTTTCCGTATTCTACTGCTACTTCATGTTCTATTTTACATCCTCTTGCTTTTTCCCAACCTTTCATAAATACAATTCCATCAACTTTTCCTATGTATCTAATTGATTGAGATAACATGTAAATTGCAATATCTTCATCTTCTGGTGCATTTTCAAATACTGTATCTATAACTTCATTTCCTTCTTCTTGTAATCTACTTACTAATTCTGCTCTTTCTTCTCTTATTTGTTCATTTGTTTTACCTCTCATAGGTTGGCTTATCATTAATTTCATAATTTTTATTCTTCCTTCCATAACATAATAAAAAGAGTAAATACTAAGGGCTTGCATTTACTCTTTTCTCTACTTACATTTCTCTCGATTATATATATATCACATTTTTATGGTGCTAAAAAAGACATAAAAGGTGCTTTTTTATAATTTTGCATATTCTTTTATAGCTTTTTTTATTAAAGTCTTTGTATATCTATAAGCCTTATCTATTTCTACTGATACTTCTTCAACTTTCATGCCTTCTACGAATCTTAATTCTAATATGTTTTTATATGGTTGCTCTACCATTTTTATTTTATTTGTTATTCTAATGAGGTTTTCTTCTTCTTCTTGCATAATTTCTATGTGTTCAGATATCAATTCTAACAGTCTATCAATGTTTTTTGTCATTTTATCATTGTCTGGCGTTCCTTTTGGCATATCAGATAGTACTGTAGTTGTTTTAGTAAGTTTTGTTTTTGTTTCTTCTATTTGATTTAATTTTCTTTCTTCAAGTTTTTTACTATGTAAATATGAATATAATTCTTTTTTAGCATCCTTCTCTATCATTTGTACCTCCTTGTTTTCTTTTTATATCTTCTCTTATAAGTTCATCTTTAAAATTGTCTAAGATTTTATATGCTTTATTTATTTGTGCTTGACTTTCTTTTCTTTTTGATATGTCTAATAAATTTATGCTTTCTAATTCTTTCATTGTGTCTATTACTATGTTGTATATGTGGTTTATTGTCATTTGTATCACTCCTGTTCATTTAGTAAATATCCTCTTTAACAAATTCTGATATGTCCATAACTTCCTGTGTTTTATCTTTATCTAATATAAGCTCTAAGTTACTTGAATAATAACCATTTTGTTGACTATAGCAAGGAACAAAAAACTTTTCTCCTATTATTGATATAATATTAAACCCTGCTCCTGTAACTCCTTCTACTAATGCTTCTAATGTTTCAACAAATTCTATTTCTTTTATATTAATATTTTTACCTGTTTTTACTGATACATTGTAATTCTTTAACATTTCAAAATCTGCATATACACTTTCACAACAGTCTTGTTCATGATAATATCTAAGTTTATAGTTATTGTCGAAAACTATTTCATCTTCATTTATTTGTTTTATTTTCATTTTTCTTTACCTCTTTCTTTAAATATTTATATATTACTCTTTCTACATAAGCTAATGCTTCATAATTGCTTATGTATCTTCCATCATGTCTGTGTCTTACACTTGATCTTATTATTTTTATTTCTTGATTGTATTGTCTTTTATACATTGTTGCTAATTGATTTTTACTTAAACCTCGTTTCCATTTTGTTATTATCTCATTTTCTTTCATACTACCACCTTATTGTAGTATGCTCTTTTATTTATTTAATAATTCTTTTGCTTTATTTTCAAAATATTTTATATGTTTCTTAAAATATTCTATTGCTTCTTCTTGTTCTTGCTTATCAACAGCTTTTATTGCTTCATCTAATTCTTCTAATGTGACTTTTTTTAAATCTTTTAATACTTCTTGTTCTTTTGTCATAAATTAATCCTCCTTTTTATGTAATATCCCAACATTTTTATTTTTTCTCCCTTTCTTCTATTAGTTCTTGTAAAGTGTCAATAAAATATGATAATGCTTGCATTATTGATATTCGTTCTTTATTTTCATAATATGTTGATACATCAATTTTTTCAACACTTTTTATATATTCATCAACTTGTTTATCTAATTTGTTATATTCTTTTTGTAATTCTTCTATCTTGTCTTTTACCTTTTGAATTGGAATATATAACTTATTTACTAATTCTTGCGATAAACAATTTTGTCTAATCCATTCATATTTTGATTTTTCTTTTTCTAAATTTAATTCATTATCTAATCTAATCATGTGTTCAGCATATGCTTCACTTTCTCTTTTTATTGCATTATTTTTTATTCTTATTTCTTCATTCTCTTTTAATACTCTTTTATAATCTGATAAAATATGTTCTATTGCTTGTTGTATATCTTTATAATAAAAATATCCCATTTTATAAGAACCTTTATAATTTTCTAGCTTATCTCTTTTAAAATTGCCTTCTGTAAAATCTTTTAATAAAATTATATCTTCTTCTATACTATTTTCTTTCACTTAATCAGCTCCCTAATTCTCTTATTTAATATCTTGCTTTCTCTTATCATGTCTTGTTCTATTTCACTTTCTATATGTTTTTTAGTGTCCCAGTTATCTTCTTCTACTGATTGCATTTTTTCTAAACTATCTAATATATCAATTAACCATTCTTCTGTTGCCGTTTTACCTTTTAGCTTTAATGCATACACTTGTCTTTGAATATTCCATAACATAGATCTTTTTCCTATTACTTTTAATGCTTCATCATTTTCTTTCACTTAAAACACCTCCTTTATTTTTTTATTAATGAAAAATCAATAGAATTTCCACTCTCTTGTATGCATTCACACTCATCATACTTATTTCCATATTTTTCTTCTAATGTATTTCCTTTTATTCCTAATATATTGTAACCATTCCATAAAATTGTTCCGTTTGGCATATTTTTAACTTTCATTATGTATCACTCCTCTCTAAATCATAAATTCTGTCCCTTTGCATACTTCTTAACATTGATGATAATATTACTTCTTTATCTGCTTTAAGTTCTTGTTTTTTTGATGGCTTTATACAATATAATTCTTTTAAACCATCAACTGGTTCAGCAAAACATTTTGTCCATTTATTACCGACTACATCAATTTGTTCTTCTTCTTTTTGTTCTATTCTATCTACTGCTACAAGAACTCCTATTTCTGTTGGTATTTCATTTTTTACTTCTTGATATAATTTATATGGCATTACAAAATAATTTTTATTTCCTATAAATGTTAATCTATTTTTACTATGAAAATCTTGTTTTGATTGTTTTATCTCATAGCAGTAAGTTTCTCTTTGACAGTTGTACATTATACAATCTACTATTTCTTTTCCATACCAGCCAATCGTACATTCAAAAACATAAAACTCATTTCTTTTATTAAAACGATTCGCTAATAATTGTTCTAGTCTTTTTGTAGTTTCTGTTTTCATATCTTATTTACTCCTCTCTCAAATCATATTGTTCTATATTTTCTAAAGCTTCTTCAAAATTATAGCCTAAACAAGGGTCAAAATAGCTTGCCTCTTCATCACCGCTACAAAAAGCCCAGCCGCCTTCATATCCGCTCATTTCTGCACTACCCCTTATAGTCTCGTACCACACTTCTACATTTTTATGCCCTAATTTTTCTAGCTCTTTTTGTATTTTTTTAGCTTTAGGTGTACTATTTACTTTTTTATCTGTATATTTCCCCATATTCCTTATTCTCTCCTCTCTTTTAAAGCTTTCTCAAATTCTATATTATACTCACATTCTTCACATTTATTATCACATAATGTATATGTTTCAGGTACTAATGGACATATTGTATATCCTTGCTCTTCTGCTAAAGCATCTCTTAGCCATTGTTCCATATTTTATTTACTCCTCTCCATCATTTATTTCCATTATCTGTCCTAATTCTTTGTATTTAGGTTTTAATATTTTAATTTTATATAATAATTCTTTAAACCAATTTTCTCTTTTTCTAAAATATAGTGGTTTAGATTGTTTAGATTCTTCACCCATAATTACTCACTCCTTTACTTCTACAATATTGTTTCAGGGCAATACCATATTTGCCCATCATCTTGTTTCATGTGTACTGTCATATCTATTTATTCCTTTCCCAACTTTCTGCCACACATCGGGCAATAATTTATTTGAAAGAACTGGCTTGGCTTATATCCATCATTGTCTTGTCCTTCTATTTCAACATATAACATATATCCCCAAGACTTTTTTTGATTAATAATTTCCATATGCGTTTCTTCTTCATTGTCTATATCTAGTATTCTTTTATTTTTTATTATCTTTTTACAGTATTCGCACATATCTATTCTCCTCCTAACCTCTATCATGTAAGCTAATATATAAATCATGATATTTAATCATAATGCAAAAATACCAACTAAAATCTCCTGTTTCATTTGAATTGCTTTCATTAATTAATACTACAAATTTTGTTCCTCTAGGTAAACATTCAACCAAAGTATATCTTTCAAATTCTCCACTTTTCCCTTTTACATAAATATTATTTTCTTTAAATGCTCTTTTTCCATCTTCTGCTTTTTCAATATCTACATTACGACTATCTATACAACTTTCTATTAAACCTTTAATTGTATTGTTTCTATTCATATTCTCCTCCTACTTTATAGCAATTAGCTTCTATTTGTTCTTTTAGATCAACTATTTCTATTGCTTGCTCTGTTAACTTTTTATCTTTATCTTGTAATTTCTTTGTTACTCCTGCAAATGTAAATATAAACATTACTAGAGCTGTTATTATTAATATTGTTACTACTATTAAACACTTATATAGTTTTTTATATTCTTCTTTCCAATTAATCAATTTAATTCTCCTCCTCTATTTCTAAAATTACTTTACTTGATTTTCCATATTCAAAGTCATCTCTGAAACCTTTTACAAAATTTCTATTATCATCTTTTAATTTTCCTGCTTTTACCATGCTGTCTAATATAAACTTTTTAGCAAAACATACATTGTCTAAATCTCGTCTTTTATTTTCTTCAACCCATATAAAGTGTATTTTTATCGGTTTCTCATATTTAGGTAGTAAATTTATATACCAACCAATATCTTTTTCAACATTTTTTTTCATATTAGCCCCTGCATATTTATTTCTTCTGCATTCATTTATGTATTGGTTTAAACTTGGAAGCCTAAATGGTATTTCTATTTTGTTCACTTTTCTTTTGCTCCTTTTCTATGTAATTTTCACATCTCCAAACTCCGTTTGAAGTTTTCTAATTCAAGCCTATTACAGCCTCTACATTTTACACATTTACCGTTCTAACGGCGGATAATTATATTTCATATTTTCTCCTAACCATTCCTAGCAAATCTTTGATATTCGCTCTGTTCTTCAAATCTTGCTTCTGCTGTTTTTGAATCTTTTAAATTTGGATGTCTTTCTTGTACTTTTTGTCTACATCTTCTAATACTTTCAAAATTTATTTTATTTTTCTTTGCATTTAGCATTACTTGTGCAAATGTTTTTCCTACTTCTTGTGGATGAGTTCGTTCTAGTACTTTTAACACTAAATAACAATCATCTTTTCTTGCTAACTCATCTTGTTCAAGTATCTCTTTTATTGTTTCTGTTAGTTTTATTAATTTATGCGTTTTCATTTGTTTATCACTCCTTACCTAAACTTCTTGTCCATATCTACACTCATTAAATCGTAAAATAAATCGTCTTGTTCTTCTTGTGTTAGTAAAGCATAATCTGAACATTCTTTACATTTTGATATGATTCTTGTATATATATTAAATCTTTTTGAAAACACCCAAAACAGGGAACACATGGTTG
>ERZ780198.3111-NODE-3111-length-11639-cov-3.104800_pt1 | contig 11639 bp, 14 predicted proteins | sample MGYA00510979_ERZ780198 | MGnify/ENA primary metagenome ERZ780198 (study PRJEB29588, sample SAMEA2158039) | human gut metagenome | biome: human gut; feature: human-associated habitat; material: faeces | place: Denmark | collected 2008/2010 ...
TGATAAATTTTATGAATATAATGTTATTGTTTTAAATATGAAAAATTGAGACCAAGGAAATCCGTTATCCATGGTCTCAAAAATAAAATCCATTTTATAAAATTTAACGGCTAATTTTTTTACTTATTACACAATCGGACATAGTTCATTTTGTATCGTTTTCATTGATCAGACAATAAAGCATTTCTGTTGTCTCGTTTTTCTCGGTCTTCTGTGCGGGCGTATAACTGCGTAGTGTTTATGGATTCGTGTCCGAGCTGTTCAGATACCAATGGTAAATTGTGCGTTTTTCTCAGCATATCCATTGCATAGGTACTCCTTAATTTATGAGGCGTTATTTCTTTTGCTTGCGGGAGATGGGCCGCAAGAGCATATCTTTTAACCAAGCGTTCCACACTTCGGACGCCTAAACGTTCTCCTTTATATTTCCCGATAGACACCAAAAAAAGAGCTTTTTCATCGTCAGTAGGCTGATATAGTTTTCTGGTTTCAATATATTCTTTTATGACTTCCTTTGTTTCATCGGAAAAATATACAGTATCAGGTTTATCGCCTTTTCGCTGAACAGACAACTTGCAATTATCGAAATCAATATCATCCAGATCAAGACCTACAAGTTCAGATACTCGGATCCCTGTGTCAAGCAATATCTGGCAAATACATAATTCTCTCAAGAGATTCTTGTCGTGAAATATGAGCTGTCTGTCGGAAAGTCCTTCTCCATAAGTAAACGCAGCACGAAAGGACTTTTTTTGGCTTTCCTGTAAGTATATGATGTTTTTTTTCTTCCGCTTTTCCCGGTCTATCGCAAGAAATGGATTTGAAGTGAGCATTCCCTCTTTACAGAAAAAATTCCAGTACGAACTTAAACACGCAATGTAATTTTCAGCAGTAGATTTTTTGTTAAGAGCATATGCATTTGACCGTGCGGGCTTATCTAATAGCCATGAAACAAATTCCCGAATGTCGGACGGCTTGAGCAAAGCCAGATCGTCTAATGTAAATTCTATGATTTCTTTTTTACCGAAGTATGAGTTGTTATTATGCAAATAATCAAGAAAAAATGACATTTTCCTGACATAATCCAGCTGTGTTTTTGGAGTAAGTCGAATTTTACGGCCGTTGTAATAATCCGTGCAGAACGGTGGAAGAGTAGCAAGTAATTCCTTGGTTTTCATTGTGTCGATGTATTGTTGTTTTTCTTTATATTCCTTTGACATAAGTCTCCTTTATTCTTTAACTACATTTTTTAAAGTAACAAGTTGAATTCCGTAGCAGGAAAGTACGGTTGTTCCATTTTGCAATGTATAGCTTTTGTTTTCATGAATGTGTCCATGAATGCAGAGAGTAACCTGATTTTTGTATAAATATTTGGTGACACCCATAAGTCCATCATGGATATCATCCGTGTAATCATAATCAGTTTCAGATATATTTTTTAATTCTTTTTCATAATTACGAAAATGACCATGTAAATCTGCGATAATCAGCATTTTCAAATTTGAAAAATTGCCGACATGTCTTGTGACGCGTTCAGGCGCCGGAATAAGAGCATTTTCATATGAATCAATATAATTATCATTTTCGGTAAAATAATTGCTCTGTACGCATTCTGAGAGGTCGCCATTTTCAAGATGTTCATAAGAAGAATCCTTATGAACGAAAATTTTATTAAAAAGTCTTAACATTTTTTTGCATACCACCTTTTCAATTCGCAATACTGTATTTACGAGAGACCGTTTCTGCTATTGGATAATCGTAAATAGATTTAATATATTCAGACATGTCGTATGTTACAATCATATCACTTCCAGGCATTCCTTTATATAGATTATCCAGCAGGGAAGCCAATTTTAAATGATCGTCCCTTTCATAATAGCAGTGATACAAATCTTTTCCCTTAACGAAATATGGGGGATCTATAAACATTGTGGAATCTGGTTTCCAGTACATTTCTTCGATATATTCTAGCGCATTTATATTTGAAATGTGAATATGTGTAGAACATGCAGCGATGTTTTGAATTCTTTTGCATAATGTTTTTGGATTCCATCGGGCTTTGATATTTTTCATACAATTTGCTTTGCAGATGCCAGAAAAAGCAAGCCTATTCACAATAAAAAGGCTCCATGCTGCATCAAAAATATCCAGTCCCTTGTAATTAGAAGAAACAATATCCCTTGACTCGTAATAGGCCTTTTCGGTAGGATTAAAATCCATAATTCGAGAAATAAGCGCTTCCGGGAAGAATTTGATTGTCTGAAAAAATGAGTAAATACCATAATCAAGGTCATTAAGCCATAGTTCCTGGATGTTTCCAGAAAGCAGGAGCGATAGTCCAACAGAAGCTCCGCCAGCGAAAGGTTCAATGAAATTTTTCATATGTTCCATCCGACATTTTTCATAGACCTGGCTGACAAATTTACTTTTTCCACCCGGATAACGTAATGGAGATACCGCGGTGGGAAAAGTTACAGTTTTAGAATAATTGGTATCTGAAACATTTCTTTTATCTTCAAGGAGCAAAAAGAAAGAATGTTCCGAGTCTGTTTTATCAAAATATGTAAAACCATCGCAATAAGGATACCAAAAACCTTTATGAAATTGAAAATCTTCTTCGAAATCATCCAGGTTATCAGAATGAAATCCGCAAAAGCGACATTGATACATAGAAACCTCCAATATCTAGTATATATGGTTATTTTACCACCATAGTGGAATTTTGTAAACATGTAGTCGTATAACGTATATTATGCGACTACATTGATATTATGCACTATTACTACTGTAACATGAAAAAGTAAATGCCTAATTGCATGTACGTTTGCACATAACTCCAAAATACGATTGCAAAAACATCAAAAATATTCGTATGCACTATCTTTGTATGTAATAAGCTTTCCAAATCAGCAAGTGGCTAAATACTGATAGAAAAATTAAAATATATGTGCTATTATAAAGTTGTCGCACGGCATGGACGCTTGCCGATGTGGTTCCGCCAGCAATTCCGGCAGACATGAATTGAAATAGTAGTATTTTGGGTAATGCCCCAAAGTGGCATTTGTCGCGCGGTGGATGCTCTGCGCGTGGTATCTGGAGCAATCCCCAGGATCAAGGGTTGAAACAATAATATTCTTGATAATTCAGAGGAACAGAGGAAAAAGGAGCGGATTAGATGTTTAATCTTTCCCGCTCCTTTTCTATGCGTTGCTATTTTTTCTCGCTGTATTCGTCTTTTATATATTCTTCGATTTCTTCGGCTGTTAACATTCCACCAAAACATACGGCCAACGAATTAAAATCTGTTCCGCATATAATAGCTTGTGCTCTGTCGCTTAAATCCAACCTGTCTAAGTAATTGGCGGTCATCTGGTTAAGCTTTTTGCACTCATCACCGCCTTTTGCTACAATGTTTAAGATTTCCGCTCTTGTGTATTTGGTGTATTCTTTCATGGCGTTCTCCTTCCTTTTTCTTTAATCTTCCTCAGAAATGATTTCATAATGCACTTCCATTCCATCCGCTTCAAACTCAAGAAAATCCCGCAAGTCAAAAAGATCCTGCACATCATTCCACTTTTCAAGTAAATTTGGATAATCATCTGACCCTTCTTCGCTTGGTTTAAAGAAATTCTTAACTTCTTCGAATGTGTACTTTTTTAATTCCCCACGTGCATTTCGTTCATACTTATCAATAATATAGTATTTCATCTGCTTGCTTTTTTTTGATGCATTCTTTCCAGCTCTGTAACACATGCAAAATTGATCCGCTAACTTTCCGAGCTGCTTTGGCGCAAGTTGATCTTTCAATTCATCCGGGATCCATTTATAGGATTCACGGAATGTATTCTCCAGGTTGCCGATCGTTGACTCTTTCTTGACCTGCTCCAGCTTGTACATCTGTCCGAGCTCTTCCAGCGTGATATCGCCGGTTTTGACTGCTTCGCGTCCCTCTTTTGTAAGGATGCTCATTGCATCCTCTTTCTTTACTGTTCCAATTCCGTTAATTTTCATATGATCACCTATATCCTTTCTCTTTGTCTTAAATAGCAATATTATCGAGTCTTCTGACTCCACACAGTTGAAGCTCAAGCAAATAAATCTTGTCTTGATCGATAGTGCAATTATATTTCACTAAGACTTCTTCTCGTGACATAATTGTCTTTCCAGATACTTTTACCTGGTATCTTACAAAGCTTTCTGGCATATCACTTGCCATTTTCCAGTCTACCGGCGGATTTTTATGTTTCTTTTCACAGTACTGTTTATAATAAAGTCTGCAATCTTCAAACGCAAAATCTTCCTTGACTGGGAATACCTGTCCGATTTCTACATCTTCTTTTGAAAAGATATATACGGGGAGTTTACTTTCAATTTTACTCAGCATTTTGGCTGAAAAATTGAGGGACGTACTTTCTTCCTCTTTATACACATCTGCAATATCATTTTTGATGCTTTGATAAAATGCGTATGCTTTTTTTGAGGCGTTTAGTGCTCTTGGTGAAATTTTTTCTTTAATGTATAATCCCGCTGAAGAACGTATGCGTGAAAGCGCTACATATAACTGCCCTTCATTAAATACTTTTGGAGAAATTACGGCCGCATCATATGTCTGTCCCTGAGACTTATGAATAGTTATTGCATAGGCCAATTTTACTGGTAGCTGCTCAAAAGAGCCAATTTCTACCTGCTCCAGAGTAGCTTCATTTTGGGCGTATTTTGTAATAGACCAACGGAATGGATCGATGTGTAAAGACTTTCCGTTGTCCATTTTCACATCAATGCTGTCCTCATAGACCTTTTTTATAATGCCAAAAGATCCATTAGCAAAATCCCCATTTAGATCATTTACAAGAGTCATGATTCTCGCTCCGGCTTTTAATTCCAGCAACTCCGAAGTGACCATGTCGGACAGCTTTACCTCTCCCTCAATTTTTGCGTGAAAAAGGGTAGACGGACCAGGCAAATTAGCTAAGCGAGAGCTATTAATTTCTTCTGCCTCCCTGTTTGTGGGACACAACGAAATAATATCTGTTTCCTTTGGAGAAGTACGGACAAAACGATTGAAATATTCAATACAGGTTCGGTCTCCTACTCTTGCCTTGTTGAGATTTTTAATAAATTCCACATCATTTTTTTGCCTTTCGATTTCCGTAAGAATACAATACTTAAAATTGTATTCCTTCCACTCAGGGCATTCAAATGGATAGATACAATTTTTGTACAATTCATGATACGTTTCCTTTTCGTTTGTTCCGACAATAGGTGGAAGCTGGAAGAAATCCCCAACAACAATCATTTGCTTGTCGCTGTTTCCAGCTTTTTTCCATATGTACGAAATTTCTTTAAAAACATCCATTCGATTCATGGAAATCTCATCAATGATACATACATCTGCAGTTCGGATTTCCTTCGGAACTTTAAGCTTGTCAAAGTTTTCAACAATCCCGATGGGTAATGAAAATGCTCTGTGCGCAGTTACTCCACCTACGTTAAGTGCTGCAATTCCGGATGGAGCGCAAATTATAAGATTCTTTTTCTTTTCAATACACCAGTCTATGTATTTTTGAATCACATAGGATTTGCCGGTACCTCCATCTCCAGTTACGAAGACATTCTTTCCTTCTGTCAAGTAATCAAGTGTTTTTTGTTGTCCTTTGTTCAACATCTTTTTTATTGCTCCTTTTCTATTTTTTTACAACAAAAAAAGAAGCCATCAATTTCATTTTACGGATCATATCCGCAAAATCCATTAATGGCTTCTCTTTTTATGTTGTTTATATTTATTATATTAGCATAGCAGGTTCAAATTGTAAACATCTGCATGCTATATTTAATTTGAAATTGCTAAATAGCACATTATTCCACAGTCCGGCATAATTTCAGTATTTACATCGCCCCTATCTGGATCTAATTCATCCAAATATACCGGGCCGTTTTTATCTTTCAACATAGAGTGCCCTACTTCTCTTTCTAATTTAGCCCGGCTTTCAAAGACTTCTGGGAAATCTTTTCTAATCTTGTTCCAATACCCCATGCCGCCTTTGATACATCCGACGCAATTATTATTCGGATATCCTTTTTGATACATCCACGGTCGGGAAAAAGAAAAAGTCCGTTCAAACAATCCATGTACCTCTTCTTTTGAGAGGTTTCTTTCAATTAGCGGAAATTCATGTTCGGCTTGCGGATTCGCCTCAACTGTCCTTTCTGCTCGATCCTTCTCATCAAGGTCGAATCCCCAAACGTAAATCAATTCACAATCTTTGTGCTGATCTTCCCACTCTTTCCTAATTCGTTTTTTCATCCAATTCGTACAAGGTGCGAATCCATTTTTAGAATTCTTAAATCCACCGAACACTCTCACGCAGTCTTCTACGCAGCTGTATTCATTTGATTTTAATATTTCAATTTTCTTTCCAATGGCATTTTCGCAATCCTTAATAAATCGTATGCTATCAGGATGCTGGTCTGTTATATCTATGTAAATCCACTCATCTACATCTCCGGCAAGATATCCAGCCATAAAACTGCTGATTCCTGCGCTTACCCAACATACCTTTAGTTTTTTCTTCATAACACCACGCTACAAATCGCTTTGTAATCGTGGATAAGGAATATAGGCTTCCCATGCTGACAGTCTGAAACTCACATAAGTCAAATATGCTATATGTGCGCTACTTCAAATTCCTCCTTATCGAATCATCAACGCTACTATTATTCCCTTTATGCAAAATCTTTGACACCTTTAAGTTGCAACCTCGGTTTACCGAGGATTCGTTATTCCTTTCTATCGTTATTTATCATAAATTACCTCATATTACAATTTGATTTTTGTCACCGTCGTTACGGCATGTTCTGGATTCTGCCGGCAGCTCCTTTTCGAAACTCGCTCGACAATGCTTTTTTCATTGCTAAAACCTACACACTCACACTCAAGAACTATAGTGTCCGTGAGTTTAATATATCCGGGCGCTCCCATTGGTGCATCCTTCACTTTGACTATTGGAATCAACATAATATATCATTCTCCTTTTTTTTACTTGAATAACGTGTCGGGGCTGAGATGTCTGCTTAATTAATAACCAAATCCTTTCAGTTCCTCAATTCTAGCTTCGATTTGATGTGTAGCAACTTCTTTCCCTTCTTCTGTCAAAAAACCTTCAACAGATGGCACATGCATTGGGCTCCCTTCTTTAATTGCCCACAATCCGCTGGCTATATCCATCAAATTTCCATATCCAATGGTCTCGCCCAACTGTTTTACCCTGGCAATTTCATTTTTCCTATTCAAAGATGCTTCATAATCATTTACACTCATTTTTTTCATTTTAACCACTCTTTCTTTTTTAGATTTTAGTTTAATTTATACATCATTACCTTTTTAATTAGCTCTGATGTATTCGTCTGCTTCTTCATAAGTCAAAAAATAATCTACGTTCAACCCTATCAACGGAATTAACGTGGTGTTGTTAAATGGGTCTTTGCAATTCCAGCAAATGTTCCCATTTTCAAACATTAATGGCCTATAATGCAATGGAAAAATAGAAACGATTTTCCCATTGGTCGCCTCTTTTTTTATGACATACAATACTTCTGGCGGGGTTGAACACAAAAGCAATTCATCTGGGGTATATCCAGAATCTTCATATCTTCCTAATGCGTGTATTACCTGGCTGCTAGAAACACCTTTTTTTACTTCATACCTTTTGGGGAAGTGCCCTCCTTTATTTTCCTTTGTTAATCTCATGACTTTTATTGCTCCTTTCTTTTTTTGTTACAAAAAAAGAGAAACCTTTAACACTTATTTACAGATATAATCTGCAAAATCCATTAAAGGCTTCTCTCATTATTTGTTTTATTTTTTTATATTAACACAATGCGCTTAATTTGTAAATATATTTGCTGTTTTTAGGCAATCAAATATTTTACTTATCCGCAGCACACACAGATTGCATAAAGCTGCTTTTCCAAAATATCTGCGGTCATATTTGCATTTACCGAATATCCGCGCCATGTGCCGTGATTACCGTTGACAGGCGTGTAAATCTTTACGCCGGTACCATCCCATTTACTCAATACATCGGAATTGTCATCTAAAAGGAAATCGTTCTTTGTAATACATCCAAGCGCAGTTCCTTTCGGTTCTCCGTATCGCGGAAAGAACATATTCTTTTCCGGTATTTCTGGAATATGCTCCTTGACCCAGGCTTTCTTTTCATCGACCGAATGGTCATCATCAAACACAGCCGATAAAATACATATTTCCAATTCACTGTATTTGACCAAATTACCCACAGCCTGACATACATTTTCCACGGGTTCGCCACTTAAAAAGAAACCCGGAGCAGTCACCTCTTCCAGAGTTACGTTTCTCCATTTAACTGCCGTTCCGTCCAGATCCACAAATAATCTTTTTCTTTGTTCTCCCATACATTTTACTCCTTATCAAAATTGATCTTCGGCAGTCAGAACCGCCGGAGACATCCCTTTAATCAATCATTTTCAAAGCTTCTCTCTCACTCACGATCGTTATTCCAAGATCTTTCGCTTTTGTAAGTTTACTGCCGGCATCTTCCCCAGCTACCAGATAATCTGTTTTTTTCGATACTGATCCGGAAACCTTCGCACCGTTTTCTTCCAACAATGCGGTCATTTCTTTTCTACCCATTGTAGGAAGAGTTCCAGTTATAACAAACGTCTTCCCAGACAGCTTATTACTTTTAACAGAATTTTTTCCTGACATATTTACTCCATAGAAATGAAGCCGTTCCAACATTTCAATTACATCCTTCTGACGAAAGAAAGAATAGATGCATTCTGCTGTCACATTTCCAATATCCGCTACGGACATCAAGCGTTCTATGGAGGCGTCCGCAAGTGTTGGAATATCATGAAATTCACTGATAAGGCTCTTTGCAGCTGCTTTTCCGACATTTTCAATGCCAAATCCGGTTAGTAATAGTACCGCATCATTTCGCTTTGAATCCTCAATCACATTAAGGAGCTTGTCCGTATTCTTTTCTTTGCCTAAGATGCCAAGCTGGATCAGTTCCGTGCGATGCTCTCTTAGCGTATAAAAATCTGAAACGTCATGGACGAATCCGGCGCTGATCAGATCAGCAATATAGTTTTCACCAAGTCCCTTTAAGTTCATGGCATCGCGTCCGCAGAAATTAATCAGTGTGCGTTCCAGGTGTGCCGGACAGGACGGATTTACGCATCTCGCCTCTGCCGATTCATGGATGATCCTTTCTCCACATACCGGACAGGTTTCCGAAAATTGAAATGAGATGCTGTTTTCTGGGCGCAGCTCCGTGCATACACCTTTTATTTTTGGAATTATCTCTCCAGATTTATATACGACAATGGTATCACCGATGCGAACATCCATTTTCCGTACAAATTCCTCATTATGTAAGGTTGCCCTTGTAACCGTTGTGCCGCAAAGATGTATTGGATCAAACACCGCAGTCGGCGTGATCTTGCCGGTCCGCCCAACAGACAGTTCAATATCAAGAACCTTCGTCCGTTTTTCTTCCGGTGGATACTTATAAGCAATATGACCAGATGAATACTTACTTCCCATCGGGAAATCGTCTCTGTATCGGTATTGATTTATTTTTATTACTGCACCATCAATATCGTAATCGAGCGATCCTCGATCTTCTCCGATCTGATCTATAGCCGAGAAGATTTCTTCGATTGTCTTGCACAGGCGAGGAGTCTCAATCGTTACAAATCCATGATTATTCAACCATTCATAAGCTCCCATGTGTGTATCAAACATACGACCACTTACTGCCTGCACGTTAAAAATAAACATGGACAGTCTGCGCTTTTCGACCTCTTTAGAATCCAGCAGTTTCAATGTACCAGCTGCAGCATTTCTTTTATTTGCAAGCACTTTTTTGCCTGAAAGTTCCAATTCCTTATTTAGGTCATTAAAAGATTGCTGGTTCATATATACTTCTCCGCGCAATTCCAGGTACTCAGGGCCAGATTCGAATGTCTGTTTTACATCATGAATCGTTTTCATATTTTCAGTGACAACCGCACCAATGTGTCCATCACCTCGTGTTTCAGCAATGAGCAAGCGCCCATTCTGATACCGCAGAGTTGTAGAAAGACCGTCGATTTTCTTTTCTACAACGAATTCTGCGTCAGGATGGATCTTTTTCACTTTTTCGATCCATGCGGAAACATCCTCTTTCGAAAAGACATCCTGGATTGACAACATCGGGACATTGTGCTCGATATTTGCAAATCCCTGAAAGGGATCCGCTACCCCAGAACTAACCGTCTGCGATGGTGAATCCGGCGCAACAAGTTCCGGATGCTCCTTTTCCCAATTTTTTAATTTCTGCATCAGACTGTCATATTCATAATCAGACACAAGAGGCTCACCTTCCTCATATTTCTGCATTAATACAGAAACTTTTCTTTTTAATTCGTTATACTTTTCGCTTATTTCCATTGTTTTTCCTCCTTAATAAACGGTAGACAGCAAAAAGCTGTCCACCGTTATTTTATTGGTGTTCAGATGAACCATTCGGTACATCTCCTACTTTAAATTACGATACTAATTTTCCCAAATAAGGATTTCAATTTACTTTATCTAACAGTCTCTTAATTATGATTTTTGCAACTTCCAAATCATCGATCTTGCTAACTGCTGCATACTGCTCGAAGTTGTCGTATTGCTTTCCAAGAATTTCTTCGAGTTTTTTATCTGCCTCTCTTGCGATTTTGATCTTTTTTTCGAAATCTACCATGGTTTCTCCCTTCATATTGCTTTCCTTCTTATAACTATGATTTTCAGTTTTACTTATTTTCTGTTATTTCTTCGACATACTGTTTTTCAATCCATGATGCGGGTACACTGTATTCAAATCCTTTTACTGGTTTTCCTACTGCCCTCTCCGATTTTACATTGCATGGTGTTTTCTCATATCCATATTCTGTAAGGACAAATATTTTTCCTTCTTTCGCGTTTTCTTTATAAGCCATAATTATTTTAATCTCCTCCAATTTGGTGTTTTATTAAATTCCTGTATCTGTACTTCCTCACTAAATCTCAGTTTAAGATCAGTACGATCCCTTTTCTGCGTATACAAAGGGTTGATCTCTATACCCTCATGGCGGATATACCACCAGAGATAATCATCATCCCAATTAAGTATTGGGTTCACAAGCGTCTTGCTCGTCCGGTAGCAGCTTTCAACCATTCTGTGTGTTTCGGCGTTATCATAGTTTAGTACGATCACCCCGCCTGCCGCCGTTTGACGCAAATTTTCATCATCCACGCTTTGCTTGATCTCTTTGTTGGGCTTTGCAAATGTCACAATCCCCTGATTTTCTGCTCTTTTCCGGCTCTCTGCTTTTCTTACTCCCGTAACCACTTTCTTTCCTATTCCGCTACGCTCTTTCAACTCTTCGCAGCAATACCGGAAAAGTCTTGTGGGCGGTGTCTTATGTTTAACGATCAACTGCCACATTGACATCTTTGGGTATTCGATTGTTACTTCTGGTTTGCTCCTCACATATCTAACCGTTTCGGGCGCGTCTACCGTAGTCAGGTTATGCACCGCCCGGAACGGAACACCTGCTTTTTTTGCAAGGTGCAGGATCACGTCCGAATC
>ERZ780198.3122-NODE-3122-length-11616-cov-2.732549_pt1 | contig 11616 bp, 9 predicted proteins | sample MGYA00510979_ERZ780198 | MGnify/ENA primary metagenome ERZ780198 (study PRJEB29588, sample SAMEA2158039) | human gut metagenome | biome: human gut; feature: human-associated habitat; material: faeces | place: Denmark | collected 2008/2010 ...
GGGTGCTGCCTGTTTTTGTACATCTGAGGGTTGAAAATTGCTTGTTTTCCCCTCTGTGTGGCTTTGTTCAAAAGTGAGCATATCTGGCTTCATTTATTCACATAGATTAAGTTTGAAACATGAAAAAGGCCACATTTCAACATATTGATTATACGGATCAGAGAATCACCTTACGATGAAGTCATTATACATAGCAGCATAAATTTTTGCTTGAATAAGCATCACTATTTTACATGCAGGAAAAGTGACCCAAACGGAGCGAATAAACCGATTATACTAATTCTCTGAAATATGCCACATTATCTTGAAAAAGCAGAAGAAAATGAGTATAATATAATGTGTACACACTATTCAGGGATACCCAATTAGAGCTATGGAGGAAAAATGAAGCTATCATCCTTTTTTCACTTCGCTGCTTTTGGCGTAAAGACGATTCTGCTTAGAAAGAAATCACCAATCCTTGGAACTGTAATCCTAACAGACAAATGCAATTTGCATTGCAAGCACTGTTCCGTCAACAATATTACAGCAATCGTCCATCCATATGAACAGATCTGGCAAGAAATGCAGCGGCTATATGACATGGGAGTTCGCATTTTGTTCTTCTGCGGTGGCGAAACATTTCTTTGGAAAGATGGCGAACGCACTCTCAGAGATTTGGTTATAGAAGCAAAGAACATGGGTTTTCTCATCGTCAACGTAGTTACGAACGGAACGTTTCCCATTGATCTCCCAGAAGCAGATTTGATTCTTTTGAGCTTGGACGGAGATAAGCAGCGCCATAATGAAGTTCGTGGTGACACCTACGACACTATCATGAAGAACATCAGCAATGCTACCGCAGACAATATCTGTTTCTATATGGCAATCAATCAAATCAACAAAGATCATGTACGAGATGTCTGTCTAACGGCTCGTGACACTAAAAATGTCCGTGCAGTATCATTCAATTTCCATACACCATATCCTGACACAAAAAAATTAGCTCTGACTAAAGAGGAAAAAGCCAAGTGCTGTGATACGATAACTCAAATGATGAAAGAAGGCGCACCTGTATTCAACCTAAAAAGTGCGTTTCCATATCTTATTGAAAATCGTTTTCCTACGCCTTGCCATCAGTGCGTAGTGATGGAAAACGGAAAGTTGTCTACTTGCGGGCGCTGTATAGATGTTCCTGGCCTTTGCGACCAATGCGGATACTTTTTTGTTGCTGAATATACGCTTCTGTTCAGAGGCAATCCCAAAATAATCATTGAGATGCTTCATACATACTTGAAGTATATTTAGGAGTAATATGAGCTTCATTACAGGTTTAACGAGAATGTGGCTTACACGGACAGCGAAGCCATTTACGTTCAAAAATGGATATGACCAGATATTGCCGTATGCAGAATGTGAAAACCTTGGGCTGTATGTTCATATCCCTTTTTGCAAAAGTATCTGCAACTTTTGCCCTTATTGCAAAGTGCGGTATTCTGCTGAATTGTGTGATAGGTACATAGATTCTTTGATTCAAGAAATACACATTGTGGGCAGCCAACATGCGGAGCATAGAAAAGCAACCAGCCTATACTTCGGTGGTGGGACACCTGCACTCGCAGCCAACCGTATAAAAGAAATCGTTAATGCATTGAGTGAGCACTTTATTATCACAGAGGGGATTGGACTGGAACTTCATCCCGATAATGTGAATGTGGAAACGCTGCAAATGTTGAAAGATGCAGGTGTAACAAAAATCAGCATCGGCATTCAATCATTCTGCGATAAGTATCAGAAGATTCTTGGCAGAAAGAAAATTGATACCGCAGAAATGATGTCTGCGTTGTCTGCCGTTTCTTTTGAAACTGTTTCCATGGACTTTATCTTTGCGCTGCCTGGACAAACCTACGATGATTTGAAGTCGGATATTGATACCGCTTTTTTATTGGGGGCAAATCACGTTGCCATATACCCATTCATTGATTTCACTTTTACAGAAAGTCCCGTTACTGCAATGCCTAAAAAAGATAAACGAGAGTTGCTGGATGCCATTACTCAATACTGTTTAGGAAAAGGATACTCTCGAAATTCTATCTGGACTTTCTCAAGTGGAACGGATGCAAACTACTCATCCATGACCAGAGATAATTTCCTCGGATTCGGTTGCTCTGCTACGAGTCTATTCAAAGAGCAATTCAAAATCAATACTTTTGATGTAGATTCCTACTGTGAAAGAATTCGTTCCGGGAACCTCGCCACATCATTGACAATTCGCTTTACCAAGCGGCAACGGATGGTTTATTGGCTATTTTGGACAGCATACAGCACAAGAGTAACTGCCGAAGATTTTGAAAAATTCTTTGGTGTGTCATTGAAAAAAATGTATGGATTCGAGCTTTGGGTTGCCAAACAATTAGGGCTTGTCAAGGAACACAACGGCACTTATGAAATGACGCTAAAAGGTGCCTTCTACTATCATTACTATGAGAATTTTTACACGCTATCTTATATCGACAAGATGTGGGGTATCATGCGAAAAGAAGCATTTCCCGAACAGATTGAACTGTAAAAGAACGGAGATCGCTCAATGCCAGACAACAGGAATCGTAAGCGACCGATACAGGTCAAATTCTTCGTAGATGAAAAAGAACTCAGCTTGATAAAGGCGAGGATGGCGCAGCTTGGTATAGAGAATATGAGCGCTTACCTTCGGAAAATGGCGATCGACGGATATGCAGCAAAACCGGATTTGCCTGAACGCCGTGAACCCAAAAATCCATGACTCACTTTCCGAAGATAGATTGATATTCAGCTCCGCAGGAGCGTAGCCAATTTCTTAGAAATCGTTAAAGGGTTTGGGATGTTTCCCAACAAGATTTTGCAAAAGGTCAGCAAGGCTGAAATTTTGCAAAACGCACGAGTGGGTACCGCCGTGCATTGCTTGCCAGAATGGCAAGCTCCGGTGTGGGTACTCACCGGATTTGCTTGCTATTCTGCAAGGAAATCCCGGTCGTACCACGCCGGATTTCGCAAGTGTAGCTACACTTGCTGTGCTTGCTATTCTCCGTTTCCCATGTTAGCAAGCGCCATTTCCCAAATGGAAATCGGCGGCAACCGCCGCCTTGTCTGCCAAAAAGCGAAACGGACGGACGGAAGTCAATGGCGGCGCAGCCGTTCATCTTGACCATTGACGGCGTTCGTCCGTTTTGCTACTCCGACTGAATTTTTACATAAAATGAACTGAAGTGAAGGAGGCTTGACGAAGTGAATCCGAAAGAAAATGACAATGAGATCATCGAACTGACCGACGAGGAACTGGACGAGATTTTTGCCGACGATGATTTTGATAACGGCGAGGAGGACGGTGAAATCCGCTCGTTTTATTTCTCCAATCCTGACCCGTATGCCAAGGTCAAGCCACGTCCCGACGATGCCCCCAAGAGGGAGTTTTCTTTCGATGAAAAGGGCAGCATCGTGGTGAAAAATCCGTCCGCCTTTTGGCTGCCCGATGTCAAAATCGTGGAGGAACACGGCGGCACGGAATACACCGTAACCGGCAGCTACGAGGGAATGGAAACCCTCGACAAGAAGCTCAGACGCATTATGGAGCAGAACGCCGCCGATGATAAAAACGGTATCACGGAGGACGCCGATGAGTAACGACGTTTCTCTTGATATAAATCAAGAATCCAATCCTGTTCAGACAGTTGCCCCACCGAAGGAGGACAACAATATGTTAAGGGCAACCGACAAAATCACAGCGCTTTATTGCAGACTGTCCGTGGAGGACACCAAAGAAAAGGACGGCAAAGATGACCCGTCGAACTCCATCCAGCATCAGCAGATCATGTTAATGGAGTATGCAAAATCTCAGCACTTTCCGAACCCGACATTCTTTATTGATGACGGGTACAGCGGCGTGGATTTTTCCAACCGCCCCGGCTTTCAGAAGATGCTTGCGGAAATTGAAGCCGGTCATGTGGAAGTGGTGATTACGAAAGATCTTTCAAGACTCGGTCGTAATTCCTCGCTGACAGGGCTTTATATCAACTACACGTTTCCTCAGTACGGCGTGCGGTATATTGCCATCAACGACCACTTCGACACCATTGACCCCAACAGCACCGACAGCGACATGGCAGGGATCAAGAACTGGTTCAAGAACATCTCCCATTCGGGAAAGGTAAGTAATGATTTCTCCCTTTTCAGACGGTTTTGCTGTATCAATCGCTGTTTTCGTTGTTCCTGCGGTAAGTTTTCCATAGTTCATGGAGTGCAAGCTGCCATTGGATTCCAGGCGGTAGCCATAGGTGAAAAAGGGGATCTACCCGAAACGCATCCGGTTCAGCAGCGGACTGAATCCAGACGCCCTTGCCGCTCAACTCGCGCAAAGCCTGCATCCAAAGGATTGGGTCGCGCGCTATCCGTGTAAGATCGGCAACAAGGAGGATGTCCGCCTTTTGCTCCACCGCCTTCTGACAAGCCCTTTTCCAGCCGTCGCGGTCAAGCGTAGTTCCTTTTTCATACTCGCTGACTTCTCCCACAATTTCATAACCCAGCCGCTCGGCCTGCTCATGCAGCCGGGCGCTTTGTGCTTCCAGCGTGTGGTCGCCGTCAAGCTGCGCCTGCGTTGCTACCCGGCAATATAATACCACACGCTTGCTTTTGCTGCTATACATGATCTGACCTCCATTCAGATATTGCCGACAAAGCGGTAATAGATTTTGATGTCCCGGACGTTTTTCCCGTCAACAACGGTTTTTTCTCCGACCTCAATGCGGTCGATCAGCTCGTCCACCGTTTCACGGTCAAGCTCCCGTATATGCAGGTGCTTTCGGACGACTGCCGCCCAGCTTTGAATGTCGGCGGCGCTCTGCTCATACTCCCTGATTTCCGCAAGAAGCGTATCCAGCCGGTCGGTCCGCTGGCGGCGCTCCTGCTCGGCCTTTTCAAGCAGCACGGCGAAAGACGCTGCGCTGATGCTTCCGCAAACCTTGTCCTCATAGAGCTTGGCGGTCATTTGCTCCAGCTCATAGACGCGGCGGCGCAGCTTCCCAATCTCCTGCCGGACGCTTTCCAGACGCTCGGCGTCTGCGGCGGTGCGCTGCGCTTGCAGCCTGTCCAGCATGGCAGCTTCGTCCAGTTCCAGCGCCTCGGCATGGGCGCGGATCTCGCTCAATACAAGCTCCGTCAGCGTCATTTCATAGATGGTGTGCCTGGAACACGCGCCGTAGCCGGAGGCCGTATAGCGGGAGCAGAAATAGGAAACGTACTTTTTGGACGTGCCGTTCTTGCGGCGCTGCGTCTCCCGGTTGCCCTGAAGGGGTGCTTTACAGTCGGCGCAGACGAGCTTGCCGGTGAACAGAAAAGCCTTCGGCGGCGCGTTATCCGCCGAGAGCAGCGTCCTTTCCCGGTTAATGGCCTGCACTTCATTCCATACCTCCGGGGAGATGATGGCTTCATGCAGAGCCTCATGCCGTATCCACTCGGATTCCGGCTTATAGATCATGGTGCCGTCCTTATAGGAGCGCGAGCCGGTCTGATTCTGAATAAGATTTCCGGTGTAGACCTCGTTTGTCAGTATGTTCTTCACCGTGGCGTACATCCAAAGGTTCGCGTACTTGCAGGAGCCGTTGCCGTACCGTTTCGCCCAATACCAGCGTGGGGACAAAATGCCCTCGCTGTTCAGCACAGCGGCGATCTTGCCGTAGGCCATGCCGCCGCACCGTAGCTCGAACATCCGGCGCACCACGGCGGCAGCTTCCTCGTCGATCACCAGCCGATGCCTGTCCTCTGCACTCTTTCGGTAGCCGTAGGGGGCATAGGCGGCGATGTACTGGCCGCTGCGCATTTTGGCGTGAAGAACGGATTTTACCTTATTGGAGAGGTCTTTCAAGTGGTAGTCGTTCATCAGACTGCGGAAGTGCAGCATATCCGTGTTGTCGCCCTCGGTGTCGAGGCAGTCAAGGACGGATACGAAGCGACAGCCCAACGAGGGGAAAATAACGTCGGTATAGCGCCCGACCTCCACAAAATCACGGCCCAGCCGTGATAGGTCTTTCACAAGGATCAGGTTGATAAGGCCGTGCCGCGCATCCTCCAGCATCTCCAGAAATCCGGGGCGCTGAAAATTTCCTCCGCTATAACCGTCGTCACGGTAAGACTTGACCTCCGTCCAGCCGTTGAGCATTACGAATTTGGAGAGCAGTTCATATTGATTCTCGATGCTGACGGATTCATCAGCGGGGATATAGTTTTTCACCTTGGCGGAGTTGGAGGCGTCGTCCACGCTCAATCGGCAGTAGATGCCGACCTTATATAGCTTTTTCATACGCTTCCTGCCTCTCCTGCGCCAGCGCGTCGTCCACGCTGCCGACGTAGCGGTAGACCACCTTGACGTCGCAGATGCGCTGTCCGTTGGCCTTCCGCGCCTCGCCCACCTCGATGCGGTCCACCAGCTCAAAGAGGATGTTCTCGTCCAGCGCCGTGATTTCGGTGTAGCGGCGGATGACCTCCATCCAGCGGTTTGCGTCCTGCCGGTTTGCAAGCTGCGCCCTGACCTTCTGCTCCAGCTCCGGTATGGCGGCGGCTTTTTCCGCCCGTTCCGTTTCATATTTCCGCATGAGCGTCTGAAAGACCGTCTGGGGGATGGTGCCGGTGCATTTGTCCTCATAGAGATTCTGCATCAGCCGTTCCAGCTCCGTCATACGCGCCGCTGCCGCTTTCAGCTCCTGCTCATAGGAGATAACGCGGCTGCGGCTTTCCTTTTCCTTCATGCGGCTGATCTGCTCAGCAAGGCGCTCACCGTCGCACTCGACGAAGCGCGCCTTTTCCCGGATGTCCGTCAGCACCAGCTCCTCCAGCACATTCTCATAGATGGAGTGGATGGTGCAGGCGCTTTTGCCGCTTCTGGCATAGTTGCCGCAGATAAAGGAGCTGTACCGCCCTGGCGTACCGTCCTTGTAGGTGAAGCGCTCGATGTGGTTGCGCATCTTGAAGCCGCAGTCTGCGTAGTAGACAAGGCCGGTGAAGATGCTGCGGATGCCGTCTGTGGGCGGCGTCTTGCGTACCTTCTTTTTGTCGATGCTGACCACGGTATCCCATACCTCGCGGGAGATGATGGGTTCATGGGTTCCCTCCACCCGTATCCATTCCTCCTCCGGCTTGTTGATGAGCTTTCTGGACTTGTAGGACAGAGTGCCGGTTTTGCCCTGCACCATGTTCCCGATGTAGACCTCGCTGCGGATGAGGGCTTTTACGGTGGTTTCCGCCCACTTGTGGTTGACGTTGCGCGGGTCGCTGCGCCCCTTGCGCTGGTAGTAGAGTGCACCGGGCGGCAGAACGCCCTCCTCGTTGAGCGTGACGGCGATGGCGCGGAAGCCTGTGCCGGCGGCGCGCATGGCGAAGATGCGGCGCACGGTAGGGGCTGTTTCCTCGTCGATGACAAGGTGGTGCTTATCCTCCGGGTCGCGCTTGTAGCCGTAGGCGGGGTAGGTTCCCATGAACTTGCCGCTTTCCGCGCAGGCCCGCTTGACCGCCTTGACCTTCTTGGAGGTGTCCCGGCTGTAAAACTCGTTAAATAAGTTCAAAAAGCACATGACGTCGGTGCTGCCGTTGTCACTCATGGTGTCGATGCCGTTGTTCAGCGCGATGAAACGGCAGCCCAGCGAGGGGAACAGGTAGTCCGTGTACTGTCCGAACTCGATGTAGTTACGCCCGAAGCGTGATAGGTCTTTTACCAGAATGAGGTTGATTTTCTTGGCCTTTGCATCTTCGATGAGGCGTTTGACGCCGGGGCGGTCGAAATTCGTACCTGAGTACCCGTCGTCACAGTACACCGCGATCTCGTTCCAGCCCCGCTGACGCACATAGCTTTGCAGCAGGAGCTTTTGATTTTCGATGGATGCGGACTCCCCGTCGCGCTCATCGTCGTTGCTGAGCCTGCAATAGATGCCTACGTTGTATGTCTTTTCGATCATCTGTATTTTACCTCCCGATTCTCTGCGATTCATACATCCGTGCGGCGTGATGGCTCTCGCAGGTTTTCCCTGCAAGAATATGATACCGGGGATACCATTTTCGCGCAAGGATGCCGCCGCAGGGAGGCTGATTGTCTGTTACGATGCGTGACAGGGCTGCGCGGCTGCGGGAGCATCCAGCTCCGTCATGGCGCGGCGCACCGCAAGCTGCTCCAGCGTCCTGCCAAGGTCCTTTTCGCCGGAAAACACGCTTGTCACGCGATAGAGGGTCTTGCCGATCCTGACCTCCTTATAAGAGGCGACCGGCTCTTTGGGGATGGCTTGCTTCTGCATAAACGCACCTCCGATTTATCATGTAAGTCCCGCTGCCACGATATGACAGCGGGGCTTGTTCGTATTCGTCCCGGCAGAGCAGCCGCGCCGGGAGGATTGCCGTCATGCTGCATGATGCTGCACCGGCGCGGCTGTCTGCGCATTTTGTGTCATTTGGTTTTGTTCCGCCGTATTTGTCACAGCCCCCGGCGCGAGGCATATATCGCCTCTGGGACCGGTATCAGCCGCCTTTGGCAAGGCTGTCCCATTCCCACCAGCGCCGTGGCTTGTAAGGCTCACGAGCGCCGCAGGAATCCCCCTCAAGTCAGTGGGAGGCCGTAGCTGGGGTTGCGTATCGCCCGCGCTGTCATCGCGCCCGATGCTGCCACGCATTGGGTCAAAGGCTGCGTAGATCGCTCGGACAGCCGCCCGTCCCGAAGAATGGGAGGTCTGTCGTCATGGCGGCGCGCCTTTTGTCGCTTGGCTTTTCAGCCGCACGGGGTCTGTGCTGATACCGGTGTCTATGCGGTTGTCAAGGAGCAGAGGCGAGCGAGAATAATATCCCTCTCATATACCTCAAGAAAAATCGGGCTTTTTATAACCCCCTCAGTCGAAATTTTTCAAAATTTTCTTCAAATGAGAAAGCCCTTTGCGAATGGAATGATGCACGGCAGGCTGGGTGGTGTTTTCTCTTGCTGCAATCTGCAACTGAGACAGCCCACCAACAATGTGTGCAATCAAGCGCCGCCGCTGTGCAGGTGTGAGCTGTTCCAGTGCTTCTTTCAGCAGCCGCTCCAGCTCCATGCGCTCCAGCGCCTCGTCCGGCTGCTCCGGCAGATTCAGCGCATCCGCCTCGATGCCGTCGCCTGCGTCCAGCGAGTAGAACGCCCGGTTGTCGCGGATGTACTGCGCGTAGTTGATCTGAAGCCGCTTATCTTCTTCAAGAAACGCAGCTACTTCATCGGAAACCTCGATAAAGGCATCCTCGGTGTACCACGGGTAAAGCTCCCGCAGATTGATCGTTGTCATGTTGTATTCCTCCGTTTGGATGTTTGTGTTCGTGGTTGCGGTTGAATCCAAACGAAGGGCGGCGGGGAGCGGCAGCCCACGGCGAAAAAGTGCCGGGAACGACAAAAAGCGCCCACACAGGCATAAAAGCCTGCATGGGCGCTTCGGTGCGGTTCAGTATGGAAATTGTCGGCGGCTGTCGGAGGGCATAGGTATCCTACGGTGTCCGGGTATCGTCCGGCTATGCTCCCGGCGCGGCTTGTTGCCGCAGCATTAGCGGCACCTCCTGTGCTCTCCTGTCATACGCATAGGTCCCTTTCATCTGAAAAATGTTGGGACAGCAAAAACAACGGCCGCCCCGTACAGAGCAGCCGCCGTTTTCCCTATACCATACGCTGCTTTTCAGTACCGCAAGGATGGGTGTCCTGTTATCGTCGTATTCTGATTTCTTTTAGGGCATTTCAGGACTATCCACAAGGGATACGCTGAACTCCTGCGCGGTTGCCCCCTCCGGCAGCAGCTTTGCCATGACCACCAGCCGCTGATTGCCGCTGTTGGCCTTGTCATACTTCCGGCAGCAGGTGGAGAGGGTCAGAACGGTATCTTCCTCGGAGAAGGTCACGCCATCAAAGTCAAGCCAGTTTTTCCGCGCAATCGTCTCAAAGAAGCTGGTCAGATCATCTCCCGTGGGATCAGGCGCAATATAGTCAAAGCCAATATCCGTGACGAATAGCGCGGTGATCTGGAAAATCATGTCCTCGCCATCCACAGAGAGATAGATATACGGATGCTCCTTTACAAAGTCTGCGTCCATATAACGGTAGAGCTTGGTGAACCGCACACCGTCCGGGTCGCAGTTGCTGGCGGAGTGGCCGAAAATGGTGGTGTTTTTGTCCAGCTTATCCCTGCCGCCGATTTCGTTTTCACAATGGGCATAATAGCAGCCCCACATGGCATACTCACCGTTTTCATCCAGCTTCAGGTAATAGCCGTTGTCCTCCGCCTGCATCACAGGGTCGTCCACCTCCGCACCGGGGATATACAGCCACGCCACGGTGTCGGGATTCTTCGCTCTGGCTTCCGCCAACTCTGCCTGCCTGTCCACCGAGGGGATAACTTCGCCTGCGGGAGTCGCTGATGGCTGAGGCGCAGATGTGCCGGAAGGCGTTCTGCCGGGAATGTCGATAGGCTCCGTCTCTTTCTGATAGCAGCCCATGACTGCCGTGGTCATGGCAAAGAGAAGGACGGCCATGCAGATGATCGGACGAATGATTCTTGTGATTCTTTTCATAATGCTGTCTCCTTGCCGCGCTGGGATAGCGGCGCAGCTCAAAATGTCATTGATTTGTTTCTTGTAGCGAAAAGAGAACAGCGCAGCTTCAGGGCGAGATGCCCGTCCGCTGCGCTGTCCGATGTTCGCTTATGGGGTCATGCCAGCGGCTTTGATGTTTAGCCGTATGTCAGCCGGTCACTTCTTGCAGCGCCAGAGGAAGGTCACGATCTGCGCTCTGGTGCAATCCGCATTGGGGCTGAATGTCGTGCTGGTGGTTCCCTTGGTGATGTTCTCCTTGACCGCCCACAATACCGCATCAGCATAGTAGGCGGTGGACTTCACATCGGCAAAGGGATTGGCTGTACCCGCTGCCGGGGACTTCTCAGAACGCCACAGGAATGTGACGATCTGGGCACGGGAGCAGGTCATGTTGGGGCTGAACGTGGTGTCGCTGGTGCCCTTGGTGATGCCGTTTTCTACCGCCCACAGCACAGCATCGTAGTAGTAGCTGCCCACGGGGACGTCGGTAAACGGCATGGCGCGGGTTTCGGGTTCGGGACTGCCAGCGGCACGCCACAGGAAGGTCACGGCCTGCGCTCTGGTGCAGGTAGCGTTAGGGCTGAAGGTCGTTGCGGTGGTGCCTTTAGTGATGCCGTTCTCAACAGCCCACTCAACGGCATCTTTGTAATAGGCTTTGTCTGCCACATCGGTGAAAGACATATCCGATTTTGCCGTCCACTTTGCGTAAATGGTGGTATTGGAAGTCAGCTTGATAGAAGTGACTTTGATAGTCAGGGCGCTATTGCTGTACCAACCATCGAAGGTATAGCCGTCACGAGTAGGCGTATAGCCGGTCAGGTCAACAGTTGTGCCGCTGGTCTTAGATACCTTGGAAATGGCGCTACCGCCGTTGGTATCGAAGGTCAGCGTGTAGCTGGTCGCTCCGCCGCTACCGCCTTCATTGCCGCCTGTGCCGCTATTGCGCAGAATCGTCAGCGTGTAGGTTTTAGCGCCGATCTTCACGACAATGTCGGTTGTGCCGCTGTTGGGGATGGCAACGGTTGC
>ERZ780198.3123-NODE-3123-length-11613-cov-4.027340_pt1 | contig 11613 bp, 9 predicted proteins | sample MGYA00510979_ERZ780198 | MGnify/ENA primary metagenome ERZ780198 (study PRJEB29588, sample SAMEA2158039) | human gut metagenome | biome: human gut; feature: human-associated habitat; material: faeces | place: Denmark | collected 2008/2010 ...
CAGCCATCCGGAGCCTTCCGGACTACTGCCATAACCTGCTCTGCCAATATGATCATATCCATTTCAGGAAGCTGCAAAACGCCAAACAATGAGGAAAGAGCTGCAGTATCCTCTATAATACGGGGACTTTTCCGGGTTGCGTTTTCCAGCATCAGCTCTACCCGGTTATCCAGTGCAACCGTAAGAAACCGGTCCATATCAATTCCCCTTAGTTCAAAAAACAAGGAGGGATCTTCGTCAAGCCTTGCCCCGACCCCATACAAGGCAGCTGCAACATGCTTGCACATCAGTGCCCAGTCCGGACAGCTGCAGTTAAAGCTGATCTCACTTGGCTTAGGGGACAGTCCTCCTTCACCGGTAAACAGCTCCTTCATGCTTAATGGGAAATTGCCAGCCAGCAGTTCTTCAATATTCTCCACCTTCTCTGTACAACGTGTCATTATCTGCTGACAATGCATCTGGTCGAGCGGACTGATACGGATTTCAATTTTATAGGGAGCCTTCCTCCTTCCCTGCACACGCGCCTGGATTTTCCCCTTTTCAATCTGCAGATCAACAACGGTTCCGGTACGTACATACCTTTTCCCACGTTCCAGTCTGGAGGCGTAATCCGCATATCCTTCCAGATTTTCACACCACGCATTTCCCCACCAGCTTCTTGCGATTTTCCTGCCGCTGATAAGGATAGGATGCATCGCTTTCCCCTTCATTTTCTGCTTTTTCAGACTGTCACTGGCATTTCTTCTCAACAGGCTTTCGCTCGGCTGGCTGTATAATTCTCCATCGTCCCAATAATTTTTCATTCCGTTCACCTCTATCTGCTTTCTAATCTTAACAACGAGAATAATTCTTCATTGGAAAGCTCCGTAATCCATTTTTCACTTCCGGATCCAATCATATTTTCCGCCAGCTCCTTCTTGGAGTGAATCATCTGGTCAATCTTTTCTTCAATCGTACCCTGGCTGACCAGCTTATGTACCATAACATCCTTCGTCTGTCCGATCCGGAATGCACGGTCAGTTGCCTGATTCTCTACCGCCGAATTCCACCAGCGGTCAAAATGGATCACATGATTTGCCCTGGTAAGATTTAAGCCTGTTCCTGCTGCCTTAACCGAAAGCACAATAAACGGAACATAACGTTCTCCCTGAAATGCATCCACGATTTCAGCACGGCGTTTTACCGGAGTTCCTCCATGAATGACATATCCCTTTGCATGAAAAATACCGGTCAGATAATCCGCAAGATATTCTGTAATTTCTTTAAACTGGGTGAATACAATTACCCGTTCTCTTTTTTCATAAATAGTCTCACACAATTCCTTTAACAGCTCAAATTTTCCACTGTCTGCTATTTCCAGCTGCATTGCTTCCCGGAAGGATAAATTCTCCGGGACATTTTTCATATCCTCAAGCAGCTTCTTAAGCTTTTCATGGTTTACCTCAATCCATTTTCCCTTTAAGAGAGCCAGTCCTTCGGTCTGGTTCAGAAGTTCCTGAATATCCTGCTGTGTCAGGCTGACCCCATCAACCGTCAGAGACGGCTGCAGGGATACCAGGGTGTCAAAGAGAGCTAGCAGTTTTTCCTTATCGGAACGGTATTCCGTCAGTGCATACTGCAGCGGCATATGCCGGATGCTCCGTAAGACTGATGTGATAAAGCAGTTCCATCGGATCCTGCGTTGCCTGCTCATCAGCGTAATTCGGATAAAATCCGTCTCTGGTAAAAATATATGCCTGCTTCTCTGCCACCTGATGCTCCATGTGATTGCTTCCTTTCGTACTTTTATTCTGCATTTCCGAATCATTTTCTTACATTATCAGCAGTAAATGCTGCAACCTGTACGGAATAAACTGTTTTTTCATAATTTTCATTATATGCGGTAAGCTGAATGGCTGCAAAGCAAATATTAAAAAGTACTTCGCGACGCAAAGGGTAATAATGGTAGCAGTTCACACAGCAGCTGCCGGATTGCGCAGACTCGCTGAAAATCATTGACAGGCATTGCCTATCTGTCTGAAATTTGTTACTATAATAAAGGTTTTACCGCTAACAAACAGATTTACAGGAGTATACTCATGGTCTCTTCTTGGTTTTATAAATACCACTTAATTGAATTGGCAGGCAGCTTCTTTACTACCTGGGCGCTCATGAAGGCTTCCCACATGGAGCCCGGCAATATTCTGACTCTGGTTTTCTTTCTGCTCTGCCTGTTTTTTTATCATTATGTTCATAAAAAATGCACTGATTTTAAAGGTGATCTCCACCGAATTACCAGGATCGCATCCATTTTCTCTGTCATTTTTACTCTGTTCTATATGCTGATGGATTCCCCTCATTATATCGAAACTCTTACCAGCCGTCTTTTCCGGTTCGGAATTCTTGCTGCGGTTGCGATTGGCTTCTGGTTCTTATTCTATGAGATACTACTTGCCATTCTTTTATCCACGCAGCATAACGACAGACTTTCTGCTTTGCTTTACAGCGCCGAAATTTCTGACAAGTGGGGTTTCCTGCATAAGCATACATTCCCTGTCACCTTTTTACTGTGCATGCTTGGCTGGCTTCCTTATTATTTGTACCAATTCCCGGGAATCATGACACCGGACAGCATCAATCAGCTGGAACAGGTGCTTGGACTTATCCCATACAGCAATCATCATCCCTGGGTACATACCCTGTTCATAAAGCTGTTCTACACCATTGGATACTCTCTTACCGGAAGCATGGTTGCCGCCATGGGGTTCTATACACTGATGCAGATGTGCTTCCTTGCAGCATCGATCAGTTATTTTGTGTCCTCCACCCGTATTTTTCATTTAAAACCAATCTGGGGCTTCCTGCTTGCACTTGCCTATGCCCTGCTTCCTTACCATGCCGTTTATTCGGTCACCGTCTGGAAGGATATTCCTTTCGCAGCAGCTGTCCTGCTATTTCTGACTGCCCTGTTACGGATACACAACAGAAACCACAGGTCTGACTATATCATTTTTATACTCTCCGGCATGATGATGTGCGTATTCCGTTCCAACGGATGGTATGCCTTTCTTCTCTGCCTTCCGTTTCTGCTCTTTTTCCTCAGACGGAACAAATACCTGATCGGTTCCCTTGCCATCACTCTCTGTATGAGTATTCTGATTCGTTATCCGGTCATGAACGCCTCTCATGTCGTATCTCCTGATTTCGTGGAGTCTCTCTGCATTCCTTTGCAGCAGGTTTCCTGTGTGCTTGCCAATGACCGTGACCTGACACCGGAGCAGAGCGAGCTGATTGACCAGGTCATTGACCGTACCTATGTAAAGGAATTATACAATCCTACCTTTGCCGACAATATGAAAGAGCTTGTGCGTGCCGGAAATCCTCAATATCTGGAAGACCACAAGACAGATTTTCTAAAGCTCTGGATATCTCTTGGCCTTAAGTACCCCGGCGACTATCTTGAGGCTTATATTCAACAGACAAACGGCTACTGGTATCCGGATTCCTATTATCTCGTTGCCGAAGCCGAAGGAATCAGCGCCACTTCCCTTGGGATCTCCCACACCCCCTTAATCCGGGGACCCTTAGTAGTGAAAGGTAAGGAGATCGCCATTAAACTCGGCAGCATGATTCCCCTTTACGGAACCTTATGGAGTATGGGTGTAATCTTCTGGATATTCCTGATCTGCATTGCATGTATTCTGGCCCGCAGGGATTATTCCAAGCTGCTCTATGCCCTTCCCTGCCTGACACTCTGGTTCACCGTAATGATTGCCACTCCGGTTGCCACCGAATTCCGCTATGTTTACTTTTTGATTTTATGTCTGCCTTTTTATCTGGTGACAACTCTTGCGGATATCAAATGATGTTTTCCGGAATGTATGATTGAAGTTTTGTAGCTGAACATCTATAATATATTCTTAAGCATCATTAAATTATTATTAGCGATGCAAAATTAATGATATAAACAATAACAACCTAAATAATCCGGAAATATTCCAAATATTCCATAAGAAAGAGATAACACCTATGATTTCTTTAGTAATTCCGTCCTATAATGAGCAGGACAATATCGTTCGCACCTATGAGACAATTCAGGGAATTTTGAATCAGGCAAAGATTGATTTTGAAATCATCTTCGTGGATGATGGTTCTGTGGACAATACCTATGTAAATATTGCCAGGCTCGCACAGACGAAAATGAATGTCAAAGGGCTTTCCTTTTCCCGCAACTTCGGCAAGGAAGCGGCCATTTTCGCCGGTCTCGAAGCTGCTGCCGGAGAATGTGCAGTCATTATGGACTGTGATTTGCAGCATCCTCCCACACTTCTTCCTCAAATGTACGAATTATGGCAGAATGGGTATGAGGTAGTAGAAGCTGTAAAGTCCAATCGCGGCAGGGAAAGCGTTTTCCATCGCATGTGTGCCAATGGCTTTTATGGAATTATCAGCCGGCTTACGAAAATTGACATGAAAAATGCCTCCGATTTTAAGCTTCTGGATCGGAAAGCAGTTGATGCTCTCCTGCTGATGCCTGAGCGGACTCCGTTTTTCCGCGCCTTATCCTCCTGGGTTGGATTCAAAACGATCCAGATCCCTTTCGAAGTACAGGAACGTGAAATCGGCACCTCCAAATGGAGCTTCTGGAGTCTGGTGAAATACGCACTCCGTAACATTACCTCCTTTTCCGGTGCACCACTGCAGGTTGTTACCATTTTAGGATGGTTCATGTTTATCCCGGCTTTAGGCTTCACGATTGAGGCATTGTTCCGGTACTTTTCCGGAACTGCTGTGGAAGGCTTCACCACCGTTATTATCCTGCTTTGCTGGATTGGAAGTATTTTGATGATCAGTCTCGGTATTATCGGTCATTATATTTCCAGAATTTATGAGGAGATTAAGGCACGCCCAAGATATCTGATCAGCAGACGCTGTGGGTATGAAAGGGAAGCCGGCAACGCTCCAGGGAAAGCCCTTTAATTCTCAGAATAATATAGAATAATAAATTCCATTCATAAGGAGCAACATCATGATTATATATCATGCCGATGACTACGGCATTTCCATAAATGCATCGAAAGAAATATTAGCTCTCGTCCAACAGGGAAAGCTATCCGGAATCAGTGTCATTCCCAATATGAGCTGCTTTGCTGACTGTATAGATCTGCTTCTTCCTGTAATGAAAGAACGTCCGGCTCTGACGGTTGCACTGCACCTTAATTTTTTCGAAGGACACTGCTGTGCGGATCCTTCGCAAATTCCGCTTCTTGTTGATGAAAATGGATATTTTAAGTGCAGCTGGATGTATTTCTTTAAAAGCTCCTACACCTCTGTGAGAAATGAACTTCGCAAACAGCTTTCCACGGAAATCCAGGCACAGATTCAAAAGCTATATCATGCAATGCCTTCCGATTATGTATTATGTCTTGACAGTCACCAGCATTCCCATATGATTCCGGTTGTCTGGGATGCACTGTGTGATGTCGTACTTTGGAATCATTACCCGGTACAGTATATCCGCATTTCCAGAGAGCCCTTAGCTCCTTATCTGAGCACTCCTGCCTTATACCATACCTATCCGCCGGTAAATCTGATTAAAAATGTCATCATTCAGTTTTGCACATGGTATACCAAAAGACATCCTATTATCCCCATGAAAGGGAACTATTATTTATGGGGACTGATTATGGGTGGTTCCATGGATGCTGAGCGGATCAACCGGTTGATGGATAAGTTTCAGAAATACGGACAGGATCCCAATACCCTGGAGCTGCTTTTCCATCCCGGAATCATTCTTCCTGAGGAATTGTCTCCGGAATATAATAATCCGGATTTTAAAGCTGCTGAAACTTCTCCCAGACGGAGAGCCGAATATGAAAGTCTCATGAAGCTGTAAGCCTCATGAGACTTATTATTTTTCTGTTTTCTCATTCTATATACTTATAGTAAATCCGATGTACATCTTCGTCCGCGCCCTCACTGATTGCATCTTCAAACAGCTTTTGCAACACTTGTCGGTTTTTATGAAAAGCAGCCTGCCGGTATTCTTCCTTCTCCAACCAGGTACACCAGCCTCTGACATTAAATTGTGTATAATCAAATTCTTCCGGAAAACAGACAAAGGAAAACCATGGATCCAGATCTTTATATTGATAGAACACCTGAATATCCAGAATTTTACCATTCTGCCATAACCTGAGAATATTTCTCAACGGTATATCCTGAAACCTCATGTTCATACGTTGTTTTTCGCTTAATTTAGCATATGCTTCACATTTCTTAAGAAGTAATGCCTCCACATCCTTTGAATAACCTATAATTTCCTCCAGCAAAAAAATCCGCAGCTTATAAATATCCATTCCGAGTACTTTACCTGCTGCACATTGCGAGATCTCATCCTGTATCTGTTTCCCAGCAAAGGGATAAATATTAACAAGAAAATAGGATGGGGTTCCTCCATACCATTTCTTATAACATTCCCAGGAACGAATGATGAGCTGTTTTGATATCCGGTGATGCTTTATATCAATCACTTCGCAAAGCAGTGTCAGATCTGCAAACCACTCTACATTTGTCTGAAGTATTTGCGAATACCGGTTCTCGTGATCCTCTTTCAAAAAGTTTCGCAAAAATTTCATAAACAGTTTTTCTGCATATGGCGAAATAATATCCTGATATCCTGCATCAAACTGTTCCATCAGGAACTCTTCAAATATACCTGCTGCCGGTAAAAATGACCTTTGATCCTTATCCAACGGCATCAGTTTATCCAGATATTGAAACAGATGTTCCATTACCAGCTCAACAGATTCACGATCCAGCGTCATCTTCTCAAGCAGATTCATTACATTTTTGAGCCGGTGCACGGCCATATGACCTTCTGCTCTGCATCTACCAATTCTATAAGTATTAAAATCCAGTAAATTTACACAGTTGTCTATAATCTGTCTGTATATCTGCTGATCAAATTTAAGCTGTTTTATCTCATACTTCTTCCAAAAGATATCCAGATCCTTAACCTCAAACAAGTTAATCATAATGTAGATATCCCAGGCCGAAAAGGCAAACCACAATGGTTTATTTCTACAAAATGGAGATAAAAAGAACACAAGCAGATCTATGTAATTCTTAAAAATTTCCGAAATTGCCGCATGAATTATTGTCGATGAATACAAACCTGTTATATAAAATCCATTTAAAACAAGAGTCCGGACAAAATCCGTCATAGATGACCGGGTTATGAGAAATTCCGTTGGATCATACATTACCGTTCCCGAATAACAATAAGAACGCATTTTCTCCGATGTTTCAACAAATTGAATACTCAGTCCAGCACACTGGTTCATATATTCTTCAAAAAGCGGAAGCATTTGCTTTTCCTGTTCCGGCATTCTATGCCACATTTGGGCAAAGTGGATATGAGTATGCTGTTGCAGCCTATAATGCTGTTCCATATTACGCGCAAAACATACCTGCTCATATAAGTCTGTTTTTTTCTTATCAGACCACTGTTTTTTAGACAGCTGCTCAACTATAGCTTCATGATCTGTATACATTGCCCAATAGCTTTTCTCTGTCCCCGAGAATTCTGGATTTTTCCTCACCAGCTTCCAAAGCTTTTCATATTGACTTGTAAGGCAAAACTCTTCCAGACAGCTTATACCGGGCAATAGCTTCAAAGATATGTCATAACTTCTGGCAGGCGTCTTCCAATCATATATATAACTTTGTACTCCAACTTTGCTTAAAAACTGCCTTGCTCTTAGAACAAAATCATCCACCTTCCTGCTTCGTGCTGCATGAAACAATGCCTTTACCAGTTGTTCCCCTATCGTATTTTCCCTGATATGCAGAATGGAATCCTCTTTCAATATTTCGTACTTATCCTTTTTCAGATAAGCACAGATCTCTCTTACGTGTACCGCCTTGCGTTTTTCAAAATAGGTAAACATATCTTCAAGCTGTTCTCTTCCTATCTTTGGCTGCTTTATCAATGTTATTGATTTAAGAACCTGCAAAAGACAATTTCCTCTGGGATTGGCTAAAAGAGTCTGCTTCTGCTTACGTTCCGAAGCCGGAAGATCTGACACCTGAAGTATTTGAATCTGCTTCTGTTCCAAATACTCTCTTTGATATTTATCCATCGCTTTCGTTTCTGCTGAAACCAGAATATGCCTTGGACTAATTTCCTGTTTAGAATTCTGGCGTGAAACGCTCTTTTCCACCCATTTCATAATAAGTTTCAGATTAGAATCTCCCACACCATAGCCTATAAACAGAAATGTGTGATTAATCAGCAGCGATTTAATAAAATTTTCCATCAAAATATGACTATCCGAATACTCCAGATAGTCATCTTCGCACAGCACAAGAGAATTCATGTTCTGTACATCCCCATGAATCTTTAATAACAAATGATTAGAATCCACATACGCCATATCGCCATCCCGCACCACAGTTACATATGGATACGGAATATTTCCCTCTGCTCTTCTACGATATCCCTCCTGTAAGCTATAAGTCTGATTCACATCACTATATCTGTCAGCAATATATCTCTCTATCAGCACATCATAATTCGTCGTAATAATATGTTTGGGTTTCAGCTTCATGACTTCATCCAATATGGGATTATCCGACTCCTTAACCCGATCCGCGCCAAAAGCTTCTTTTAAAATTTTCTCATAACTATTCGGCGATTGATATTTCAACGCCTGTGGAATGCGTAATAGTTCATCCGAGGTAAAAGCTTTTCCCTTCGCAGCGTCCTTTCCTGTCAATTCCCTATACATTTTACGGACTAAAGAATTCCATGTAAGAAATCCAAAATTATTGGACATTCCAGCCCCTATAAAAACGATTAGCTGATTGCTTTCTGATGCCTGTTTAATCTGCTGATAGATGGATTCGTATGATGTGATGCTCACTGTAGGGTCCTTTCTAAAATGTAATAGTAATACTGTATGCTTCTTACATTTACTTTTAAATTTCCTTTCACATATTTCTAGTTTTATTAATGCGCTGTTCCTTAACCTCCTATTATCATAACTATCATATTATTGGGCGAATATGCTATTCCTATTAAAGTATATGATGGAGTTAACAAATTTCCTTCTCCATAGCTATTGCCTTCATATTTAATCCTCAAATTAGCATCACTCAGAGATGTTATATTGTTTCTAGTTGTATAAACTCCATCAGATAACCAGATTCCATTTTCTACCAAAACAGAAGACCAATGACTACCATCCGGTCGTACACAATCAATAGAATTAACATTTTCCTTTGCCAATATATCACACGCGTTACATAGTTGATCAGAAAGACTCAAACCAGCTAATCCCAAAGTCTCCCTTTTTTGATTTATCAAGGTTAATAGCTTACCTGAAAACTCATTTTCCGGCAAACCTATATTAATTGTGATATTCCCACCCGGGGTAATTATTTCTGAAGATGTTGGAGACTGAGATATTACTGTTCCATTCCCGCGCAAATAATATTCAATATTATATGTATATCCACTCTGTATACATACATTGATAGCAGTCTGTTCATCCATTCCAATTAATGCCGGGACCACATTTTGATCCATTATCTTATCGTCATGTTCATTTCGAGAGTCTTCCAATTCATTATTATCCTCTTCTCCATTTTGTTGAAGGGTTTCTATAGCATAGGTCTCCTCGATACTATCCTCATCAAATGTATCTTCCGGTTCATGCCTAATTTCTTGATTTGAACTTATTATTCTATCTCTGCTCTGATCAACTGCTAATACTCCATTTTCTCTAGAAACAATATATGGTGTTTTTTTAACTTCTCTATATATAATCAAGACCGAGTTTACCACAATGGTAAAACATATAATCTTAACTACAATTCTCCTTTTTCTATTAATCACATCTTTCATTATTTTTTATTCCTACATCACACTATACGTGACACACTTTTTGTGCATAAAATTCCCTTGGAATTCACCCTTATCCAATACTGCGAAGGAATAAAACTTCTCTTCTTTACCAATTCATACACCATTTGTAAACGAATGTTTTTTCTAACATCATCAATACATCTATTATCCTTAATTATCAACAGCATTTGAGTTCTAGTTCTTTTCAATTGATTATTGATAAATTCATTGTAACTTCCTAAATTAATTTTTATCAAAAACTGAGTTTGAATATTTAAAGTAGGCATATTAAAACATCCATATTTTATAATTGTATCAAAAAAAAGACCACATGCATAAGCCAGACTATTACTTTTTTTCCCAAGGCAAGTTTTACTAATTATATATCCAACTATCAAATTTTGACCTGTTCTTCCACTTCCTTTTTCCAAATAAGAAGTTGGATAAATATGAAACACTATAGTTTCACTTATTTTATTTACCACCTTTATCAAATTTGTTTTTATAACTTTATCTGATATTTCACTATATGCCATTTCCGTCAAAAAATTATATTCATCCCTTATATCCTCATTAATGAAAAAAATGACATCTTGAAAATTTCCATACGGTAATATTATAAATGGCTCTATTATATCTTTCATTTCTTTCTCCTTAATTTAAACTTATAATAATTTTTTTCAATTCACTTATGCCCCAACCTTTGACTGCACTACCAAATAATATACAATCCGAATATTTCTTTAATAATTGCAATTCATCTGATTTTCCATATATACTCATAATCTTCGCATGGCTTTTATCCTCTATATATTCTTGCTCAGATGCATATACCAAATCACATTTGTTAAAAAACACAATAACTTTATTAGGTTTTTTTATTGATTTACTATTCTTCAGAATTTGAACTATTGTTGCCGCCTTTACCAATTCCTTTATTATATACTCACGATTAACCTCATTTGATTTATTTAGCATAGTAAACGATATAACATACACAACAACGCGCTTTTCACTTTTATTAAATGCAAATTTTTTTAGTTCATCTATCATATTACCAAAATTATTTCCAGGGTTATCATACAAGCGAGGATATATATCTTTTTTACCAACAGGTATTCTATTGCCTTTTATTTTTTTGCGTGATTTTGTTGAAGTAATTTCTGCTAATAATTTTCCCTCAGTCGCATCAGGATCCTCAAATTTTCTAATCATTGTTGTCTTTCCTGATGATATTCCCCCCATAAATATAGTATCAATATTCCTAAATGATAAAATTCTTATTATTACTTTTAATAAGAACGTACAAATTGTACCCACTCCAACCAAAGTGATAATCCATTTTAATATTATTCCCAATTTGCTATTAAGAAAATTAAATATAACATTAAATATGCTATGTAATGTTACAACTTTTGTGTTACTATTTATCTCCCATATTCCCGTTTTTTTCTTGACCGCTTTCTCTTGTGCTTTAATTTCACTCTCTAATGCTTTATCAATATTTTTTAATTCTGCCAAACCATTTTCTAACAAAAATATTCTTATGGTTTCATCATTATAAATATTACTTTTTCTATCAAGGCAATACGACGTGTTTTCTTCCGCATATAGCATTAAATTTGATAGATCAATTGGTTCATTATATATATGTTGCTTATAATAAATATTTGAAATAATATTTTCATCTCCCTTTTCAAAGCTTATATAATAATAGCCAATAG
>ERZ780198.3126-NODE-3126-length-11602-cov-2.734303_pt1 | contig 11602 bp, 10 predicted proteins | sample MGYA00510979_ERZ780198 | MGnify/ENA primary metagenome ERZ780198 (study PRJEB29588, sample SAMEA2158039) | human gut metagenome | biome: human gut; feature: human-associated habitat; material: faeces | place: Denmark | collected 2008/2010 ...
CGTAAGCATCTGCCACAACTTCTTTTAATACAGGTGTTGTATTCGGATTGTCTCTTGTGATCACTTTCCGCTCAAGGAAACGTAAAATATCTTCCTCCGGTGCTTCCACTTTCACGCTAAGAATCTTCTCATTCTCACCGCGGTTTAACGCAAGTACACGGTGTCCAGCCAGCTTATTTACAGGCTCATCAAACTCGTAATACATCTCGTAAACAGATTCCGCCTCCGGATCTTTTGCAGTGGAAGTCACATGACCTTTTTTCATGGTAAGGTCACGGATTCTCGTACGGTAATCCGCCTCGTCTGAAACCGCCTCGGCGATAATATCTTTTGCTCCGGCAATCGCATCCTCTGCGGAATTGACTTCTTTTTCCGGATTGATGAATTTGGCAGCCTCTGCCTCAAGCGGTGTGTTTAACATCTGTAGAGTGATCACATTGGCAAGGGGTTCGAGTCCCCTCTCCTTTGCAATCGTAGCCCTTGTTCTGCGCTTTGGTTTGTAAGGGCGGTATAAATCCTCCACTGCAACCATCGTCTCAGCCGCAAGAATCTGTGCCTTTAATTCATCTGTCAGTTTTCCCTGTTCCTCAATGCTGTTTAAAACCGTCTCCTTACGCTCTTCCAGATTGCGGAGATAGGTAAGACGCTCATATAGATTACGGAGCACTTCATCATTTAAGGAACCGGTCACTTCCTTACGGTATCTTGCGATAAAAGGAATGGTATTCCCCTCATCGATCAATTTCACTGCTGCCTCTGCCTGACTTTTTCTGATACCAAGTTCTTCAGAGAGTTTCAAAATAATATCCATGGTAAATCCTTTCTTTCTGAATTGTTTTACAGACTTATCCGCAGTCTGCCAATCCAATGTTCTGACGTTTTCCCGTCAGGATCCTGCTGATACCCATTGTACCACGTTCCCTTCTCACGCTTCAAGTAAAAGCAATTGCATTTTTTTATTGTAACATCCCGTTTTCCTATGCTATAATAAATTAATTTGAGGTAAATCATAAAACCTTATCATTTTCATTTTACTTTTAAGGAGGAAGTTTTTTATGAACGAAAACAACGGAGCAATCCGTGACGCCAGCGTTCTTGGCGTCCCAAAAATGTTAATCTTAGGATTACAGCACATGTTCGCTATGTTCGGTGCAACCATTCTCGTACCGATTTTAGTAAACAGCTACTTTGGTGAAGATGTACTTCACGTTCAGGTTACTTTGATCTGCGCAGGTGTGGGAACATTATTTTTCCATCTGTGTTCCAAATTCAAGGTTCCTGCATTTCTCGGTTCATCCTTCGCCTTTTTAGGCGGATTTGCAACTATCGCAAATCTTGACACCGGCGTTTTTGCCGATATGTCCAACGCAGACAAACTTTCCTACGCATGTGGCGGTATCGTCGTAGCAGGTTTACTTTATCTAATACTTGCTCTTATCATCCGTCTTGCAGGTGTAAAAAAAGTTATGCGTTTCCTTCCACCTGTTGTAACAGGTCCGATCATTATCTGTATCGGTTTAAGTCTTTCCGGCTCTGCCATAAACAACGCTTCCACAAACTGGCTTCTTGCATTTATTGCACTGGCTACCATTATTGTATTTAATATCTGGGGAAAAGGAATGTTTAAGATCATCCCGATCCTGATGGGAGTTGTGATCTCCTATGCGGCGGCAGTGCTCTTAAATGCCTGCGGCATGACAAACCCGGATGGCTCCGCGATCCTTGATTTTTCCAACGTAGTATCTGCGGCATGGGTGGGAATCCCGCCATTCCAGATCTGCAAATTCGATATCACGGCGATCCTTGTCATGGCGCCGATCGCGCTTGCGACCATGATGGAGCACATCGGAGATATGTCCGCAATCTCAGCGACCGTCGGCGAGAACTTTATCGCGGATCCGGGACTGCACCGTACCCTGATCGGAGACGGACTTGCAACGGCGCTTTCCGCACTGGTCGGCGGACCTGCCAATACCACATACGGCGAAAATACCGGGGTACTGGAACTCAGCCATGTGCATGATCCGCGTGTCATCCGGATCGCGGCATGCTTTGCGGTTATTTTGAGCTTTATTCCGAAAATGGCGGAGATCATCGGTTCCATGCCATCCGCGATCATCGGCGGTGTCAGCTTTATGCTCTATGGAATGATCTCGGCGATCGGTGTGCGGAATGTGGTGGAAAATCATGTGGATTTTACCAAATCCAGAAACCTTGTCATCGCGGCAGTCATCCTGGTATGCGGACTTGGCTTTGGTGACGGACTTACCTTTACCGTAGTTGGAACTTCCATTACACTGACCGGTCTTGCGATCGCAGCGATCGCGGGAATCGTTTTAAACGCGATCCTTCCGGGAAATGATTATCATTTCGGGGATGATGTCAGAGGCGATATCAGCCGTGGCATCGGGATCAACCCGGAACCGGAGAAAAAATAAGGATGACGAATCTACTTGTTTTTTGCCGAAAAGCTGATATAATAAGTGCATGTTGCATAAATATGCAGGTGAAAAATAACAAAGAGGAGTGATTCATTATGAAGAAGATGAAAAAGATCGCCGCAATCTCTCTTGCGGCTGCAATGACAATAAATACAGTAATTCCGGTATCTGCTTCATCTCTTTCAAGCACATTACCATCTGCCGGAGCTGCAACTACATTAAACGGCAGCGACATTACGGTTGCATCCAACGGAGATCTGAAGATGACAGCAGGTGCGGTTGTGGCAGATAATCTGGAGAAGGCAACACTGCCACAGGAAGCAGAAGTCGGCGGAGAAACGGTTCTGGATGTCGCAGCGGAAGTTGCGGAAGAAGAGGCAGACATTACCGTTTCCGGTGAAGATGCAGTTGCGGAAAGTGCAGAAGCACAATATGCAAATCTTGTTATTGCAAAATGTAACGATTATGTCAATGTCAGACAGGAGCCGAGCGAGGAAGCAGAGATCGTCGGCAAGCTGTATAATAAATCAGTTGGTGATTTCGTATCGGAAGCAGACGGCGGATGGTATCAGATCACATCAGGCAGTGTAACAGGTTATGTTAAAGCAGAGTACTGTGTGACAGGAGAAGCTGCTATTGCACTGGCAAAGGAAGTCGGTAACAGAATCGCAACTGTTACAACAACCACTTTATTTGTAAGAGAAGAGCCAACCGTTGATTCGGCTGTACTTGGTATGGTTGGTCTGGAGGATGATCTTTCCGTATTACAGGAAGATGAACTGGACGGATGGGTAAAGGTTCCGATCGAAGAAGGTGAAGGATATGTATCCACAGAGTTTGTGGAGCTTCATACAGAGTTTGTAAAAGCAGAGTCCAAGGCAGAAGAAGAAGCCAGACTTGCAAAGGAAGAGGCAGAAAGAAAAGCAGCCAATGCAGCGGCCAGCAAGAAGAGCGGTAAGTCCTCTTCAGGAAGCGGATCTTCCGCATCTGTATCAGGCGGCGGTGCAGGCGCGAGCGTAGCAAGCTATGCACTCCAGTTTGTCGGTAACCCATACGTGTACGGTGGTTCCAGCCTGACAAACGGAACAGACTGCTCCGGCTTTACCATGAGCGTATATGCAAACTTCGGTATCAGTCTTCCACATTCTTCCGGTGCACAGAGAGGCTGCGGTTATGATGTAGGTGGTCTTGCAAATGCACAGCCCGGTGATCTTGTATGCTACAGTGGTCACGTTGGTCTTTACATCGGCGGCGGACAGATCGTACATGCTTCTACAGCAGCAACCGGTATTAAGGTTTCCAATGCAGATTACAGAAGCGTACTTGCAGTCAGAAGAATTTTCTAATCTGAATAAAATAAGAGAAATGATAAGGAGCAGTTACCAGATGGTAGCTGCTCCTTTTAGGTTCCTTTCTCTACTCCGGGAACATCAGACTGAAGAAGGCCTCTTTAAATGCTTTGCTGTAACCGCGTGCAATCGGAACACGCAGCCCGGATTTCATGAAGATTTCGGACGCGTTGAAATGGTCTACGTTAGGAAAGTAGACAAGATAACTGCGGTGACATTTGAAAAAGCCATCTTCTTCCAGAAACTGATCTTCCACAACATGAAATGGGGTGATGGTCGTGATGACCTGTCCTGTCCGCAGATAAAAAAGCACTTTTTTATTCTGGGCTTCGGCAAATTCGATGTCATGAAAATACACCCGCTGGTAGCCCTGTGCTGTTTTCAGAACCATATTTTTCTGCTGGATGGTGCATGTATGACTGCATTCATCCAGCGTTTCCTTTAGCTTTTCGTAGGAAACAGGCTTCAAAAGATAGCCCTGTGCCTTAGTTTCATAGGATTCCAGGGCAAATTCAGGAGAGGATGTCAAATAGATGAGCTGTACGACATTGTCATGCTGCCTGAGCTCCCTGCCAATATCAATTCCGTTTTGCAGTGGCATAAGAATATCCAGAAATACGATATCCATATGTGTACCTGTGATCTTAGAAAGCAGCGCATCTCCATTGTCAAAGGGAAACAGCTCTGCTGTGATACCGCTTTCCGCAGCCCATTGTCTGATCAAATTTACTGTATTCTGTAAAAAATCCTGATTGTCATCACATAATGCTATTCGCAATTTAGACTCCTCCCTGCATCTGTTCTGTTCGTTCGTATTGTACTGTATGTGTACTTCTTTTTCAATATTAAAACTGCATTTCGTGCCCAAAACGCTACATTACACGCGGTAAAAACGTCTAAACTGTTTTACGATTTATAATAGAAGTAACGAGAGATCGTAATAAAAACAGGGAGGTAATTGCATGAAAACAATAAGAAAGAAATCTGCAGGATGGAAGGGTGCTGCATGGCTGCTTTGTCTGAGCATGCTTATGACAGCTGTAGAACCGCTTGCAGTACAGGCGGAAGAAACGATCGATGTATCAAGTGTGATCGCTTCTGAGACTACGGAGCAGACAGCTTCGGAAGAAGCCGGGCAGGCTGCTTTGGAAGAAACAGAGCAGACGGTTTCAGGGGATGTTGGGGAAGATGTTTTATCTGAGATAGAAAGCGATACAGAAGAGGGGACAACAGCAGGAACAGGTGGAACATCCGAATTGGTGTCTTCCGAGATTCCAGGACAGACGATTCCGGAGTGGACAGCGAAATTGGAAAATAATGTATTGACATTTTCATTAGTCGATGCCTATGCTGGTGTAGCTTCTTCTGTTATGAAACAGCAATGGTTTGCCCAATCATATTTGGATATGAAACGTGTCAATGAGTCTAAATTTTCTGGAACAAAATGTAGTGTATCTATTGATTTTTCTCAGAAACCGGACATGGAAGATGGTTTGCATGTTGCTTTCGCACAGGTATATGCGACCAGATATGCTGACAGTCTTCAGTGGCAGGCTGTTGTATATATTGAGAAAAAGGGATCGGATCTTTCTTTCTACGCTCCATATGCGAAGGAAAATACGGATCTTCTGAATGAATTAAATAAAAAAACAGAGGAACAGATTAAAAACTATACCAATCCGGCAACTATTGCATCTGTACAGGCAGACAGTTATGAAGAGGTTGTACAGACGGCAAAGGATCTTGTGAAGAACCTCAGTACAGCTGAGCAGAAAATTCAGGCAATTCATGATTGGGTTTGTAATAATCTTGCATATGATTATGAACTGCTGAATAATGGCGGAAACGTAGGAGATGAGCTTGATTATGCTTTTAAGAACAAGAGGGCTATTTGCGGAGGGTTTGCGACACTGGGAAATATTATGTTTCGTGCTGCAGGCATTCCAAGTTTATATGTTTCCGGTCTGGGATCTTCTGTAGGTGTATTTGATGAAACACATACAGGGCAGGGGCATGCATGGAACGTTGTGTATTATAATGGTACATGGATCTGACATGGGATTGCAATAATCAATATTGGGGAGAAGGAAGCTCCAAAAACAAATCCGGGCAGAAGTGTACTTATGACAACTATGGAATACCGGCATATCGGATGGGGCTTGGTCATAAGCCAAGTGAAAAAGGTGCAGTATCTTACAGCAATACCATAAAAGGAATCATTGTAGAAGACACTAAAGAAAAATATGCCTGCGGAGATGACATTTCCAAGGATTATAAGTTATATTTACAGACTACATACAAGTTTAAGACTGGCGGAGATTTCTTCGGAAACGGAGGCTATTATACAGATAAGTTCGAACTTGGAAAAGGTCTGGGAGAACTCAGCGGTTATGATATGAATACGCCCGGAAAACAGACAGTTACTGTAGCATACAAGGGCTTTACCACAACCTTTGATATTGAGGTAGTAGGTGTAAAGGGAATCAGAGTTGAGCCTGCAGAGAATGCAGTTTATGTCAAGGGCGATCATTTTATTCCGGAATATACCTTATATGCACAGATGACAGATGGTACAGAATCGCAGATCGACGTATCCAAATCGGAATGTACTGGTTTTGATATAACCAAGGCCGGTACACAGACTGTGAAAGTAACCTATCAGGGACATGAAACAACATTTGATATCAACTTACTGGATGTTGCAAAGCTTGCGGTAGAACCAAAGGCAGATAAATATTATCTGGTCGGAGATACATTTGTACCGGATTTCAAATTGTATCTGGTGATGGCAGATGATACAAAAACAGCTGTTTCGGATATTTCCAAGGCAGTCTGCACCGGCTATGATATGAGCAAGGCAGGTACACAGACAGTGACAGTAAGCTATAAGGGCTTACAGGCAAGCTATGATATCAAAGTGGTAAGCATTACCGGGCTGAAGGTAGTGCCAAAAGTGACAGAGTACAAATATGGCAAGGCGTTAGATAAGAGTGGTAATGCAGTATATTATGTCCTTTCGGATGGAACGGAAGTGGCTTTGCCCATAAAAGATCTTGCATCTGTAAAATACAGTGGATACAGCAGATACAAGACAGGTACACAGACAGTAACTGTTACGTATAAAGGATATAAGACAACTTATACAGTAACTGTAACAAAATCGGGCTCCGGTACAACAGGAACAGGTGGGACCACATCAGGCGGAACCACAACAGGAAAACAGGATGATACAAAGAAGCCAGGCAGCGGAACTACCACGAGAGATCCGGCAAAAGATCCGGTAAAAACCCCTGCAGCAGGCACTGTTTTAACAGCTTCCACAGGATCATATAAGGTAACAAAGGCAGATGCAACAGCCGGAGAAGTTGCTTACTATGGTCCGAAAAACAAAAAGGTTACCAAAATCACCATTCCACAGACAGTGACGATCGATGGTATTACTTATAAAGTAACTTCTATTGCAGATAAGGCCTGCCAGAATTGCAAGAAATTGAAAACCGTAACGATCGGAAGCAATATTGCAAAGATCGGCAAATCAGCATTCAGTGGCTGTAAAGCGATCAGGACAGTGACGATCAAGACGACAAAGCTGAAAGCAAAATCAATCGGTGCAAAGGCATTTAAGGGCATTACCAAAAAGGCAACCTTTAAAGTACCAAAGAAGCAGAAGAAAGCGTATAAAAAGATCATCTGCAAGAAGGGTGCTCATAAGAAGGCAAAATTTAAATAAGGTACATAATACATAATAAGGTAAGGGCTCTGGGAAAAATTCCCGGAGCCCTTTTAAAGCATTTGCTGTTTGACATGCGTCAAACAGCTTCCATATTCAGTTGTCGTTATACTACTTTCCAGATTTGCGCTGCTTCAGCCGCTCTTTCTGCTGCGCGATCATTGTTTCCAGCTCTGAGATCTCATCTGCTGTGATCGGCTCATTTAATAAGCCTGCTACCAGATGTGGTACAGAAAGCCCTTCAAAGGAATGGAAATCGCGAATTACCTGACTGACACCGAAATCCTGCTCGGTGATCAGCGGTCTGTAGCTTCGCGTCAGTACGGTTCCGCTGTATACGATGTCTGCGACTTCGATATACTTGTATTTTAACAGGTTCCGCAGTACTGCCTGTACCGTATTGATCGTCAGATCCGGTTTGAGCGTGGCAATTTCAGATGCGATAAGCGGATGATCCGTGTGCCATAATAATTGCAGGATCTCCAGTTCTCGGTTTGTAATTTTCTGAAAAGGTTGTTTCTTTGGCATGTTATTTATTCCTCCTAACATGGAATCCAGTCAGTAAGCCATTTTTCGTTGGTTGCATCATACAATCTTTTGTACAGCTTTCCGTTGATCACTTTATAGCGCCATTCTGTATAAGGTTTGCGAGCCTGTACATCAGGTGTGGTGTCAACGCTTGTGTCGGCGACTGGTTCTGCAGGAGCAGCAAGAATGTTGACGCTGAGAGCTGGCAGGGACACAGTCAGAGTGGTGCAGATGAGTAGTGCATAAAGTGCTTTTTTCATGGTAAATCCTCCTTTTCATAAATGGGTATGTCCGGCAGATTCGCCGGATCTTCAAAGGTTCCTATATATGTATTGTCTATATAGAGTTCATACAGGGAATCGCCTGCTTGGATGGCATAGCTGCCTTTCTTTGGTATTGTAAAGGAAGTTGGCTCATCGGTGGGGACTTCTATGGATCTTGATTCTATAATTAAAGCATAGGATAAAATTGTAATCAGAATCATTACAGCGATGAAGCCATATTGCCCCCGTTTTCTGTGAGAAGTCTGCGGTGTTTCAATGCTCTTCATGATCACAAGTGCACGCTGTTTCAGCTCCGATTTGGCATAGCCATCAAAAGAAAGCGTAGAGTGCGAAAGCAGTGGATGGTGTATGCTTTCTTTTGCTACATGAACCAGACAATCCAGATATTCCAGCTTGGAATCATCATCCAGTTGCTCAGTCGCAAGTAGATCTGCCGACTCCTCGATATAGATAGATATTTTATCGCAGAACAGATAAAACAGCGGATTCCACCAAAAAACAATTTTGAGAAGCTCGATCAGCAGCTTATAAAGCGTATCACCATGCAGATAGTGGGCTGTTTCATGGGATAAAACATAATACCATTCCTGCTGTGACAGGGTGAGCGTTGGTACGACGATCACCGGATGAAGTAGTCCGGTCACGAAAGGGGAACTGAGTTCCCTGCTTTCTCTGACATGGAATCTGGAGCGTGCAAAATGCTTTTCTGCCAAAATACGATCAAACTGCGATAAAACAGTCGGAGCCTGTGCTTCGGGGAGCAGGTTGATATCTCTGCGTAGCCGGTGGTAACGGTAGAGTAGAAGAAAAGCCGATACAATAATACCAAGTATCCAAATGCCTATTATTATATGTGCAATGGAAAATTGAATTTTGCCAAATGTAATAGACAACATGAAAAAACGGTTTAATGTAGGATATCCTTTTGTCAAATATAGAGAATATGTAAACGGTAATTCATACGGATACAGGAACCGTACAAGGAGAAGCCCAATACAAAGTAGTGGTATCCAGATGGAAGCCTTCTTATACCGTTTTAGGAAAAGCCACATCAAAAATCCCATGATACAACAGCAAATTGAAACAGTTATCAGCAAGCGAACATAACCGCCCATGTTTCACCTCTCTCTTTTCCTGTTACGGGAAAATTATAATACGAATGCGCAGAATAATCAATCTAAAATTATTCTGAAAATAAAAAACACAAAAGCTGCAATAACAATGTAAATATAATATTGGTACATATACAGACAGAAGATTGTCTGTATTTTTATAATACAACAGGCACCGGGTTTGGCGCCGGTGCCTGTACATATCTTTACTATTCTGTTTTGTTTTCCTGTAACAATGCCCGCTGTTTTCGGATCACTTCCTCCAGCTCATCAATTTCGGAGGAAGAAACGGGTTCATTCAAAAGGCTGGCTACCAGATGGGATACGGAAAGTCCCCTGAAGGAATGAAAGTCGTTGATCACCTGATCAATACCAAAATCCTGCTCGGTAATAAGAGGCCGGTAGCTGCGTGTCAGAACAGTTCCGCTGTATACGATCTTTGCCACCTCGATATATTTGTGCTTCAGCAGATTGCGCAGAACGGATTGAACGGTGTTGACGGTCAGATCCGGTTTCATGGCTGCAATTTCAGATGCGATAAGCGGATGATCTGCATTCCATAAAAGCTGCATGATCTCCAGTTCACGGTTTGTAATTTTCTGAAAGGGTTGTTTTTTAGGCATATTATCTGATCTCCTTTTCGTAAATGGGTATTTCCGGCAGATTGGCCGGATCTTCAAAAGTTCCTATCAATATATCATCCATATATAGCTCATAAAGAGAGTCATTGATCTTGATCGCGTAGCTGTTGTCTGTCTGTATGGTAAAGGACGTCGGCTCATCGGCAGGTGTCTTTGTAGAACTTGGTTCCACTATGATACCATATGAGAGGAAAGTTGCAAGAAGCATGGCGGCTATAAAACCATATTTTGTGATACGATTGCCGAATGTGGCTTCCTGGCGAATACATTTTGTAATACAGGCAAAGCGCTTTTTCAATTCCGAATCCCCGTAGCCGTCAAAGGTAAGGACTGCTGAACGGAGCACAGGGTTATGCAGGCTTTGACGGGCAACCTTTAACAGACATTCCAGATAGTCCAGCTTTTCTGCAGCATTCAGATCTTCTATGGCAAGCAGATCGGCGGACTGCTCGATACAGACAGATATTTTCCGGCGGAATAAATAAAAAAGCGGATTCCACCAAAAAACTACGAGGAGTATCTCGATAAGCAGCTTGTACAAGGTGTCGCCATGTCTGTAATGTGCAGTCTCGTGGGACAATATATAGTACCATTCTTTCTCTGACAGGGACAGTCCCGGAATGACGATGACCGGATGAAAATAACCGGTAACAAAAGGGGACTCCATTTCGGTATCTTCTTTTAAGGAAAAGGTGCATCTTGAAAAGTGTTTTTCTTTCAATATCTGATCAAGCTGCGAGCGGATATTGTCATCGGAGCAGACCGGAAGCCGGGAGACCGATTTTTGCAGAACAATATAATGCCGCAGGAAACGGAAACCGTTCCAAAGGCTTCCGGCGATCCATATACCAAGCAGAAGTGCTGCCACAGGAAATTTAATCCGGCCGATAGAGAGAGTTTGGTTAAAAAATTCATTCAGTGTGGGATATCCCTTTGTGATATAAACGGTGTGCGTAAACGGAAACTCGTAAGGATACAGAAAACGGACAAGGAGCAGACTGCTGCAAAGCAGAAGAACCTCAATGGATGCTTTCTTATTATATAGTAGAAAGAGCCACATCAAAAGTCCGGTGATGCAGCAGCATACGGTGATCAGTAATCTGAGAGTGTCCGCCAGTATCATGAGTAAGTCCCCTTTTCTGTTCTGTATCATGATGTCGGGGCAAAAACACCGATTTCGGTGCCTGCGGATTGTTCCGTGCCATGCACTCCCACAATCCCGACATCATATCATAACATATTTATCATTATAGTAAGGAAGAGGTAGAAAAACAATAAAAACAAAAATATAACAAGAAACGAATTGACAAACGACAAACGGATTAGTACAATGAAATTGCGATTTAATTACTATAAAATTGCAGGATTATGTCGAATACATAATATTGTGGGGAGTAGTAAGGATAATCAGGGAAAGTATATATGGATGCGGATTATGAAAGGGAAAATAATCCGGGCGGGACAAGACAATGCATCTTCAATGGAAGGTGCGTTGTTTTTTGTTATGGCGACGAGGA